>Ga0209427_10005661_pt1 | contig 14327 bp, 10 predicted proteins | sample DeeMarSWOR136_30_FD_187465 | JGI IMG/M metagenome (GOLD analysis project Ga0209427, IMG submission 187465) | Marine sediment microbial communities from White Oak River estuary, North Carolina - WOR-1-36_30 (SPAdes) (version 2) | ecosystem: Environmental > Aquatic > Marine > Intertidal zone >... | reverse complement strand
TTCCAGTGCTTTTGACGCCTGCCCTTTTAGCAACGATGGTGTTATACATAAAACCCTTAAGGATGCCTCTATCAATAATTATCCTTTTTTGAGTCGGGACCCCTTCTCCATCAAAGGGCTTGCTGTCCAATCCTTTTGGCCTCGTGCCATCATCGATGATTGTCACCAGCTCTGAGGCAATTTTCTGGTTCAGCTTTTCTGCCAGAAAGCTTCTTCCTTGAAAAACATGTTCACCGTTTACAGCTGCCAAAATGCCACCTAAAATTGCCCTGGCCACATCAGGATCAAAAATGACCGTAGCTTTTTGCGTCTCGACCATTTGAGGATCGAGCATTTCATAAGCATCTTTGGCTGCTTTGGCTGCAATTTCCTCCGGTGGCTTCAAATCAGCGAAAAACCGTCTCGAACAGTACTCCCCTCCTGAAGATTTCTGCTCTCCTTTCTCGGCCACAACATTAACACCACAAGCACATTCCGAAGTTTTTGAACTTTTGCTCAATCCGTTTGAGTTAGCCAGGAAAATCTCCTCTTCTTCTTCTGAATACCTGGCACCGCTGCTCTTGGTGATCCTGGTGTCTTTCATGGCCAACATCTCCACTTTTTTCGCCAACTCTATTTTCTTCTCCATAGGGATCTGACCTAGCTGGGAATCATAGAGCTCTCCGACTTTTGTTATCCCTTTATCATCAGGAAGCACATTATTCTTATCAGGAGTCGTGTTCTTAGCAAGCCTCACTGCACCTTCTATGGAGGCCTCCAAGGCTTTATCTGAAAAATCATTACAGCTTGAAAAAGCCATCCTTTTTTGGACAAAGACCCTAAAACCGACGCCGTGAGAACCTGCTTCCTGGACTGTTTCTACTTCCCCGTTGCGCACTCTGATGTTGAGTTTACGTTTTGATTCTATGTAAACCTCGGCTTCATCGGCACCTAGCTTCAAACATTTCTTTACAAGTTGTTCTGACAATCCTTTATAGTCCATGATTATCTCCTCTCTCCCGATTTATTCATCTTCTTGCTCTGCTTCCGCCCACGTTTATGCCACGAATCCTCACTGTGGGCTGTCCGGCTGATACTTCAGCATCCTGTCCCTTGCCGCAAATTCCCGGACCAAAATCAAGGTTATCTCCGACCGCATCAATGTTTGAAATGACATCCAGACAGCTTCCGATAAGAGTTGCTCCCTTGACAGGAGTCGTCGTCTTTCCGTCTTCAATCAAATAAGCTTCGCGGCAGGTAAAATTGAACATCCCTGTTATGGGATTAACACTTCCTCCGCTAAGGCTCTGGACATACAAACCCTTCTTAGTGGAGGCGAGAATATCTTCAGGCTTATCCTTTCCTTTTTCGATAAAAGTATTGGTCATCCGAGGAATCGGGATGTAACGGAAACTTTCGCGCCTTCCATTTCCGGTACGTTCCATTTTTAACTGCTTTGCTGAAAGTATATCGGTCATGTATTTCATAAGAACTCCATTCTTTATCAAGACATTCCGCTTCATCTGGGTTCCTTCATCATCAAAATTTGTTGTTCCTCTGAAATTGGGCAAAGTTCCATCATCCACCATGGTGAAAACGTCACTGGCCACTTTCTGTCCCATTTTGCCCGTAAACACTCCGGTCTTCCTGGCGATACCATCTCCCTCCAGAGGATGCCCTACGGCCTCATGGACAAGAACACCTCCCCATCCGTTTTGCATGACAACATCCATTATTCCTGCTGGAGCATCTTTGGCCTCAAGCATGACAATTGATTCTCGAGCACATGTTTGTGCTACTTCTTCAGGGCTGACTTCATCAAACATTTCAAATCCAGAATGGCGGCTGAGCCTCTCTCGCCCCATATGGCGAGTGTTTTTTCCAACGCCCAAGGTTTGAACGATAAAGAACAGAAGCGGCAGCTCATCACTCAGCAGGAGTCCTTCACTATTAGCAATGGTTCTCCCTCTGGTCTCATCATAATAGCTGATTGAAGCCATCTTTATTTTTGGATCATAGTCTAAAGCAGCCTGGTTGGCTCGTTTCATAATCTCGAGGCGCTTCTCATCTGCCACTCCTTCAAGAGGAAGTTTGACTGTAATAAAAGATTTTCTTTTGGCTTTCTTTAAATCCACAGGGCCTGTTGCTTCAGTCCCTCTGGCAACAAAAGAGGCGACTTCAGCAGCATTCATAAGTTTCTCTTCGGTGGTATCGTCTGTGTATGCATATCCAGTCTTATCTCCAGATATGACTCTTACACCTGCGCCCTGACTTAAGGCGAATATCCCACTCTTGAATTTAGATTCCTCCATCAATATGCTGCGAGAAATTCTGTTTTCCACGTATACTTCTGCAAATTCACCCCCTTTTTCAAGGGCATGCTTTATGACTTTTTTTAGAGTTTGAGGATCGAGCGCCAACGCTGCACTTTCTTTTTCTGAGCCCTTATAAGACAAAAGCTGTGTCATAAGAGAAGGCGTTGCTGCCAGAGCAATCCCTCCTTTAAGGCTCATCTTGAGAAATTTTCGTCGAGGAATGTCGTCGACGAAATAGCCTCTAAACTTCATGTTTTACCTCCAAATTAATTTTTCGTAATTATATCCAATTTAAATCTTTGTGGCAAAAGGAAAATGAATATATATTAAAAAAATTGCTTCAAACTAAAACTGCTGTTAATATATAGTCCTAATTCAGAAAAAACCTATCAAGATCAAGGAGGTATAGATGGATGAAATGATTGCTTTCTGCGGCATTACCTGTCAGGAGTGCGGGGCATTTTTAGCAACAAGAGATAACGATGACGAGAAGCGAGCAGAAGTCGCCCAACTCTGGTCTAAAGAATTTAAGACAGACCTTAATCCGGAAGATATTAATTGTGAAGGCTGCATATCAGATAGCGAGAATCTTTTCAATTACACCAAGATTTGTGAAATAAGAAAATGCGGCAAGGAAAAAGATGTCGTCAATTGTGCTCATTGCAGTGATTATGCCTGTGAAAAACTCGAGAAGATCTTCGAGATGGTTCCGGATGCTAAGAAAAGATTGGATCAGATAAGAGCCAAACTTTAAGCTTTAAATCAGATAATTGTCCCAGAGCCATTAAATTCAGCTAACCATCCCCGCCCCGAAAGATGCCTTTAATTAGGGAAAGAAAGCGGCTTGAAAAAATGGTCTCACGCAAGAAAGAAGGCTTATGTTTTCTTTTTATTTGGGCGGACAGTAGAACTGGATTCTTATTTTGTAATTCTAATCGAACCGTTTACTGTCCTGAGTGAGATCTCAGGTCCTCCCTGACCAATCTGAGCTTCAAGACTCCGTTTTGATTTTTTCATACTTTTAAGAGTAACGGGTAAATCCAAGGATATACTTCCGTTTACTGTTCTGGCATCAAGATCAGCATTAACTTTCTCTAAAGAACCTATCCTTAGAGTAATACTGCCATTCGTGGTTTTTGCTTTTATTTCATCCTCAAAAGAAAGCATCTCCAGCACAATGCTTCCGTTTGTCGTGTCTGCATCAAGTTCTCCTTTGACATTTGCCGCTTCAATTCTTCCGTTGGTGGAGGAAAGGGATATAATGCCTTTTGCCCCGTCCAGTTCAACTTTTCCGTTAGTTGTAGCGGCGGTAGTATTTCCGACCGGTCCAGTTATGTAAACGCTTCCGTTAGTTGATCTTACTTTATCGAGATTTACTCCCTGGGGGACTCTAACTTCATATTTGACGCTTACTCGAATATTCTTGCCTCTGGGAAAGATTGTATCCACAGATACAGAATTTGCGGTTGCCTCTACTTCAATTATTACTTCCTTCAGCTTATCAGGATCGCCTTTTGTAGTTTTTAGGGCTTTAATGTCTACCTTGTCTTCCTTCCAGGTCTTGATGGTGACAGATCCGTTAACATTCCTGAGACTAAAAGTGCCATCAGATTTTAGGGGCAACACCTTGGAGAACTCTTCACTTTCTTCCTGGCCGAAAAGTGCAGAAAGAATGTCACCAGAAGCAGAGGAAGCTTCAGCGGTGAAAGGAAGGGAAGAAAGGAACAAAATCAAAAGAGCGAAAAAAGGAATGATTGCAAATACTTTCTTTGAATTCATAGACTCCTCCTTAAATTTCATCTTAATCATTAATATGCACCATTTAAACTAATAGACGCACTATGGTCCAAAAAGGTTCCTTTTGGGATGAAAAAAAATTTAAATAAATATTATCCTAAGCTTATTCTTTATGTAAATTGAAGAAATGATATTCTGTAGAATAGAACAATATTTTGGTCCACATTCTCGAAACGACATACATCTGCTGCCAGATAAAACCGACAATCAGCAGAACCCCTATCTTTGGCAAAGGCTGGTATACTGCAAGATAAATAACGCCAAAAACAGCAGTAATCAATCCTACGAGAAGATACAAAAACCAAGCCCTAAAAAACCTTTTTCCGATAAAAGTTAGATTAATGAGCGTTGCTCTTATCGCCTTCTTGCTTTTCTCAACCACAAGTCTCACTCTGACATAATCAAAGAACATCCTGACAATCGAAAAAAGGAGAACCAGGACCAGAAACTCAAGAATAGATGAAAGAATAAGCGGCCATTCTGTTGAGGCGCTTTTTTTCCAAAGGTTAAATAAAGCAGAAATAAGACTGTGAATGCCTCCAAAAACCACTAAATAGGCGACAAGCGAAATCAAGAATACCCTTAAAAAAGGGAAAAAATACTTACTGCAGTCAGAAAGAAAACTTGTCAGGTTTATCTTTTCATCCTGGGCAGCAATCCTGCCGATTATGCCTCCATACAGAAAAATATACAGCAGCATAAAGAAAATTGCCGGGACAAGAAACCATCCTACCAGGGCTGGAAGTAAATCCTGATATTTATAAATGATATCACCGAGCCATAGTAATTCCGTCCCCTTGAGGATCTGATCAGATATGAGTGAGCGGGGCAAATCTTTTTTTATCAAAAAATAAACAGGAGTGACGATCAGCACTGAAAATATAAAATTTATGAGCCACAGATAAACCACCATTTTTAATCTTTTATTGGTGGTTTGAAATCCTTTTTCGAATGTTTTTAGAATTTTCATTTCCCTCTCCTTTCCTATCAGGTTATGGAAGCAGCACATTGAAGGTAATTCTGTATTAAGAAGAGAAGCTGAGTGGTCACCTTAAAAATACCCTTTCGAGATGGCTTCCTCTTGAGACTGTTATTGGTTAGGTTTGAATCAACAAGCCAGATATTGTCTGGATCGATCTGAGCATACTCGGCCTTTGCCGGCTTTTCAAAAGTGAACTTTTTCCACCTTTCTTGTCCTCTCCAGTCTATTACTTCTTCTGAGCCATCTTCAAAAACCACCTTAAGTTTCATGGTTGTATCGCCCCGCACCCGGGCTTCGCCAAACCGCCTGACTTTTACCTCTGTGACGTAAAACTTTTTATCGTCGGATTTTTTATCTTCTTTTTCCATTTTCTTTATACTCTTTGAAGTAATCTCTTCTCTTCTGCCATCGACATCGAAGACCCCACGAACATACTTTTTTTTCTCTTTAGAAGCAACTGAAGATATCCCATAATCAAAGTTTAAAGTGCTAAAAAACAATTCTTCAAAAAACCAGCTCAGGTCTTTTCCTGTTACTTCATTAACGACATCGATGAAATCTTGGGTCTGGGGATGCTTGTAGCGGAAACGCATCTGGAATGTTCGCAGGATCCGCAGCATCATTTCTTCTCCAACCAATCCTTCAAGAGTGTATAAACAGGTTGAGGCGCGCGCGTAGACGTTTAATCCATAACTCCCTCTGTTATAAAATTTCCAGGAGATAGTAGTAATCGGGTCAAGCTCGACAACATGTATTGCTGTAGCCCTCTCTAACTCATAGTTGTAATATTCAGGAAGCTTACAAAACCAGGAAAGAGGAATCCTTTGAAACGAAATAGGCATGGCACCCGGTCCGTAAGCTATTGCTGTAACTTTTCCTTCAGAATAGGTGTTGATCCCTTCATCAAGCCATGCTTCCTCGAATTCATTATTCGCACATAACCCATACCAGTATCCGTGTCCGAATTCATGGATAATGACTCCTTCAGGAGAAAGCACCTTTTTACTCCTCAAGATACCTGTCCCTGCAGTGAATAACGTCGGATATTCCATTCCTCCACTGCGAGTCCTGAAAGGAGGGTCAACCATGGTCACTGTTTCATAAGGGTAAGGACCATACCAGAGTCCGTAATATTTTATGGCCATCCTCAAGGCTTTAAAATGGCGGTCGATCTGCGATTTATGTTCGGGCTCGATGAGAAGAATCATCTTGACGTCAGGAAGCTTAACTTCTTCCACGGGAAGCTGGAGCATGCGGGCGACTTCCTCGTATTCTTCCAGGCTAACTTCTTCATCAGCGATAAAATCACGCTCGACTTTTATAAAATCAGGATCTGCTGTCCAGGCAAAATCATGAATATTGTCCTGGTAAAAAGTATAGGTAACTGTTTTTTTCTCCATATCAGGAACAGCTTTTATCTGCTTGCCTGAGGCCCCCACGACAAAATCTTCAGGCACGGTGATATGGACTGTGAACTCGGCAAAATCTGCATAAAATTCAGAGTTGAGATGATACTCATGACAGTTCCAGCCTTTTCCTTCTTCATAGACGCCGGGTTTCGGGAACCACTGGGCGATAAAATAAGAATTCTGGTAATAGCTTGAGCGATGAATAGATCTTGGAATTTTTGACTCAAATTCAAGTTGAAGATGAGCCTCTTCGCCTGGCTTTACAGGTTCAGGAAAAAGAACTCGCATGACTGTCTGGTCGCCTGGATGAACGGGTTTGTCCTGGGTGATAAACTCCATAGTCGGCTTTAAATCTGTGCCATCAGCCAGCTTAATACTGGTGACATCTACACAACCCCATCTTCCTTCTTTTATCTTTATGCCAAAGGCTCCAAACCATTCTTCTTTTGATTCTTGAATCGTTGTGCTCTGCTCGTTTTTAAAAGCATTATAGTAAAGATGAAACCACATATCCTGAACATCATCCCGTGTGTTATTGAGCCAGGTGATATTTTCCTTTCCGTGGAGCATTTGGTTTTGATCATCCAGCTCTACCCATATTTCGTAGCGGACGTTGCTTATCCTCTTTTCCCCAAGCAACGCAGCCGGGCCAATAAACGATAGAGTGAGCATGAAAAACAGGAATTTAAGGTATGGTTTTTTCTTTTTCATTTCCTCCCTCCTTCTCTGTATAAACAAATCTGACTTCTTTTGAATCATTTTTATTTTCAGTGCATAAAAAAAATGATTACATGGCAAGATGAGGATTATATATTTTTAGTTTAGAGTACTCAACATTTTTATACCAGTAAGTTTTTCTCTTGATAAAATTAATTTTAGACTCTTCCTTCTTTACCTTAGGATTAAGCCTTTTAAGTTAATTACGTATAAATTTTCAAAAAGTTCCCTAAAAACGATGCCACGATGAACATTCACTTAAAACCTGAAAAAAAAAGCTGTGCTATGAGGCCAGCAATCGGGGGAAAGAAAAAGGTGCAGACGAGGCGGATAGCTGTAAATTTCCACCCCAATACCCCGATTTCCATGGGCAACCGACTGACTGCCCATAATGACCAGGCTGTCACAAAAGCAACCATTGTTCCTACTCCAGCTCCGGCACGCAGGAATCCAGCTACGATGGGTAAACTTACATAAGGGCCGCCAGGGGTAATACCTCCGGCAAGAGTGCCGATCAATATCCCGCGAATTCCAGACTCCTCCCCTATCCACTTCGACAGGAGTTCACGGGGCAGAAGCGTCTGAATCATGCCAGCCATGATAAAGGCAAAAATCAATAAGGGAAGAATCTGAGCTGTTATCTTGAGGGCGTATTTTAGGCCGATGATATGCTGGCCCTGCCCTTTTGAATATCCGATGTAAAGGAGAATAATGGCAAAAACAGCCATGACTATCGTTGGGATTAGCATGTTCGAAGTCCTCCTTTTTTTATCCATTTTTTTATCTTTATCTTTATCCATGTTAGATTGTATTAATCTGTTTTACTTTTTGCTTTTTACGTTTTGTTTTTTAAATCCACCTTCTTTATAGTCTTTTTGCTTAGGAAGCCTTTTATTTTATCGATGAATTCTTGAGGCCAGCTTTTCAGCATCCTGTTTAACATACTACTATTTACGGTTGATACATCAACATATTTATCACTTTCTATTAAAATATTTCGTAATCCTTCCCACTTCTCCGTATCTTCCTTTCGAGATGGCGCACCGATTTCTTCTTTCACTGTCACGACCAGCTGCTTATCAGGCCCATCTATGACCCAGCTGTCTTCTTTCTCGGCAAATTCTACGGCAGCTTCTGCTATTTTTGCCTGTTCCTGCTCGATTTCTGCTATTTTCGCTTTCAATTGCTTCTTTTCTTCTTCTAACTTTGAGTAGCTGGTCACTAATATCACTCCTGGATCTTTTCTGTATTTATTCTCCTCCAGCTTTTCCATTTTTTTCGGATGCTTCCAGAGCGGACAGATCTGCTGAAAATCACACCAATCACAGAGGACACTCTTATGGGGAGGGAATTCCTCACATGCTTCGATTGCCTTTATCTTATCTACAGCGATACTCTGTATTCCCATCAATTGCTCTTTTGTCCTCGAAGATTCGATCTGTTTATTGAAAAGAAGAAAATGCCAGATAAGTTTTGCTTTTTCAGCTTCTGGCCATCTGCTAAGCAGAGCAAGTTGATAAAGGGCTAGTTGAAAATCCTGGCCCGCCTCCTCTTGAGTCATTAGTGTCGCCGAAGTCTTGTAATCGTGGATTTCGAATATTTTTTCTTTATCGTTCCAGTCCAGGCGGTCAATTATTCCTGTAAACCTGTATTCATCGGAATTTTGTTTTAGCTTGCAAAAAACAGACTCTTCTGTTTTCACAATTTTTGTCTGGTCGAAAGGCTTATACTCTTCATAATAATCCGTCAAGCATTTTTTCCCTTTTTCATAATAGTCTTCAGCAGAAAATTCTTTTTTCACAATTTTGATCGAGCCATTGTAGTCTTTTTTCCATAGTTCATCATATTTAGAAAGCAGCCATTTTTTAGGCTTAATAATCTTGTTTTTCACAAAATCATAAAATTCTTTTAAGGACTCATGGACTATAATGCCCATAAATGCTTCTATAGTCTCAACTCTATGCGGCAATTTATCAATGTATCTATACTTATACTGTAACTTGCATGTTTCAAAGCTTCCGATTTTACTGAACGAATAGGAACTGCTCATCTGTATTTCCTCCTCCTCTTTTCTGACTTGGACTCTTTATTTGAGAGACCTAAATTTTTTCTAAATATATTTTATACGAACTAAGACATGTTAAATATAACTCGGAGTTATGAATTTTTGATTTTTTCAATAATTTTATAACCTACAGTTATAAAAATATCAAAAAACTCAGTGCCTTACTTCGGACGCACTTGTTTACAAACACGCCAAATCACGGATAAAAGGATACGAGATTGCTTCTTGCCTTTAATTTTTTAGCTCTTCTTGCTATTTTTTTCTTTATTTTCTCAAACGAAGGTGGCGGGCCTGTCCGCACCTGTTTATTATCTATGAACAGCGCATCGGTTATGCCCCATTCTAAAAAAACCTCTCTATTCAAGGTGTCTATCTCTCGAAATTCTACTTTATCTCCAAACCCCTGAGCAGCCCGTTTTGCCCTCTCGAAAACGAGGTTTTGGGCGGGGCACCATCCGTTACGAAAGGAAGTCACGGTTACTTTTCCAGCTAAAGCTTCCGGTTTTTTCTTTTCTTTTATCCATTTGGGAGGAATGGCATCAGCCGTGAAAGGTTTCCACATCAGAACCCGCATCCCCACTTTATCTGCCTTTTTGTATCCATGCTTTTTGAACCAGGAAGCTTTCATCCAGAACGGCATGGAAATCCCCCAGGCGACAATACCCTTTGCTCCCCTTTCTTTTGCATCATCTTCTGCAGCCTTGAGCAAAGCCTTGCCCATCCCCTTCTTCCGGAAATTTCCTCTTCCTTTCTTATACCCATGCACCCAGATACAATGGATGAAATAGAGGTTTTTTCCTTCGGCGAAGGCGTGATCTATTGGCATGTACTGGATCATTCCCCCAACCATTCCGTAATCATCCGTTGCCAGTTTTACCCTGAGGTCCTTGTTCTTCATTTTATTGTACCAGTCTTCTTTATGGCTCCCGGCTTCTTTCATCTCCTCAGACCAATCTTCAAGGCAAACAAAATATAATTCTTTGTATTCATCCTCCAGATCAATTACTTTCATTTTCTATCCTTCGATTAGATATTAGAGACGATCATTTTTAAAATGAGCATCACCCTGATGCGTTTATATTTTTATTTATTATTTTCTACTAATCAAGAGAATTTTGGAACTCTCCCGTATTATGCGACACAATTCATGCTTAAAGGATTAAAAAAGAAAATGCTTCGGCTTGCCCCTTATTCTTATTAGTGAGCTTGGTTCCCTTTTTCGTCTTCCTTGAATTAAGGTTTGAACACTTTTAATCTCAGGTCTTTGATGAGCCTGAAGTGCTTAGCATTGCTTGAGACCAGAGGCATATTGTTTTCTACGGCAGTCGCTGCAACGATGGCATCTCCGGCTCTTAAATGAGAAGCTAACGTATATTCTTCGATGTAGATGGAAGCGCGGTGACCGATGTTCTCGGTGAGAGGAAGGATTATAAAACCGTAATCTTTGAGAAAGTCTTTTATGTATTTATGTTGAGCTTTGTCCTTGCCTCCCTGAAGGAGTTCCATGTATGTGAAAATAGAAAGATATCTTTGATCAGAACGGTCTATGAGCTCAGCGGCCCTTTCGTTTCCCCTCTGAATCCAGATGAAGATATCTGTATCAAATATCATTGGTGCGTGAGCCTCTTAGATCTTTCATCTCTTCAGATAAGGGCTTCTTGTGAATTTTGTGCATTCCGAAAAAAGCGTGTTCTTTGACCTTCTTATTGGTTTTATTCCTCTGAGGATGGATTATTCCCTTTACTTTTCCATGGTAGAGAATATTTACTTTCTCCCCTCTGTCTAAAGCTTTGAGAACGTTTTTCATTTTATACCTGAGATCAACGATCGAGGTCTTCACTGACATGTCTCCTAAAATGTATATTAATAATATACATATTTAGACATGTCTGTCAAGTTGAGCCTGAGTTGTGCCCTATCTAATGACGATTGAGGAGAAACAGCCTTCTCATGTCATAGAAGTCTCCATTTCTCTCTAAATTTGCAACCATAAGGATTCATGAAACATGCCAGATGTCAATGCCAGGATTTAATATCCTTGGGAGGGGTCAGTCTTGAAGTAATCTCTCTTGTAAGAATGTCAACAGAAGATGACAATAAGGAAAATGTTTAAAATGTTTTATTTTAAGGCAGAGCTCAGAATACGTCGGGACCACTGGCGCAAATCATCCAATAGAAGATATATCTCTGGAAGTATGATCAGCGTGACCAGGGTTGAGAAGGCCAGGCCGCCGACTATGGCTCTGGCCATCGGAAAATAGGGTGGGCCATTTCCTCCGATGCCGACGTTTGTAAAGCAGAGAGGAATCAGACTGAGTATTGTTGTTCCGGCTGTCATCAAAATCGGGCGAATTCGGTTACCGCCGGCCTGGACGATGGCTTCATACCGGCTTAATCCTTTGGCACGGAGTTGATTAATATGATCGATCAACACGATGCCGTTGTTGACCACAACACCGATTAATATCAGAACTCCGATCCAGGCCATAATAGAGAAGGTAGTGCCAGTAACCAGGAAAAACCACCAGACACCGACAATAGCAAAGATGATGGAAGTCCAGATGGCACCAGGAAATACCAGGGATTCAAAAAGGGAGGCCATCACAAAATAAATTAAAGCCAGTGCCAGCAGGGTGTTGATCATCATGGTTTTTACCGCTTCTTGTTCAAAATCAAAGCTCCGTCCATAGTTCCAGCTAACACCCGGAGGAAAATCATACTGCCCTAAGACCTTGCTAATTTTCCCTTTGGCTTCATTTACCGTTACATCCTCTAAATCGATCGCAATCCCCAGTGAAGTAATTCGGTTTTCCCGACGTATGTTGGGTGGCCCCTGTCTGACTGTAAAATCAGCCAGAGTTGAAAGTTTGACGGGATTATTGTTTTCTCCAAAAAGGCTAATATTCTGGAGCTGTTCCAGGTTTCTCTTATCCTCCTTCTGGAATTCTACTTTCACCTCAATCTCGCCTTCTTCATCATGCATGCGTCGGAGATTAACTCCCCGCATGGCAACGGCAATATTACTGGCGACCTCCTGAGGCGAAAAACCATATTTTTTAGCTCGTTCCCGGTTGACTACAACAATGACTTCCTTATTGCCCACCGAAGCTCTAGACCGAACATCTTTAAATCCCGGAATTTGCCCCAATGTCCAGGCCACTTCGTGGGATAGATTTATCAACTGTTCGGTTGAACTGCCGACCAAATAGATGTTCAGATCATCGGTGCTCCCTCCTGATCGCGTTCTTTCAAAAGAGAGCTTACCCACAGTGAGTTCAGGCAGACCACTGGTTATTTCTTCGCTAATTTTTTTCTGGGATTTTTTAGCCTCTCTACCTTTCTTAAGGTTAATAGTAGATAAGCTATAATTGTTCTGATAAAAACTGTAAACAGATTCGATTTCGAACTTGTCCTTGTTTGCAAAAAGATAATCTTCGACTTTATCCACAGCCTCTTCAATTCTTTCAACGGTATAGCTATCATTGATGTTATATTCCAAATAAAGCCTTCTGTTTTCCTGGGGAGGGAACATATCACTTTTTACAAACTTTACGGGAATAGCAATGCTAAAAAGAGTTAAAAGAAGAATAGCCGCAGAGGTTTTTCTGTGTTTAAGCAACCAGCTAAGAATTCTTTTATATCGGGAAATCAGCCTATCGATCCAACGTTTTTTCTCGTTCAAAGGCGAGGATTTAATCCGTGAGGCCAGAAGGGGGACAACGGTCTGCGCCAGTATCAAGGAAGCACCAAGGGCAACACAGAAGGATAAGGCTATATGCTTTAAATAGATAGCTATTTCATTTTTACTGCTGATGATATTGGGCAGGAAAACTATAGCTGTTGTCGAAGTTCCGGCAGTGATCGCCAGAGCAACTTCCTTCACAGCAGAGATAGTAGTATTTTTTTTTGTGGGATTTAGCCTTTGATAACGGTAGATATTCTCTGTAACCACGACGGCGTTATCCACAAGCATCCCCACCCCAAGGAGAAGACCCAGCATGGATAGGATGTTGAGTGAGAGGTTCATAAAATACATAAAGGCAAGCGTGACAAGCAGGGAAAAGGGAACCGCAAGAACGACAATGAAAGTAGTAGACCATTGGCGAAGAAACAGAAATAGGACTATTACGGCCAAGGCTGCTCCCAATAAACCGGCTTTGAGGAGCTCATTGAGGGAGCTTACTATCCCTTCAGACATATCATCCATTAAGTAGAGACTGATTCCTTCCATCCTTGGGTCTTTACTGATTTCAGCTATCGTGTCTTTAACACGCTTTCCGACATCGACTATGTTGGCACCACTTTCCTTGAAAACATTCAAACCGATTGCATAGGTCTGGTTGAGATGTCTTCCATAATCCAGCTCTGGCATCTCGTGACTGACGTGAGCGATATCACGAAGCTTGAGACCATTCTCTCCAACTATCAGGTTGTTTATTTCGTCGACTGTGCTGATATCTCCTACGGGCCTGACCGTAAAGCGTCGGTTAGCATCAGTGATACGACCGGCTGTCACCATGAAATTGCTGTTTCTGAGGACTTGGGCCAAGCGATTGAGGTCAATCTGGTGGGCTATTATACGGTCAGCCAGAAGTTGAATAAGTATCTGCTTTTTTTCTACTCCATACATCTCAACCTTGGAGATGCCTCTAATGCGTTCAATCCTACGCTTCAGGAGGCGGTTGAGCATGTCATACGAGTTGGAAAGATCGCGCTTACTTGATATTCTCATTATTAAAATAGGCATATCAGAAGTGTTAAACTTCTGTATTGAAATCCTTTGTACATCCAGGGGCAACTGGTCGCGGATGCTTTCTATCCTTTCCTTGGTTTCAATGGTCTTAACGTCTGTGTCAATTCCCCAATCGAATTCAAGGAAAATGTTGACTGAATTTTCTGAAGAATTAGAGCCCATGCGTTTAACATCGCTTATAGTTGCCAGAATCTCCTCTACAGGTCTGGTGATCTCACGCTCGACCTCCTCAGGCGTTGAATTGGGATATGGAATGTTGATGGAGACATAAGGAGCATCCAGTTCTGGAAAAAACTCAAGGGGCAGCAGT
>Ga0209427_10005660_pt1 | contig 14327 bp, 14 predicted proteins | sample DeeMarSWOR136_30_FD_187465 | JGI IMG/M metagenome (GOLD analysis project Ga0209427, IMG submission 187465) | Marine sediment microbial communities from White Oak River estuary, North Carolina - WOR-1-36_30 (SPAdes) (version 2) | ecosystem: Environmental > Aquatic > Marine > Intertidal zone >... | reverse complement strand
AGGGGGCTTATACCGTTCATTACAGGAGCCATTTGAACCGTTACACCTGTCTCTTTTATATGATCCAAGTATTTTAACGCATTGTTTGGCTTAGCAAAAATAGCTTCAGAAAGATCTTTCCCAACCTTTTCCTTATTCACATCAAAAGCTGCCACAATCTCGATATCCCGAATCGTATAAATTCCAAGACCCGGATGCATCAACTCTATAAAATCAGCATTTTTACCGTAGTACTGTAAACCTTGGACAAAAGCACAAGCGCAATTTCCAACACCAGCAATAGCAACTTTTATCGTCAAAAAAAACACCTTTTCAAATTTTTATAAATAATCAAGGAATAAGTGATAATATTTTAGGATTTTTGTATGCGATGCCAAACTTATATTTTTAGTTCATAAAATATTTTCGGTGCATATTACACTGCCAATATGTGAAGAATTTCCGTAAATATCAAAGAAAAAAAGGACAAAACGCTTTTTAAAATGAAAAAACAAACTTTAATTAGAAAAACCTAAGAGAACCTTCAACTTTTTTTATTGGAGGAGAAATTTAAAGATGAAAATTGTAAGTCCAAGATCCGACGAATTTCCTTGTAAAAAATGTAATTCCAAGGGTGCAAAAAGAGAATACAATATAGGCGAAAACAGTTTCGCATTAGTGTGTGAAAAATGCGGAGAAGAAATACAAAAATTATACCTAAACATAGGGGTATACGAACCAGGAACAGTAATACCAACACGGTGTGAAATAGATGATGGAAAAGTTTGGGGATTATACGATGATAGAGAATGCGATGAAGAAAACTGTGAAAAACTAATATACATATGCGAAAACTTCTGCCAAGCATGGATACCGAAAAACTACTGCAAATCCCTCGAAAAAATGCTAGAAACCTGAAAAAACAAATAATAAAAACGATAAACCTAAGGAAAAATGAACGAATTTTAATTCAAAAAATTTTGAAGCTATATACCGAAAAAACATTTTAAAAAAAATGAGATTAAAAAGGATCTTTTTTCGCACTCATCCCTTAAAAAGTTCTTCAAATATTAAAATCAGGGCTCTTATCCAATTTGTAGATAAAACCTTAAAAGAAAAAGAAAAAAAAAATAGAAAAAGGGAATTAAGGATATATTGCTTCTATTTTTAGGCTCCACCATCACAGTGGAGAGTCAAGAACAACAACCAACTTGGTAGAACAACCCAGAACCATACACCAGGAAGCAGTAATTCATTAGGAACGAGAGCACCAAACGGCCACGGGAAGCCAACGTCTATAACACCATCTTCTCCGCCTACACCCCATAACCACATATACATGGTTACAGCTGCAAGAGCTCCTGTGACGAAAAGCATTACTATTCCCTTCATCGGTTGACCGCCTAAAGTAGTACCAGCCATACATGGCCAGCCTTTCAGCGTGAAAGCGAAAACTAAGATAAAGAACAACCATATACCGCAGAAAGTGATATAATCCCATGTTCTATTAAGCATACCCATATGGCTTAGTTCGCCTGTATCTAGCTCTACCCAATCTGCAGCCAATGTATAAGTTATCCATGTAAATACTCCGGTAATTCCAACAACAACTATACCACCAACGGGTTGTTCTAGTCCTCCAATGGGCCATTTCTCCATTAAAAGTGTGTACCATAAGAGGAATGGAATCATTATGAATAGAGTAGGGATGTAAAGACCTGTATAGTCTGCAAATGTTGTTTTGTCATCATTTGCTATGAAGTATACTATGAAAGCCGATACAAGAAGGCCTGCAGATACAACAGCACCTTTCATTGGTTGTTTATCTAGAGTTGATCCAGCTATGGGCCAAAGATTAAAAGCGAGAACCCATATCAGCAAGAGTAATATTAAATCTGCCACGAACCAGAAATAGTTAAACATCTCAACTTCTGCTGGGTTTCCTTCGATTACCATCCATTCCGCCATGTGAGCTGCTACTGCAGATATAAGAAAGATTAATACTGCTCTTATTCTAGTATCAGACATACCAGCTACAGGCCAGAGTTCCCATGCTAGCGTAAAGAGTAGCATAAAGAATAGGAATCCTACCCAAAAAGTCGCCATATGTACAAAGGCTGGTGCGGTTGTTAGAGCTGCTTCACCGTTGTCGAAGAAATGAACATCTTCAACCCATACTCTGTCCCATCCGTTTACAAAGAGACCGTAAACAATGATCGATATAAGAGCACTCCAAGCAACAGTTGCTAGTCCTTTATAGAGTTTCAATTCTGGGGCTTTTTCACTTTTTAACATCTTATATTTCCCCCGTTTTTGTTTTCTAATAGTTAAACCCTTTTTATTTCTTTCGGCGTAATTATCCGCCAAACTTTTTTAAGCGATTTTATACGCCGAAAGAACAGTATTTTAAACATTTTTAAAGGTTGCGATGATTTTCATTTTTAAATTATAATATGTTGTTATTAAAAAATTACGTAAATTAGATTAGAAAAAGTAAAAATTATCAAATTAGATTAAAAAAAAGGGGATGTTTAATCCCTTTTTTAGACGGTTTGTTCCCAGTGAATACCTAGATATAACACCAAACTTACCAAAACAACATAGAACCATACGGCAAGAAGTAGTAGTTCGTCTGCAAATGGACCGAAGCCAACGTCTATTAGGTTATCTGCACCACCTACAGTCCATAACCAAACGTATTGAGTTATTGCAGCAAGAGCACCTGTGAAGAAAAGCAGTACTATTCCTTTAATTGGTTGTTCACCTAGAGAGGGCTTTATAGTAGCAGGCCAGCCTTTCCAAACAAAGACAACGACAAGGATCCAGAAAAGCCATACGCCTGTAAAAGTGATATAATCCCATGTTCTATTAGCCATATTCATGTGCGTAGGTGGATCTTTATCAACCCAGTCTGCAGCTGCCAAATAAGTTAACAATGTAAGAATTGCAGGAATTAAAGCAGTAACAACACCATTGATGGGTTGTTTTAGGTCAGCAAAAGGCCATCTATCCATTAAAAGGATGTACCATAGGTACCAGCATATCATTATGAATAAAGTAGGAATGTAAAGACCAGTATAGTCTGCAAATCTTGTTTTATCTTCATTTCCTATTACGTAAATTATTAAAGCTATAACTAGGAGACCTGCAGATATAACAGCTCCTTTCATTGGTTGTTTATCCATATTTATTTTAGCTAGAGGCCAAGCACCAAAACCAAGCGTCCAGATCAATAAGAATAAAATTAAGTCTGCCATTAACCAATAGTAATTAATAAGCTCAACTTTTGCTGGGTGTCCTTGGGTTACCATCCATTCTGTTAGGTGGGCAGCTACTGCAGAAACAACAAACACTAATACACTTTGTATTCTCTTATCTAAGCTTACACACATGGGAAGAGGCCAACGTTCCCATGCTAGAGTAAAGAGCAACATGTAGAATAAAAAGCCTACCCAGAAAGTCATCATCACCCAGAAGGCAGAAGCAGTAGCTGTAACACCTTCACCGTTATTACCAATGTAAACTTCATCAACTGCTACTTTGTCCCAACCATTTACAAAGATTCCGTAGATGAAAATCGAAATAAAAGCAACTAATAAAACCGTCATTAATCCACGATATAGATTTATTTCTTGTGGTTTTTCTTCTTTTGACATATTATATCCCTCTATTTTTGTTTTCTATTAGGTAAAACCTTTATTATTTAAAACCTTCTATTAGCCAAAGAAATAGTGTTTTTACCATTTTTAAAGATTATGTTCACTATTATATTTTTATTCATGATGGAGTTTATGCCAAAAATTCTTAAACATTATTTTGAATAAAATTTGTGTTAAATGTAAAAAATTAAGAAAAATATCTACGTTTAAAACCTTTTTCTGTTTTAAAAATATATTATTATATCTAAAAATTTTATAATATATTAAGTATAATTTAATGTTTACGCAAAACTCGATAATAAAGGAAGACGATATTATGAGCACAGTTAAAGTACATGCTGGAGTGTGTAAATTCGAAACAACTATTAAAGTAAGAAAGACAGGATATACAACTTGTGAAATAACATTTGAGAGCGGTTGTCCATCGGTGAGAAGAATGTCTTATGTTCTTAAAAATTGTACTGTGGATGATGTGAAAAAATCTTTTCTGGAATCGCCCATATACAGTATTTGTGCTAACTATTTAAAGCATGTTTCTTGTCCAGTGCCTGCAGCTATCATAAAAGCTATAGAGGTAGCTTTTGATCTGGCTCTTGCAAAAGATGTATTCATAGAGATTAAGAGAGATGAGTATTAAAAATCCAAAGAATGGGAAAACTGTTAAAACTGGCTCTCATTTTTATTTTATTTTCATGTTACAAGAATACTAGGGGTTTCGTTTTTGCCTGTTGAAAAACCTAAGTATGTGGTTGATGTGGTTGAGGTAGTTTATGATGAAAGACATTGGTCTTTGTTTCAAAGTATGCAGGACAAAGCTATTAGTATAATGGAAAGCTTGGCAGAACACAAGATAAGGAGCATGGTTCATGGAAGTTTAGCAAGGGGGGATGTTTCCCCTACGAGTGATATTGATATAGTTGTTCCTTATGAGGTTTCAAGCTTTATTGTGGAGACTTCTTTAGGGTATATGGGTTATGATTCTTTTTTTTCGAGGATGATAGTTCAGGCGACGCCTAAAAGCGTTTTAAAGGCACATATATATCTTGAACCTGAGGTTTCTATAAGTTTTCCTTTGATGAAGATGACTGAGCTTGAATATGAGTTTTATAAGTTTGGAGGTTCTTTGGAGTTAGACGAGCTGAGGGAGAAGAAGAGAGTTCCTGGTGTGGATAAGCAGCTTATTTTAATAGAACCTACGGAGACTGGTCATAGGGAGTCCCCTGTGGTGGGGAAGGAAAGTGTTGTAGCGAAGAAGCTTGGTGTTAGTTTGTCTATTGTGAAAGAGAGAGTGAGAGTCCTTACGAGACGTGATCAAGTAGGGCGTACTGGTGTTTATTTTAAGAGGGAGTTAGCGCCTTTTGAAGGTTTTGAAGAGGTTTTTAATGAGATTTTAGCTAGGGATCCTGCTATAAAAAGGAGGCTAAAAAAATATGGTAAATAAAGGGGGTGATAGTGAAGGAAAAAAAGGGAGAAAGAGAAAAATACGAAAAAATATTGGAGGTTCTCCCTATATTGGAAAGCTTTCTAGAGGGTGTGAGCTTTGTTTAGAAGGGGCTAAACTTGTTCTCTTAGTGACGGGGCTTTGTGATTCAAAATGTTATTATTGCCCCTTATCAGATAGAAGGAAAAGTAAGGATGTAATTTATGCTAATGAAAGAAGCATTATAGGGGATGAGGAACTCTTAAAAGAGGGTCAGATCAGTGATGCTGAAGGGGCTGGAATCACGGGAGGTGAGCCATTTATGGTTTTTGAGAGAACCCTTCATTACATAAAACTTTTGAAACAAGAGTTTGGACAAAACTTTCATATACATCTCTATACTACAGGAAAAATGGCAACAAAAGAGAAGTTGGAGAGACTTCATAAAGCGGAGTTGGATGAGATAAGGTTTCACCCTGTGGGTAGAGACTCTCTTGAAAGGTTGGGAGATGCTTTAGAATATGATTGGAAAGTTGGTGTGGAAGCTCCAGCAATACCGCAGGGAGGGGAGAAGTTGATTAGGATTGCGAGTTATTTAGAAGAAGTGGAAGCTCATTTTTTCAATATAAATGAACTGGAGATTTCAGAAACCAATTTTAAAGAGTTAGATGAGAAAGGATTTAGGTTAAAAGAAGGTACTTTTGCAGCTGTAGAGGGAAGTGAAGAAACGGCTTTGAAAGTCTTGGATTGGTGTAGAGAAAATGTTAGAAAACTATCAGTACATTATTGTCCTACATGGATAAAAGATGGTGTACAGCTGAGAAACAGGTTGTTAAGGAGGGCGAAAAATGTTGCAAGACCTTATCAAGAGATTACTGAGGAAGGATTGTTGTATTTTGGGATTATAGAACCTATATCTAGTGGAGGAGATTTGAAAGAGGAAGAAAGGGCACAGTTTGAGGGGATAGTGCGAATATTAAGGAAGAGGTTTGAAGTACCGATTGAAATGTTGAGAGTAAATCCTAAAAAAGGTAGGGTAGAAACTGCTTGGTATATCGTGGAGGAAATCGCGCCACACTTAAAGAGAAAGGGATTGAAATGCGCTACTGTAGAGGAATATCCAACAAAAGATAGGCTACAAACTTTGTATCTACCCTTATAATACTGTATATTTGAATCAAGCATATTCTGATGAATAAATAACTAATTTTTTACGCAATTTTAACAGGAAAAGGTTTTTAGGTAGGTAGAAACTTAGATTTTTGTTCTTTTTACAAAACAAATATGGTTTATATTTTGGCTTTTAATGACTTTATCCATGTTTTTAAATGTTGTAAGGTGGCTTTATTTAATGGAGCAGTATGAGAGTCCCTTTGGTGCGACTAGACGAACTGCTAAAGTGATCTGGCTTGGGATGTTTTTTGGAACTTGTGCTTATTTATTGGTTGCTGTTTTTATAGCAAGAGAAGTAGCTTTTGATACAGCTGAAGAAGATCTTAATTTGATAGCAACAGGGATTGGAGTTATTGCCTTTTTTAACGCGCTTCTTTCTAAATGGATACCTGAACAGTTATTTGCGAGTTTACGTAAGGATTGGAGTCCTTTTACTGCATGGATAATAAGTTTAACCCTTGCAGATACCGTAGCGCTTTTTGGTATGATTATAGCATTTTTGGGTGCAGATTTAATCGTGATGGCGCCCTTTTTTATCGCAGGCTTCGGTCTTATGATCTATTATCGTTTGCAGTTGGATAACTATTGGGTTAGGTTTGCTGAAAGATCCGAAATCTATACATAAGCAAAAAGCTTTCTATTAAAGATGTTTTTAGGTGTTTTTTATTGAGGATTTTAGGCGTATTGTTTGACTTAAACGGTGTTTTAGTAAATTCCCTTGATCTACACGCCCAAGCTTGGAGTAAAGCACTCACCATGAACAACTACCCTATAGAGAAGGAAGAGCTAAAAGGGAATCGTTATTTTGGAAAGTATGGTGGTACTGAGCTTGTAAAGCTTTTAAACCAGGATATAAGTGATGATTTAGCGCAAAAAATAGTGGAAGACTATGAAAAAGAGTATAGAGAGCTAGCGGAAAAGCAGTTAAAATCTTTTCCTGACACAGAAGAAACCCTTAAGCACCTTGAGGGAATGGGGCTTAAACTTGGTATTATAGCAAATGATAAGAGGGAAACTATTGAAAAAGATTTAGTAAAAGTAGAACTTAAGGATTATTTTGAAGTATTTGTAGGACTCAATGACGTTAAAAAGGGCAAACCATCCCCAGAAATGATCTTGATAGCTTGTAAACGCTTATTTATAAAACCATATCATGCAATTGTAATTGGGGATTCAACAAGTGAGATGATAGCAGCAAAACAGGTATTATCTTTAAGCATAGGAGTAACAACAGGAGCTTGTACAGCAGAAGAATTAAAGGAAGCTGGAGCCCAGTTCATTGTCGATAAACTGATAGAAATAGTCCCTATAGTAGAACGATTTGGCTGAAAATCAGTAAGAAAATAAAAAGTTCAAGATTCTTTTTAGACTAATTCTTTTTTGATTTTTAAGCAGGTATTGCAGTGAATATGTTGTGTTTTGTGCGTACTACTTTAATAGAAATTTTTTTTCCGATGGGTAGATTACAATTTATTACTTGAATGAGGCGTTCTCCAGATTGAGCTAAAACTGTTTTCGGAAGCCTCCCCAGCCCTATTATTCTGGCTTCTAAAACTTCTCCCTTTTTAAAAGGTTTTGGAATTGATTGCTTTGAATGTATCCCAAAATCTTCTTTTCGGAGATTTAAAGGCTTAATATCAAACTCCTCTTCAAATTTTTCAAGATATTCGTAAAAGCTTTCCATCTTCCTAAACCTTACTTTTTTAGGAGTTCTACCAAACCTATATCTTAAACAGTTTTGAATACCTAATATAGGAGATTTTTGAGCCTCACCCCTCTTTTCGAGGAGATTTTTTGCAAAAAGTACTATCTCTTTTATGTCTCCATCATTGATTCCAGGGACCCATACTGGAGCGATTAAAAGATCAATTTTTGAATCGAAAATAACAAATTCAGCTATTTCAACTACCTTTTTTATATCGTAACTTTTTATTCCTGAGATCATTTTCGCTTTTTTTGGATCTAAAGAGTTTATTGATAGATTGATCCTTGTGAGACCTGCCTTTTCAAGATTTTTTATGAAACTTTTATCAAGGAGGGTTCCGTTGGTCTGCATCGAGATAACTTCTATACCCGGGACTCTACTAAGATCTTTTAGTAGATCTAAAAGATATGGATATATTGTAGGTTCTCCTTGAGCATCGATATGAGCTTCTAAATTTTGAAAACCTTTATGAGTAGCTACATCCTTGAAAACCTCTATCAATTGCTCTGGATAGGCCATATAATCTACTTTTCTCGTTTTAGAAAAAGGGCCTTCATCGACACTACACATGATACAGGCTAAGTTACAGCCTGTGCAAGGCTTTACCTCTATCAAGTTTGTACCACGATCTATTATGCCTATAAAATCGCTTCCCATCAATGGAAAACCTCGATCTAAGAAAATTAAAGTCCTTCCAGTGAAGTAGTTTTGAGCCGTTTCTCCCAAAGATCTTGAACAAAACTCTTCCAAAAGTTTTACCAATTCGTGTTCATCAACCTTAAAAGAGGCTTCCAAATAGAAAACCAGGTTTCCAGCTTCCTCTAATATATCAATGCTTAAATCACTGCTTCCAAGGCGATTACATATGAAAGCATAAAGCTTCTTTAAATCTAAAACTCCCTTCACAGATCTCTTATAGGAGACAAAAACCCTATCCCCTAAGAACTCTATAGGAAAAAGATCAAAAAAACGTGATAAATTAACAGTTAATGAAGACATAAAATCACATATAAAAAAATAAAAGGTTGAATAAAATTTTTTGTGTTTATTCTCCGAAAAGCTTTTTCCTTTTTTCAAGAATGTGAGCTTCTATTCCATCCACTGCTTTTATTGGGTCATCTTCCCATACGACCTTACCGCCAGTTAACTCTTCTACACCTTCTGTTACTAAAGAAACGAGGTTTGGTGCTCCTGTGATGGGAAGTGTTGGAGATACATGGGTGTAAAGACCAAAAGCTATTGCGAAAATAGCGTCTATTGTGGCTTTCTGCTCCATCCATTCTGGGGCAGTAGCAGCTATCGGAAGATCGGGTACTGGGACATTCAGGGCTTCTGAAACCAAGCCTACTAGGTAGGCTGCTCTTCCTGTATCGGTACAAGTTCCAAAGCTTAAAACTGGAGGTATGTTTAAAGCTTTACAAACCTCTTTTAATCCTTCACCTGCTAGTTCTTGAGCTTCAAGATTTGTTAAGCCACCAACTTGAAGGGCGCTGACTCCACACCCCATCCCTAAAACCAAGAAGTCTCTCTTTATTAGTTCTTTAGCTACAGCAATAGTTGTTACATCTTGTCCATTGTTTTTTAGCGTTGTACAGCTTACCAAAGCCACAATTCCTTTAATTTTTCCTTTCTTTATCACCTCAAATAGGGGTGATAAAGAGCCTCCAAGAGCTTCTAGTATGGACTCAATCGAGAATCCTACAATAGCTTTTTGCTTAATTTGTGGAACATGGGATGGTTTTCCGTTGCGTTTTTTGAAATTTTCACAAGCAATCTTTATAAGTTCCATAGCTTGTTCTTCAGCTTCCTCTGGAAGATAATCTATTCTTTTTTCACAACCTACAAGGCTTACAAGCTTAGATATGGGAACAACAGTGCTATTATATTTCTCAGCGTAAAGACATAGAGCCGGAACGCTGCAGTTCATATCGGCAGCCAAGAGATCTACTGCTCCTGTAGCTAAGACCATCTCTTCATTTAACCAATTTCCAGTCATACCTACAAAAAATTCATCTCTAGGATATCTCTGTAAGAGTTCTTGACCTGTTTCTATGGAGCCGATGACTCTAAGACCTTTAGCTCCCACTTCTTTAGCCAGCTGTTGAACTGCTGGTTTGTGAGCCAACTCTATCATAAGAGCGCCTAAAAACGGTTCGTGTCCATTAGGAAGTATGTTCACATATTCTGGGTCTAAGACGCCTAAATCGACCTCTGTTTCATGAGGTGTTGCTGTGCCAAAAAGTACATCTTGAGCAAGTTCTAAGGCTAGTTGGGCGGTGTAAGCGGTTCCTATTCCCATCTTTAGAGCTTTTAAGGCAAGGGAGACATAATTACTGTCAACGTTGGTTAAACAGCTTGAAGTAGCACACATGATCTCGTGGAGAAGACCACCTGGAAATATTCCTAGTTTTTTCCAAGTTTCTTTCCTTTCTTCTGGGGCGAAAGTTTCCACCATAATAGAAGGAACAGTCTGGTCTTGATTCAAATCTTCTATCATTATATCCGCTACCTTTACAGCCAATTCGTTTACAGGTAGAGAGGGATCCACTCCCAATTTTTCAGCCAAATTTTTGAGCTTTTTTTCATCTTTTATTTTGAACGGTGCTTTTCCTTCTCCTGTGGCTTTCAAGGTTTTGAAAACTTCGTTGGCATGATAAGCGTAAGTGGATGCTCCTAATATGTTTCTTATAAGCATGTTTCTCATAGCCATCCCGTCAGCATTTATACCGCAAACTCCCCTTTCTGCTAAAGGATGATATCTTGGTTTTATTCTGCAAGGTCCATTAGAACATAAAGCACAACGAATACCCTCAGAACAAAAAGTACACCGCTTTCCTTGAGCTTCAAAACGGTCAAAAACATTGGTCAATTCTTCACCATGAACTCTTTCATACATCTCTTTTATCGACTCATGGGCACTAATCTTTTCTTCAGACAATTCTCAAACACTCCTTTAAAAACTTAAATTATTTTGAGATAAACGTAAAAAACTAGTAGATTTTTTTTATTAAAAATGCTTCTGAATATATAAGAAATTGATATATGTAAATTTTTTATATATGAATTTTTAGAAAAAATAAAAAAAACTTTTAAAAATTTTTAAACAAGATCAGTTTAAAAAATTAAATATATTATGTTATTACTAATCCATAGGAAGTTTTTCGTCTTTATAAGGGGATTAATTTGAAAGAAATTTTTGTTAATTATTATAAGATTCGAGATTACTGGATAGCTTTCGGTTACGATTTATCGAAAAAAAAAGTGGTTTTAACTTTTATACCTAAAAAAAACAAAGAGGTTTTACTAAAAGAGATAAAGCAACTGGATAAATACTTAGAGAAAAAAGTTCTGAAAGTCAGAATAAGAGACGGCGTGAAAAATCGGAATTTATTAAGTATAGCAGAAACGTTAATGGATGTTTATGAGGGGAAAAAGAAGAGTGAAATTATTGATTATGAATATCCTTACGAAATTACAACTTTTGCTAAAAACGTTTATGATGAAGTATCAAAGATCCCGAGAGGGTTTGTATCGACTTATTCCGATATAGCGAAGCGGGCTGGTAAATCCTTGGCTGTAAGGGCTGTGGGTAACATTTTATCAAAAAACATTCTAGGCGTAGTAGTTCCTTGTCATAGAGTGATTAAAAAATCTGGAGAAATTGGCGGTTATGGAGGAAAGAAAAATAACAATACTAAAAAGCGAAAAATCCTTGAAAAAGAGGGAGTGAAAATCTCTGAAAAAGGAGTTGTCAAAAAAGAATCATTCTTTAAATAATATTTAAAAGAAGGAGGTAGGGCTTATGGGTCGTATTATTGTTGAGTTCACTGTTATACCCCTCGGAACAGGAGATCCTGGTGTTAGTGAGGAGGTAACAAAAGCGGTTAAAGAAGTAGTGAATTCTGGATTAAAATATCAGCTTACGCCTTCATGCACTATAATAGAAGGTGATGACTTATCTGAAGTTATTGAAGTTGTTCTTAAAGCTCATGAAGCAGTTTTTGAATCGGGGACAAAAAGGGTTGTAACCCGCATAAATATAGATGATAGAAGAGATAAAAAGCGAACAATGGAAGAAAAAGTTGAAGAAGTCATGAAAAATCTCTAAAAAGAAAGATTAGGCCAAAATACTAGTTAAATTCTTTATTTGTTATTAGAGGAGGGAGTGGTATAAAGTTTGACTTCTTTCCACTCTTCAGGATTTACTATGATTGAGTCTAGCATACCCAATAACAGCGTGTTGTTACCAGTAGTTGCTTGTTCTTTACAAACGTTGTAAAATCTGTCTGGCCAGAGGCCTAAGATTAAAAGATTTTCTTGATCAACTAAATTAAAAAGCATTCCCACCTGGGTATCATCCCTTTTATAAGTGATCATGATTAGAAACATTGTTTTCGAAGAGAAATCCTCTTTTTTAGGTGATCTTACTTCTTTTATGCATTGAATTTCTTCGTAATTCTCCTGTTTCTCTATTTCTCCCAAAAAATCAGTGATAAAATCAAAACCTAACTTTACATTAAATCTGCTAAAATCAGCAAGGTTAAGCTTTTCATCTGCTTTTTTACCCAACTTCTCCCCTTCTAATATAATACTCCATTTCTTTTTTTTAAAAAACGCCAAATTATCCATCACCCCTTAAAAGATTATTAAAGGAATACTATTTTCTCCCTTAAAAATTTTTATTTAATTTTTATTAGTATTAGGGGGTGGCGCCGGGGAGAGGATTTTCGCCAACGTAGCTATAGAAACTACGTTATTCTCGAACCTCCGACCGCCTGGTTTCAACCATCTTTTCTGGAGATTGGAGTTCGAAAAACATACCAAAACAGATGATAACAGCCAGGCGCTCTACCAACTAAGCTACCCCGGCATCAATTAAACTATCTTGTTTAAACCAATAAAACCCAAATTTAAAGAAGAACACATACAAGAAATAGAAGATGTAAATATACATTTTTATACTTTTTTAATTGAAACCTCTCACTTACTGTCTTTTAAATAGACTATAGTAGAATATAAAAATACGATCGTTTTAAAAAATGGGGGACTGAAGGCTAAAGGTATGAAGGCATCTTTTTATTCGGTGATTTAAGATGAAACAAGTTTTGTTTGTTTGTGTTGAAAATGCGGGTAGAAGCCAGATGGCTGAAGCTTTTGCTAACCATTATGGAAAGGGAAAATTAGTAGCTTCTAGTGCAGGTACACTGCCTTCAGAGAAAATTAATCCGCTTGTCGTAGAAGCCATGAAAGAGAAAGGTATTGATATATCGGAAAATAAACCGAAGTTGATAGATAGAAAAATGATTGAAGAAGCTGATATTGCTATTATGATGGGGTGTAGTGTTGAAGAAGTATGCCCTGCTCCTTTATTGAAAAAATCGATTAACTGGAATCTTGAAGACCCTAAAGGTAAAAAATTGGAAAAAGTTAGACAAATCAGGGATGAAATAGAAAAAAGGGTTTTAAAACTGGTTTCAGAAGTCGATTAAAATGTTGTGGTGGGCCCGAAGGGATTTGAACCCTCGACCTTTACCGCGCAAAAATTTAAAACATTAGTGCGTCGCGATTTCCAACCTCTTTTATTATAGTATAGAACGAGGTTAACGGTTATCAGTCGCGCGCTCTAACCAGGCTGAGCTACGGGCCCTCTTTTCATTTTAAAAATTTCTTTTCAAATCATTTTTTCTATTTACTGAGAAAATTTGAAGGATTCAATCATTTTTATAGATATATAAAGATTAAAAAGTTAACGTTACCGCTTTAAACTATGTAAATCCCTTTCTTTCTCTATCTGTTTTAAAATTTTATCATGACTAACAGATTTATCAAAACATTTTAAATGGATTCTCCGATAAAGAAACCTCTTTCTGGTAAAACTGTGTAAAGTAATGGTTTATTTAACCATCTTGGTAAGGAAGCTTTTAAAACTACTATTTTCTTTTCGGGGACTCTTTCAGATTCACCGATAAATAGCTTTATCACGACCTCGCTTCTGCTTCCAAGCATGGCTAAAGTGCTATCTTTCACAGCGGATGGGTTTAAGACAAAGATAGTGCATCCCAAAGGCCTGTACTTCGTAGCCATTAAATAAGCAAGTTTTAATGCTTCATTCTCTCCACACCACTGAACGACTGTGGTAAGTGATAAAACGACTCCTAAATAGCCCCCCTCTTCTGACTTTTCTAGTAATTCTTGCCAAATAGTGTTATAATAGTTTGTTATATATGAGTAGTCTGTTGGTCTTTTACAATAATATTTCTCGGGTTTATAGAACTTCTCTAAACTAAAAGCATGGGTGTAAAAATCAGCTAAGATAAACTCGTTTTTCTCCTCAAAATGTTTAATGTTCCATCCAAATTTTTCCATTTTTTCTCTAACTTCTGAAGGAGGA
>Ga0209427_10005659_pt1 | contig 14328 bp, 16 predicted proteins | sample DeeMarSWOR136_30_FD_187465 | JGI IMG/M metagenome (GOLD analysis project Ga0209427, IMG submission 187465) | Marine sediment microbial communities from White Oak River estuary, North Carolina - WOR-1-36_30 (SPAdes) (version 2) | ecosystem: Environmental > Aquatic > Marine > Intertidal zone >... | reverse complement strand
AACCACCTTCTTCATCTGCTCGAAATTCTCTTTATATTCCTTGCTCTGGGTATCGATCTTGCTTTCAATCCTATACATGGTCCTAACCCCTCATATATTTTATCCTGCTTATCCAGTTTATTCAGTCTATCAAAAGATAGATGACTAGGCTAGACCTTAATAAAGCATGAGATGGCCGCGCTCTGCCCGCAATGACAACTTGGATATCTTTCCATCCTCATCATGGGCTTCCCGGGTCCACACGATTTTATGGGCTTCTTCTCTCTTGACGTTTTTTAGCTGGACTTATTCCGGTACGAATTTATACCCGTAGCAGAGGATCCCGGATTCTCCCTCGCTGTATATCTTTCGAAACTCAGTCTTGACTCTCATACCGATCTTTATATCCTCAAAATCACAATCCACGATCTGGCCGGTCAGCTTCACGCCGTCATCCAGTTCCACGATGCCCACCGCAAAAGGGGCCTGGTCGACGAACTGATGGGGAGGAACCCGGATGATGGTGAAAGTCAGGATTTTTCCTTTATCGGCCAGCCTTGTATCCTCGAATTCACGGCTCTTGCACTCCGGACAGATCAAACGGGGAGGAAAAAGTATGGTTCCGCATTTTTTGCATTTTATGGCTTCCAGCCGGTACCGTTGAGGAATCTCCCTCCAGTATCTTGATGGTGTCGGCATCTCGCCCTCCTTCCTTATTCTCGTTCAAAGATATGAACCACGCTGCTGCCGCCGCTGCCGCCCATGTTCTGGGCCAATCCGATCTTGGGGTCTTTGAGCTGTCTCTCGCCCGCTTCGCCTCTAAGCTGCTTGACGATCTCTATAGCCTGGGCCACACCCGTGGCGCCGACAGGATGGCCTTTGGCTTTCAACCCTCCGCTGGGATTGACGGGGATCTTTCCCTCCAGGAAGGTTATCTCATCCTCGTAAGCCTGTCCGCCCTTTCCTTTTTCTACCATGCCCAGGGCCTCGATCACGCATATCTCGGCTATGGTGAAACAGTCATGAACTTCAAGAAAATCAATCTCTTCCGGCTTTTTGCCCGCCATAGCATAGGCCTGCTTTGCGGCCTGGAACGTGGCTTCCAGCCAGGTGATATCCTTCCTCTGGTTTAAAGCGATGGTATCCGTGGCCTGTCCGGTCCCGATGATCTTGACCACCGGTTTTTTCATCTTCTTGGCCATCTCCGCGGGGCTGAGAACCAATGCCGCCGCGCCGTCCGTGATCGGTGAGCAATCCAGGATTCTCAGCGGGTCAGCGACCATGACCGAGTTAAGGACCGAATCCACCGTGATCTCAAACGGAAACTGGGCTAGAGGATTCTTGGCTCCGTTGGAGTGATTTTTGACCGCAACCAGGGCCAGCTGTTCCCGTGTGGTCCCGTATTTTTCCATGTGGGCCCTGGCGATCAAAGCATACAGCCCGGGAAAGGTGATGCCATGATAGCCCTCGTATTCCTGGTCTGCGGCCGTGCCCAGAGCGTAAGTGGCCTCATAACCGTTAACGTCGGTCATCTTCTCCACGCCCCCGACAAGGACCACATCGCTCATCCCTGATGCGACCTCCATGAATCCCAGACGCAAGGCTAAACCGCCCGAAGCACAGGCCGTCTCCACCCGTGCCGAGGGGACAGGAGTCTGAGCTAAATAATCCGCCAGCAGGGATGCGATATGCTCCTGACCGACGAAAAGCCCGGAAGACATGGATCCCACGTACATGGAGTCGATCTTATCTACCCCAGCATCATCCAGCGCCAGGAGGGCTGTTTCCGTGAAAATGGTCCTCAGGGATTTTTCCCAGAGCTCGCCCCATTTCGTCATTCCCACACCGATAACCGCAACTTCTCTCATCTTTTCCTCCTAATCAGCCTTCTTGATCTTTTGGCGGAATTTGGCGTACTCGCCGTACTCAAGATAATTCTTATTCTTATCCAGGAGCTCTCTTGTTTTGGGCGCCAGGTCCTGAACTTTTTTGATATTGTCCAGAACCTCGAAGACAAAAGCGTCGCTCCCTGCTCCCGAACCGTAGGAAACGATCAGAATCATGTCTTTTGGCCTGGCGACGTCCAGGCAGGCAGTCAGCCCCAGGGGAGAAGAGCCCGAGTAAGTGTTCCCGAGCCTGTTCACCAGCCAGCCTGTCTCGATCTGCTCTTTCTCGAAACCCAGCATCTTCCCCACTCTGAAGGGAAATTTTCCGTTGGGCTGGTGGAAAATGACATGGGTGAAGTCAGAAGGCTTCATGCCCACCTTTTCCATGATCCCGTTGGCCGCGCCCATAATATGTTTGAAATATGCCGGGTCTCCGGTGAACCGGCCTCCGTGCTGGGGGTAATACTGGTACTCCCGGCGCCAGAAATCAGGAGTATCGGTCATGTAGGAATAGGTCTCCACCGCTTTGGCCACCACCCGATCACGGCCGAAGAGAAAGGCCGCCGCACCTGCAGCCGCCGAGTATTCCAGGGCATCGCCCGGAGCTCCCTGGGAGGTATCGGCGCCGACAGCCAACCCGTAGGTGATGACTCCGGATTTGACAAGGTTCAGAGCCACAAACATCCCCTCGGTCCCGGCCTTGCAGGCAAACTCGAAGTCAGCCGTGTGCGCTTCTGGAGTGGCACCCAGGGCTTCTGCCAGCACCGTACCGCTGGGCTTGACCGCATAGGGATGGGATTCTGAACCGACGTACACGGCACCGATCTCTGCCGGGTCGATACCCGCTCTTTTCAGGGCACTCTTGGATGCTTCCACGGACATGGTGATGGTGTCCTGGTCAGGAGAAGGGACCGATTTTTCTTCCAGCATCAATCCCTTCTTGTAGCTGGGCGCATCTGCGCCCCAGACTTTAGCGATTTCTTCCACTTTTATCCTGTTTCGCGGAATATATGCCCCGTAACCAACAATACCTTCCATTTATAGCCTCCCTCTTTGTGTGTAAAAGAGTTTTACAAAAGACATGGATGAGTGTGAAAAATGCAAAAGATAATCGATCAACAGTGAAAATGTATCGTGGCATATATCGCTTTTTAAGTCAAGAAATTTGGGAATCCTCAAACGGGCGGGTTTGACACCCTATTTTTCCCTAAATAGAATAGAGAAAAACACGGAACTTTTTTCGTACGAATCTCGTCTAGCATGGTGAAGTGAATTGGAGATCAATACACTCGTTCTGGAATGCATAGAAGGCAACGAAGGAGCCTGGAAGATGCTCGTTGACACCTATTCTCGGAAGGTATTCAATATGTCCTATCAGTTTTCAGGAAGCTATGAGGAAGCTGAAGACATGACTCAGGATATCTTTTTCAAGCTTTATAGCTCGCTCAACAAATACGACTTCTCCAAGAATTTCACTGCCTGGTTCCTCACTCTTGCCAAAAACCACCTGATCGACCAGTACCGAAGGACAAAATGGCAAAAGAAGACACGGGACGACTTTAACGAACATCTCCTGACCTCAGAAGACCTGGACAGCCCGGAGGAAGATGTTTTGAAGGAAGAGAATAAAAGAACAGTCTGGCAGGCCCTCAACGACCTCCCTTCTGAAACCCGGATGACGGTCATCCTCAGGGACATCCAGGGAAAGAGCTACGAAGAAGTTGCGGAGATCATGAGTCTTCCGGTAGGGACGGTTAAATCCCGTCTCAACAGGGGAAGGCTCCAGCTGGCAAAGATCCTGAATGAAAAAAAGGAGAAAAGAAATGAGATGTGAACAGATCGAAGAATTCTTATCTCCTTATTTAGAGGATGAGCTCAACCCGGAGGAAAAAAGAACCATTGAAGAGCACCTGAAAACATGTCCGAACTGCTCTCTGCTCCTGTCCTCCTTAAAAGAGACCCGGGAATCTCTGGTTGATCTCCCCCAGCTCGAAGTGAGTCAAACCCTGCTGACCCGGCTCTATTCGATCCCGCAGAAAAAGAAAAGATACAGCCTGGGCCTGGATTTCTTCCTTCGTCCCGCGCTCCAGCCCGTCCTGGCTGCGGCCACCATCGTGCTGACCCTGTTTTCCTTCTATTTCTTCGGCCCGAACAAAAGGTCCATCGACAGGACCATCAACCGTCAGCTTCATCTTGGCTACGGCGCGGTCGAGAAGCTGTATGCCAAAGCTGATTCTTTTGTCGCCGCTTTAGGCGAATACAAGGACAGTATTCTCGTTTCTCTCAAGAATATAACTGGACACGGAGAAACCGAGAATTCGACATCAGATAAAAATGGAGGTATCAAATGGAAGAAAAAGTCGTCGTCACCAGACAAGCAAAATCTCCCGCTCTCGCAGGAATTCTCTCCTTCTTCTTTCCCTTCGGAGTGGGCGCGTTCTACAACAGTCAACCCATAAAGGGTTTTGTTTATCTCATCATTTTCGCCGCGCTGGTTACCATGCAGGGGAGCGGAGAAATGCAGCCGTTCATGGGGATTATCCTGGCTGGCTTTTACGTCTACCAGATTTTCGACTCCATCTACACTTCGAAAAGCATCAACCGCAGGGCATTGACCGGTGAAGAAATCGAAAAAGTGAAGGAAGAACTTCCGGACTTCGTCAAAACAGGTTCTGTGTTCTGGGGAATCGTGCTGCTGGCACTGGGAGTCATCCTTCTCTTGGCCAATTTCGATGTCATCAGCTACGATACTGTTTTTGACTTCTGGCCCGTAGCGATCATCATCGTCGGAGTGAAGCTCGTTGCCGATTATATCGCCAAGAAGAACGGCAGCCAAAGTTGATGGAGGACTGAAATGACAAGGCAGAAAAGAAAAGACGCGTTGGCCTGGGGAATCATCCTGATCGTCATAGGTGTGGTCATCCTGCTGAGCAACATCCATATCACAGGATGGGATTTCTGGGAATTCTTCGCCCGGCTCTGGCCCGTGATCCTGATACTCTGGGGACTCTGGAAGCTCTACTACGGGATAAAAGAAAAGACAGAAGAAAAGAGACCTGAGTAGGTATCAAAATGAAAGCAAAGGAAATCATCCTCCTGATCCTTATCATCGTTGTCGGCATCCTCTTTCACCAGTTGTATACGGGAAAAATCGATGTTTATTTTGACTTGGATGACGACTTCGTTGTCATCTCCAATGAATTCGACTACGAAGACTATCAGGAGCTCGAGCCCCCATTCCCTGCTCTGCTTCAAGTCGAAAACTCTTATGGAGATGTCGAGATCCAGGGAACAAGCGCGGAGAAGATAACCGTTACCTTGCGCAAAAAAATCTGGCGCAGAAAAGAGGACGCGGCCCGGGAAATCGCTGATGAGCTGAAGATGGTCATCCAGGAACAGGCTGACCGCTTGGTCATCTCCACAAACAAGGATGAGTTCGGAAGAAAGAATTTCAAATTGAGCTTCAAGATCTCCGTTCCCATGAGTATGGATGTTGTGGTGAGGAATTCCTACGGCTCAGTCGAAGTTTTTGACTTGAGGAACACGGATATCACCAATCGCAATGGTGAAATTCATGCCTCGAACATAAGCGGACAGCTCATCTTGAACAACAGCTACAAAACCATTGAGGTTGAAAACATTGACGCTGACCTTGAGCTGGAAAGCCATAACTCCTCTGTCTACGTGAGCAAGGTCAAGGGCAAAGCCCATATTGTCCACCGCTACGGGGATATTCATCTGGACGACATCTCCGGGGGGGTGAAGGTCGAAGGCTCCCATTCTGAAATCTACGGTGAAAACCTGGCAGGCCCTGTCGAGCTCGAGAGCTCATACAAAAATATCACTCTTATCCATGTGGGCCCGACAAAAATCAAAGGGTACAGCTCGACCATCGAGGTGGAGGGAGCAGAAAAACTTGTCGATGTAAAAAACGACTACGGGAAAGTCCGGGTCACGAGCATCGTTGGCGACCTGGTGATCGAGGGCAAAAACCTGGAGGTCACCGGGAAAAGCATCGTTGGCGATAAAATCGATATCACCTCTTCCTACCGGGACATCGAACTCACTGAATTCTCAGGGAATACGACCATCGTCCTGTCTAATGGTGAAATCGTTCTTGACCCTTATCCTTTGACCCACCCCATAGAAGTCAAAGGAGAATACGCCAACATCCGACTGCGCTGGCCTTTGGGAAAAAAGTACCGGTTCGAAGCCAAAGTCAAGGACGGCGAGATCGAGTGGGGGCTTCCGGCTGAAATATCGGTTCAGGAAGAAGACCATACCCGGACGGTTACAGCCTTCATCCAGGAAAAAGAGAGCCCCTCTATTTTCCTTTCCACCAGCTACCGCACGATCTGGGTCGAACAATAAATCCAGGCCAAAAACGGAATATAAAAAAAGCCCGTTCTCCGGAACGGGCTTTTTTTTGCAGAAAAGCCGAATAATTGGAGACAGTCCTCAATTTTTAAGCCCCGAAGGCAAAATAGACACGTAAACTGAATTAGGGAAAAAGAGTCAAAAAGAGAAAAGGAGTGGCTAGGATTTGGCTCTCAAATTTAAGATCTTATCGTTCAAGCAGCCGATAATCTTTATGTTGAAGTAGGATATGGCATTCGCCAGGTCTTTTTTGTATTTGGTGACATAACGGACAAAATTATTTTCATTATTATTGCGCAAGAGGTTCTCGAACTCCGCCACTTCATCGGTAAGCTCAATCAAAAAATGATTAATGGTCCGGTACTGGGAATTTATTTCGATCAAATCCTTGCCTCTGAGCTTGCTGAAATCAAGATAAGGAGGAAGAGACTGGAGGATGAGCAGGCTTTCATTGCGCAACTCGGTCACCGACTCCTTCATCTCCTGGAAGAAAGATTTGTATTCCAGAGGCTCTTTCAGTTTTTCTTCCGCTTTATCGAGCAGGGCCTCGTACTGGTCCTTCACAGAATTGACGATTTCCTTCACCCCGAAGTACTTCCTTTTAAAATGGAAAAGGTCGATGAAATCTCGGCCGATATAGATCTTATCCTTGTAGTTGGTCATCAGTTCCCGCGACGAATGGGTGTAAAACTTGATCTCATAGCGTCTTCCGTCCGAATCCCTTTCCCTCAACCTGGCCAGCACGACATAGTTGTTCTGCTCGGCAAAATAGCTGTTCACATCGAGAAGGACTGAGTAGACAGCTAGATTCTGGATGATGTACTCCTTCAAATAATCGAGAAGAGCCTCGTTCTTGCTGATAAAATCACTGATGGTTTCGTTCGGAGTGGGAGTGATGACAGAATAAGAAGGAGAGAGAAGGTAGAGGACAGGACCTGTTCCCAGCTCGAGATACAGGTTTTTGAGTACGTTTTGATGGAGATCGCTGAGCAGAATGTGCCGCAAAGCAGGCAGACTTTTCAGGTCGACTTTGGACAGCTCTTCAACCTCGTTCATATCGCGAAATCCTTGCTCCTGGTAGAAAAATGCTATCACCACGAATAAAAAAAATCAACCCCATCCGAAGGTCCAGCCTGGATTGGCGTAGCGCTCTCTCTCAATTTCTGAGATGAGCTTTCTCTCACCGGCATTGAATTCCTTCGGTGTCAACCGGACATTGAAGAATTCGGAGACGCCCGAAGTCAGATATTCAACAGCCCGGTCAAAGCTGACCTGTTTGCCCAGAGCCCGAGAAAGAGAGACCATGCGAACTTCGTTTTTATCTTTTTCCAAAAGTGACACGGCTTCTAAAAGCCTGTCATCCTCTTCCAAAGGGATGGAGCCGTGCTGGATGAATTTTGAGCCGGTTCTTTTCTGGGCACTGCCGATTACCTTTTTTCCGTCGATCTCGACCTCATCCCGTGCTGGATAGGAAAAACAGGGCAGGTTTCCTTTGACATAAGAGACGGGCGGCGCATCGGCAAGGCTGGGTCTTAATCCCATTTTCTCCAGGCCCCGCATTAAGGCCTGGGAGATCAGCCGGTAAGAATCGGCGAGTGTGGAAGTGAATGTTCCGCTGTCTGAAGAGCAAAGGGAATAGGTCACTTCCCTGGAGTGAAGCACGAGCTTCCCTCCGGTCATTCTCCGGACAATGTCGATACCTTGCTTCTGGCAGTATTCAACATCAAGCACCTTCCGGATATCCTGAGAATAGCCGAGAGAGGCAGTCGGGCGTGCCCATCTATAAAAACGGAGATAAGTCTGCGGCTCATCGCTCAGGGAGCGGAAAAGGAAGTCATCGACAGCCATATTCCAAGAGCCGGGATGGGGATTCGGTTCCCGAATAAGACTCCATTCCCGTCGGTCTTGCTGGGATCGCGTTTTAACCTTTGACATTTTTTACGGCCTGAATTCCTGATTTTACAAAAAATATATTAACCTTTCTCCATCAATTTGTGAATGCGCTTCCTTTCCCTATTTATGATAAAACATCCAAACCAGGAACTCCCTCTTCTCCTTGGAATCCTTCAATCGGGAAATCAACCTGGTTCATCGACAAGTCGAAATTGCAGCAGATACGAGGCGTCGGCAGATTTTATGAATAATTCAGGGTAACTTCAAAAGTGAAGATGAAGCCCTTAAAAATTGAGCAGAACAAACGAATGTCAAATGTCGAGACACACCCTCTCTAATTGAGAGGCAAGTTCCTATAAAAAAAGAGAGCGGGCAACGGGATTTGAACCCGCGACCCCGAGCTTGGGAAGCTCGTACTCTACCGCTGAGTTATGCCCGCTCTTTCTCAATCTATTGATATTAAATAAGTTATGCTCATGTTTCTTCTTCCTGTGCCTAAATAGTGCCATTCTGCTGAGTTAAAAAAATCTAATTAATTACCTAAACGGCCAGCTTTTTTGCCAACCTCTTTATGCTCGGCCACAGGCCTCATCATAGTGTATCTTGTCCGTTTTTACAATCATCTATTTCTCTGCTAGCCTCTCAAATGTAACCGTCTTTCCTGAGGAGGAAAATCTTCTCATTTACGTCTTTTTAATCACTGACTTTCATATCCTCTGAAAGATGGATTAACCACCGCAACGCCCCGATTTGCGGCATTATATTTTAAAGTCCCTTATAATTTTTAAAACAATTCTCTCAGGATTTTAAATCTATTATATATGTCCTCTCGAAGATCATCGACATAATCATCTGGTCCATTTTCCTTCTCTACTATAATACAACCCTGGCTTGATTTTCTTCCAAAATACTTATTAAGGTTCGTTAAAATGTTTTTAAAATAGCCTTTTTTCTTATATTGGATTAATTCTTTATTGATAATATCTATATCAGGAGCATATCTTAAAATAAAATATATGTAGTGTAAATCCTTGGCTTGTTTTTGTTCGTCTTCCCTATCCATAAAGACTGATCCTTTGTGATAAATAAATGCTGATGGCTTAGGGCAATATATCTTAAAACCTGATTTTTGTTTCTTCAGTGCTACATTTATAGGAATTCTATGGTTGAGTAGAAAATCAAATCTGTCAATTTTATTAATATTAATCTGTCTTCCAATGAATTTCTCTATAACATCGTCGGATATCTCTGGAAATGTGATAAAATCAACAGGAATTTTCCCTCCTTTATAAAGAACAACAGGATATATTTTATCCATCATTGGATGGCGCTCAGTATAGTCTAAAACAGATAGTTTATCGAAAATTGTCTTAGGGTATATTCTTTTTTTAACTTCTCCAAAGCCAAAATCAATATCAACAGTTGTAACAGGCTCAGCAAGTATATTCTTCCATAAAAACTTCGAATAAACATAAGGAACCCAGCCGCCCACAAGTGTAAGGTCACTAAGATAATCTTTCAGGTCTTCTAGGACATTAAAAAATAAAGCTTCAATCTCATTAGGTTTAATCAAGATGTATTCCTTTTTCTTTAAGGGATTTTTTAAGATACTCAGCGTGTTCTCTCCCTCGTGGCTGAAAGTGGTACAGATCAAGATAAAGCTGTAAGTTAGAAACAACTCGATATTTTTTTATCTTTTGAGTGTTAAAAAATACCCCATTTTTATAATAGGGGCGAACTAAATGAATATTGCCTCCTTTTACAAGTTCTTTTAGTTCCAGTCTTTGCCTTATTTCTAAAATATCTTTAGGCCAAATTTGTGTATTTAAATAAATATAGACATGACTTGTTCTGACAAAGTTGGTAATTAAATTTGCACCTGTATGCAGTGCAAGCGCATATTTTTCTTCATCTAGATTAGCTTTTATTTTCTTCAAAATATCTTTTTCGGAACTAAAATAAGTATCAATTTCATTTAATTCAAATTGGTATCTCATATGCCAATCTTCTATAAGCCTTTCCTTGTTCGTGAGGATTGTATAACTTTCAGGCCCTTTTTTTATCCTCTCAACGTAGCCTTTCCACGCCATCACTTCCAAAACTTCCTGAGCCATCCCTAAACTTACGCCTTGAGGCCCAACAAAATCACGGACTACCCATTTTTTATCAGGATCATGGATCATCTTTCTCAATATCAAAGAAGCCTTATCAGCAAAGACGTTCTTCATTTTTCTCTGTCTTTTCATAAAGTTCACTTCTCTTTAATGTTCACTAATTTGTGAACATTATACATATAGTGAACATTATTGTCAAGCTCTACGTGTTTGAAGTATTAAGACATTTTTGTGTCCTTTGTTGATTATGGCTTATACTATCTCTCTAGCAGAATTTTTTTTTCACAACTTCTTGAGATCTTCTTAATATAGGAAAAAATCCATTTTCTTTCGGCCGTTCTTCCGGATGATAAAACAATGAAAAAGCGAGTTATGTCTGAAAATGGGATGAAAATTACTGACTTTTTAGTGTAGCCACCCTCTCCTGGGCATCCTCAACCTCAGCTATACCTGGGTCAGCGTCCTTCCAGAGGGTAAGGAGTTTCTCATAGTGCTCTATGCCTTTGGCCATGTTGCCATTCTTCGTTTCTAAAAGCATCTATAACCCAGCGTCAACCTCACTTTATGTAGCCAAGTGATCGGAGATTCTCGAGCTGTTCGGGTGTCAACGGCACTTTACTAGATCTGGAGAAGAGCTTTGCCAGCGCTTGATGGGCCTCCCACTGCGCCTCGAGGAACTCGGTGTATTTCTCGACAAGATCAGGCCGCTCTTCATGTAGGGAATGCAGGCAGTATGGATCGTTCCATAGATCGTAAACAAGTAGCGGTACGGGGCGCCGGTACCTTGAATCTGCTTTGGGATCGGGGTGTATGTACAACGATGCACCCCATCGTCCATCGATCACCTCTATCCTACCCCATAACTTTCCTGTAACTCTATGCACCCTCATCTCGTCTAGGATAACCGGACGTGGTTCCCAGCCTGGCTCCCCAAGCAATAGTGGCGCCAACGATTGGCCCTGCATCACCTCGGGCATCGGTAAATCGAGAAGGTCGAGTACTGTCGGCAGCATGTCGATCATGGAAACCGGATCGATGAACCGCGCCCCTGCAACGATGCGCTCTGGCCATACAATGATTAGCGGTATGCGCGAGATCCAGGAGCTGATTATTGGAGCGGACAAGGCTTCATCTCCATCCAATTCGGGCGGAAGGGGATCCAGCAGACTGAGGCCTGCGTGGAAGTGGCTGTGATCGGCAGCAACGATCAAAAGTGAATGCTTCCATTCGCCATTTGCCTTAAGTCGTTCCACTAAACGACCGAGCTGGTAATCCTGGTGCGCCATAGCTTCGTCATAGATGCCACGTGCAGAATGATAGTAAGCCACACGATCTATGCCGGTTTTCTCGAAATTCTCCGGCCCGGGCATTCTGCCCACTTGGTCAAACCATTTGCAAAAAACCTGCCGCTCCGTTGGGCTAACGAAAAGTCCAGCAAACGGGGCTACCGGCCGCCACGGCGTATGAATATCCGTGGTCTGGAAATGCACCCAGTACGGCTCAGCAGGATAATCCTCGCGCCATTTCCAAAAGTCTTTGTGCAGCAATACAGAGGATATCGAGTAGTTTTCAGGATCATAATCCCGCATCTTATCGACACCCCGGTCCAAGCCGCTGATCCTTCCGGCGTAATCATTGGAGACCAGTACCGCCGTCTGGTAGCCTGCCCTGTGCAAATGCTGTGCCATCGTTAAAACTTGGTCGGGAGCTTTCGGCCATCCCACGCCCTGGCTCAAGCTCGCCACGCTGTGTTGTAGTGATGTCATGAAAGAGAGGGTGGACGGTTGCGTCCAGGAAGCGTTGCTATATGCACGTTCAAAGACAGCACCTTCGGCAGCAATACGTTCGAGGTTGGGAGTCGTGCGACGGTTGTATCCGTATAAGCTCATAAGATCGGCCCCAGCACCATCTATGATGTAGAAGATGACGTTGGGCTTTTTCGTGGACCGCACTCCTGTCAGTGTTGGCGTTGCCCACAGGGCCACGCTGCCAGCGGGCTCGGCAGTAGCCTCGAGCATCAAGTTCATTGTCTTGCCGGCAAATGAGGACAAATCCACAGAACGCTGCATCCACTCCTTGGGATTGGAATAGGTTTCCTCAAAAAGTGCCGCTTCTTTATTCCTCTGAGAAGCCACGATCCTGAAGGTCACAGGGACTTCTTCCCGCAGCACGCCAAGTCCGAAATCAAGGCGTCCCGATTGAGGAATTCGAACATGATATTCCACACGTCCTGGCGCATGGGTGTAAAGAGTTCGTCTAAGCGCACGGTTTCGTTCGACCGTCCTCACTCCTACAGGTGAGTCGGCATAAATGGCTTCTTTAGGGATGATTTTCACAGATAAAATATCTAGGGCTGCCTCTTCCACGTCTGGCTGGCTGGTAAACCAAATCCCCAGGTCTGTCCAGGGTCCTTCCCACCTTCGCATTTCGGGATAGGTCACCGACATCCGGTAAGTCTGGACAGTGCCGTCTGTGATAACGGGAGTTGTGTCGCCTTCGGTGTAAAAAGGTGTGATAGCCCCTTCCAGGAGGTCTTCTTCGGTGTAGTTGAAATCTAAGCCGATTCGGCGCACAGGATCGGAAGTGCGAGCTGTAATCTCGACATATGCCCAGTCCTCAAATTCCCAATCGGGCAGTGCGACATAAATCTCACCAAGCAAGCGAGGACCGTCAGCACGGTTTTCTGGGGTCAAAGTCAAACGCAGTGCGTCATCAACTCGGACTGGCTTGACAGCTTCCCACTGCTTCGCGAGAGGCTTGACCGGTTTCCAGTCCAAAAATGGTTCGTCAAAGTGCCACACTACTGGGGTGAGAAGGTTTTCCTGGACATTGGATCCATCAATTCCAGCTGCCTCTAGGTGCTCTTCAAGGTGAAGCGGAAGCTCTGCTGTGAGAAGCGGCTGTTCTGACTCAGGACCAGAGCAACTAAATGCCATTAGCATAATGACCAGAGTGAGAAACATCACTCCTTTTGGCTTAAACATCTTTACCCCCTTTTATTGCACATCAGACGGATCAAAGAGAGATCCATGGTCAGTGAATGATGTGCAAATTTTGACATTGCTTTATTTGATGCTGGAGATAACTCCCACTTATGTTTGCTTTAAGCCATCTAAGCTGATGTAACTACTATCATAGCAGTGAAGTGATGTCAATTGAACGGAAATGCAGACCTTTCCCCACGTCACAAATGTGTGCCAAACTTTGCTTAAAATAGCTGAAACTACGGGATTATAATTTAAAAGATAAAAACAAGAAAAAGCCCAAAAATAAGGGGGAAAGTCTGGTGCGCCCGGCAGGATTCGAACCCCCGACCTTCTGATTCGTAGTCAGACGGTCTATTCAGCTGAGCTATACTAATCCTTTTACAGTAAGCAAGTGACAATAAAAAAAGATTGGTGCCAATATAGTGCCAAGTAGTTTACACAAATAATGCGAAACAACAAGTTTTTTCGGGAAATACTGGGTAGTGGCGGGCACTAACGAGAAAAGGCTAACTCTAACCAAATAAAACAGTTAGATTGATAAATCGCTGATTTTTAGGAGTTTGCTTCTTCTATCGCAACCCAACGCTGAGTTATGTCCGCTCTTTCTCAATCTATTGATTCTAATTAACTTACTCTCAGCTTTTTTCCTCTCGGTGCCAATATGGCGCCAACATGTCCGACTCTATGAATCTTAAATGTTTTCCAAGTTTCGCGCAAGGGATTTTCCTTTCTCCTGTCCATTTATATATCGTTTTTTTCGCTATCTTCAGCTTCTCACTGAGTTCGTCTATTGTCAGGACTTTTGACTTCATTCGTACTCTCACCTATTCTTTGAAAGCGTCCCCATTTTCAAAATGCGAATTCTTGCTGAATTCAGACACTGGCTTGCTGCTCCTTTTTCTTATCCATGTTCTTCATCAGAGAACTAACAATCTCAGGTACATTGATGGGGGCAGGTCAGTCCTTACAGCGTTTAAGCTTTGATGAGTTTGATTTTGATGAGTTTGATTTTGACATTAAGTTTTTCCTGAGTTATAAGGTTTTTTGGTGGGAAGTTTGAAAGAGGTTATAGGTAATAGGGCAAGATTGCAA
>Ga0209427_10005658_pt1 | contig 14328 bp, 15 predicted proteins | sample DeeMarSWOR136_30_FD_187465 | JGI IMG/M metagenome (GOLD analysis project Ga0209427, IMG submission 187465) | Marine sediment microbial communities from White Oak River estuary, North Carolina - WOR-1-36_30 (SPAdes) (version 2) | ecosystem: Environmental > Aquatic > Marine > Intertidal zone >... | reverse complement strand
CTGATATTCTGCCATAACTTCCGGGAGTAAACCCTTAAAAATAAGACCATTGCCATGCCTGATCGGAATCTTCTTTTTTAGATATCGTCTTTTGAAGAACAGCCGTGACCTGTGATCGCCCGCCTTTGCTAGCAGTTAAGCAAGATATGGTGCAGTGTACTTTTCCGCCTTAAACAGGAGATCTTCCTTTAAATTGAGGTGTAAAGTGAATATATCTGTCTGCTACTCCAGGCGCTTGAATTTGTAGCGAACAGCCATGTCTCCATAGCCCATCTTCCCATCCGGTGTGGGCTTAATCTGCATTCCCGGTATGATCATTTTGTCGTATTGCGGAGTCAGTATAAGTGTGTTGGGACCTTCCATGTGACAACCGAAGGTCATTGAAGATCCTCCTTGCATCATGTTTGCTATCATGGCAACCTGATGATGGACCACGAATGTTGATCCGTCATATTCATAGGTTCCCGCATCGGCCATAAAACCGGCTGTGCCTGACGACATGTCCTTCCGTGGTGGATCAGAAAAGTCGCGGATAGCGCTGTAATACTTTTCTCCTATAAAGATCATAAAGGCCGGGGGAATGGTGGTCCTTCTATTTTCACCGATTCCGACATCCATTTCCTTGATCGTCCAAATTCCTTGAATTGTCGTCAGTACAGTACCTTTATGTGATGCATCGATTACTGTGACACAGGCCATTAGCAGAGACAGAACCGCAACAAGACAGATGGATAGTGTAATGCGTTTCATTGGAATCCTCCTTTTGTCTTGTATCCAGTATCGGATACGGTTTTAAATATTCCTATTGCCGCATAAAGAGCTACTGTTTGGGCATGTCTTTTGGCAGAGGAATTTTCGGACAGCCATTAGGACACACGGTTATCGTGTGTACATAACGAAGCTTCCCGTTTTCGAGCCGGAACGTGTGGGCGTCGGGCAAACCATTGGCTCCGCCAAAGTCCACAAAGCCTACAACCGCCCCCATATCGAGGTCGACAACATAGTGGCGGTTTGTCATGGGGACACCGCCTCCCTTCGGAACCCCGACAGTACAGGAAGGGTTGGGGTCATTTTGGGGATTTGTATACGCGCCGCCCTCAATGCGGACGCAGGGGATACCCCAGGGCACCTTTGAGAAGGCGGAGTAATCCTGGAATATGTCGAAATAGTCGCTCGCGACCTGGATCAAAGTCTGACGGTCGGTTTGCTTATCGGGAGGAATGATGTCCCATTTTTCCGTTGATGAATACTTCAGGTAGTCCGCGGCGTTAAAAAGCCAGTCATCCTCATCGCTGACAAGGCTTTCAACCTCTGCGATTTTGCCGTTTACGACCTTTAAACGGGTACCAATGACATAGGGGTGGCTGCTGCTTGTGTGGATAATTTCTGAAAAAGTCTCGCAAGCGTCCACGTCGAAGAGGCTGCGTTGGAAATCAACGGTCAGGGGAGTCTGCCATATGCCTTCTCCAAATGCAATCTCCTTCCTGTTTTCAATATATTTCGCATCGGCTGCTAGAGGAATCAGTGATGGACTGCCTTTCTCCAGGGCATCCATGTATTTATCAACGGTCTCCTGAAGGTTTTTCCGCGTGCATTCCGTTAACGCAGGAGCGACGGTCTCTGCATGAACCGATGAGACACTAAAGAGCAGAACAAAGACAGCGATTAACCGAATCACAGGCCCTCCTATATATTATATGAGCAATATTGATTCCGTTAATTGCGGTTATTTATCTCACCTTGATAAATAAGGTTGCAATAATGCCGATTAAGCATATAGGAATCATCCAATAACCTCCTGTTACATATGCCGCTATATCGACACCAGTGGGAGTAGCCAATAGGTCTAAAATCTTGCCGAATAGAATGGGGCCTATTAACATCCCAATATTCTGGCCTAGAATTGCCACAGCCATGCCGATTCCGATGAATTGAGGTTTTCTGGCCACCTCCGGAACAGACGCGAGTTGAACAGTAGCGATAGGGCCGCCGACAATGCCGAAAACAAATAAATATAACGGGATCATCCATCCTGTCACATTAAAGATGAAAAGAAACATGATCGTCATCAGGATGTATGGAATAAGAATCATGATCTTGCGCTTCCCTAAAAGATCAGATATATAACCGCCGAGAGGTGCGGTAATGATAGATGCCAACATTATAGGGACAGTAGCGAAAGAAGCGTTCAGGAAAAGGCCTTTTTCAAATGTCAGTAAAAAACCTCGTTGGGTTTCTAAAAATGTCGGGAGAATAGATAAAATTGCCAAGATAACCAGGTTGTAGCATCCGAAGGAAATGCTTATCATCCAGAGGTCCTTATTAGCCATACCCTTTGTTATGCTGGGTGCTGTTTCCTCTTGTGTTTCGGGGCCTGGTGCTGGAGGCGCTTCATACATTTCATCTTCTCTGGGCATTCGAAACAGAGTGGCAAACAGAATAAAAGCCAATGCCGAAAAAATGGTGCCTGCCCACCATACAGCCTGCCATCCATGGGCTACCATGATAGACGGGGCGAAAATAAGGGGGACGATGTTTCCGATTCCCACACAACTTGCCCATAATCCCGTGGCCAGGGCTCGTTTTTGTGCCGGGAACCACAAGCTGATCGCAAATGGCGCCATCACCATAATCAGGCCCATTCCCACGCCTTCGATAAAACGTCCGATGAGAAGCAATGTGGTTGTTGATGCGACCGCGCCCAACACCGAACCGATCGTAACAGCGCCGACTGAAAACAGACCTGTCTTTTTGATGCCGAAACTATTCAGAATATATCCTGCCGGTATGGCAAGAATGATGCCCATGATCGAAAAGATAGACATTATCCCATTTGCTTGAGCGTAACTCAAACTAAATTCATTTATTAAAGAAGACATCACAGGCGGCACTTTGAAATAATTCAGTGTCAATGCCAGAGTAGCCATGTAAGTAGCGAATAAAATTACCCATGCATATCCAGGTGTTTTTGGTATGGCATTCGGAATGTTTGTGGCTTGCTGGTTCATAATCTCCTCCTTCATCAATTGATCTCCGGGCCTATTAAGGCACTTCAATCACAAATTGTTTTAGCCTCCATCTGTGGAAATATGCGGATGGTATGTTCCCATTAAAACTGGTATAAGATAGACATTGTTGTTATTTACAAAACCGTGATATGTACTAATTCCGGCAATTTGAATATTTACAGAATCTGATAAAAACTCGCCCCTTTTCAGGACGGAAGCATATTGAGTTTCCCCTTGTATGTCAAGACCAAATAGACATCCGTTTCAGCCCTGAAAGGGCTATTAAGCTGCGAATTGATTTCCCGGTATTTTAACCTGCTTTCTTTCTATTTGGCCTTAAGACACGAACTCCGGTCTTACTCCCATTGATATGCAACCATAGGATAATCCAGAAAGCCGGGACCCCATTCCTGGATTGCGCCATCATAGAGCTTCACATTTTTATATCCCAGAACCTGTGTCAGCACAAACCACCAGGAGCTGCCATATCCGCCAATACCGCAGTAGACGATTATTTCCTGGTCCCGATTGCCCTGAGGATCACGGATTGCACCGGAGGCCATCTCCCTGAGTATTGCTGTATCCTTATAAATATAATAAGAACAGGTTCCATCTTCACTGGCGTGACAATCCCAAATCCAGGGAGCAGGTAGAGATTTGGCCGAGGGGATATGTCCCTTCCTCGGCGTGTTTGGCTCAATCCTTTCACCATAGTAAACGTCAGCGTCTCTGGCATCTATAATGATTTTGGAAAGGTTCCTTTGAACATATTCCCCGGAAACGATCATTTCCTTATTTGCAGTTCCTTTGTAGGTTCCCGGAAGCACATGAGGTGAGTCACCCTGTGTAGTCGGCCTGCCCTCAGTAGCCCACTTGGAATATCCGCCGTCGAGGATGGCCACGTTTGAAATTCCTGCATATATTAGAGTAAAGGCTGCCCTTGTTGCGTCAGAAAGACCATAGTGGGGCGCTGGATTTGCAGGATCCGGATCGCTAACAATCACTACCCTTGAATCGTGCCCTATCCCGAGGTTTTGGATGGTAATATTAAGGTCACTTATGTGAGGCACTTCAAGCCGGAGGCAAGCTTCAGTCCCGCGCCATTTAGTCCCGATAATCCAATTGGAAATGGGGCCGGCGCAGGCATCAAAACCTGTTACAAAAGCCTCGTTGATGGAGTCGGGGATGTGCCCCGATCTATAGGTAGCCGGGTTTCTGATATCAACGATTACAAGGTCTGGTGATCCAAGGTTCTTCTCTAACCAGTCAGTGGAAACGATGGGTGAGATTGTTCGGCGTGAATCCAAGGCGAATGAAGAATGTCCAAGGAGAAGTGATGCAAAGATGATAAACACATGTAAAGCAAAAAGAACTTTACGCTGTATCTTCATGAAGAACCTCCCTGTCGCAGACAAATATGTGGTGAACAGATAGAAGATAGATCAGGCTTTGATATGGATTATCTTATTAATTATAAAGAGAACCTATTTGTTAAAAAGGAAGCGGATCTAATTAAGCTGAATACTTGTTCCATGTCAAGGGAAATCTGTTTGGCGGCCAGGACCAGGATTATGGAACCTGCCGCTATGGAAAGAGGGTAATGAGCGACCCAATGCCAACAGCCTGCCTGTTGATAATTAACTAACTCAGCCACATGATCTGATTTTCGGATTGACACGCAGGGGCATATTTGCTAGAAGACTTGCCAAAAGTGAGTTCTTATCAAAAAACCAGCGTATACAAAATCAAAATCCCCAAAAAAAGGAGAATTAATATGAAAAATTCTGCTTATGCCCTCTTAGCGGGTCTTTTTCTTATTGCCGCTTGTGCCCATGATGCGGGCATATCCACAACTACCCCAGCCGCTAATATTGACGGCACCTGGAGCGGGACATTTGATGGAGGAATGGGAGGCCAACCCATGGAACTTACCTATAATTTCAAAGGGGAAGGAGATATGCTTACAGGGACTGTTACAGGGGGGCCCGGTCAGTGGATCCCGATAAAGGACGGCAGAATCGACGGCAACAAATTATCTTTCATAGTTGATGTGGATTTACAGGGAATGAAAATGAAGTTTAAATACAACGGGGTTTTAAAAGGCGACGAAATCGAGTTGAGTTTTACAACCGAAATGGAGGGGGGTCCCGGAATGGGCAGCGGTCCTCCCCAAAGTTTCACTGTTAAACGCGTAAAATAATCACTGATTCTATCTGTACGGATAATAAATCCATTTGCAGGACAGAAATCTTTCCCTTTCATTCCATAAGGATGGGCGCATATCGATATCTGTGAATTCAACATGGAAAGGGAGAAACATCAATTATGTCCAATGATGTAAAGCAGAAAGGAATCACTCGAAGGGATTTTATTAAAAAGGCCGCTGTTGCCGGGGCCGTTGTAACAACTTCAAACGTACTTGCGGATTCGGCCCGGGCAGAAAACATACAAGGGGGTAATCAGATGGAGATTTCAGCAGTAACATTCAATAAGTATGGCACAGATCTCGAGAAAATGTTGTTCTTGAGGACATTCCCCATCGCAATAAAGATGCTCAAGACCGAGTCAGAAATCCCCGAGGGCGCTATCCGTCCTAAAAAAGATAGGGGCGAGCATTATGCCATGTGCCAGGCCTTTGCCCTTGCGCGCCGCCAGGGAATGACGTTGGCCATGTTCATCGAGGATCATTGGTGCTTTGAACCCATAATCTCCTACGGGCTTGTCGAAACACCCCAGGATTATCTGGATGGATTCACGAATTCGTTTTTCATGGCCGATAAAGAAGCGGCAGCGAAGCATGCTCGCGAGATGACCCGCCTGCCAGTCGGCAAGTACGCCGGAATGGTTTTGGGCCCTTTGAAAAAGGCGAATTTTGCTCCGGATCTCACGATGATCTATTGCAATACTGCACAGTTGCGACATTTACTCTTATCTCTGAGGTACATCAAGGGGACTCAGGTGACTTCAACCATTGATCCCATAGGATCCTGTGTCCATTCGGTCGTTCCCTCACTTTTAAATGATGAATGCCAGATTACGGTGCCTGATCCCGGTGATTTCGAGCGCGCCGGCACTCTGGATGATGAAATGATTCTCACGGTCCCCACGGGAAGATTGAAGGAACTGATGGATGGAGTTTATCATTTTGATAAAATTATGGCATTTAGAAATTTTAACTATTCAGTACAGCCGGACTTCCAGCAGCCCCCGTTCTATCAGGAATATTTTAAAAAGTGGGGATTGGATGCGCCCAAGAAGTAGGGGTGGGGCTCATCGGGATCAGGCAGGGGGTCTTTTTTTCAGAGGCGAAAGAATACGGTGCCCGACATCTTGCATAAATAGTAGCAAAGGCGGGCGACAAAAATCCGGTCACGCTGATCCTCTCAAGACGATATCTATGTGCTTTATTGCCGATGGTCCTATTTTTAAGGGTTTGATAGGCCCTTTCCGGCTGGTTACCTGATATTCTGCCATAGCTTTGTAGGAGTAAACCCTTAAAAATAAGACCATTGCCGGGCCTGGTCGGAATCTTCTTTTGAGATATCGTCTTTCGAAGAACAGCGGGTGACTGATGATCGCCCTGATTAAACAAGATCTATGTTCTGTCCGATCTGACAGGCGGGCGACAAAAATCCGGTCACGCTGATCTTCTCAAGACGATATCTATAGGCCTTATTACCGATGGTCCTATTTTTAAGGGTTTGATAGGCCCTTTCCGGCTGGTTACCTGATATTCTGCCATAGCTTTGGAGGAGTAAACCCTTAAAAATAAGACCATTGCCGGGCCTAGTCGGAATCTTCTTTTGAGATATCGTCTTTCGAAGAACAGCGGTGACCGATGATCGCCCGCCAGGCAAAGATCTAAACAAAGGAGTAAACGGGAACAATGGCAAAAAAGAGATACGGGAAATATGTAAGGAAACTATCCTTTGAGGATAAGGGGTCTGGATTTTTCAGGCAGATTGCAAAATTGAACGGAAAATCTGCCGGTGTGAACGTTCAGGTTGAATATGGGACGTATGTGGCAGCAGGCAGGATAGGCGAGGCGCCATACAGACCCCATAAGCATCCTTTTGATCAGGTCCTGCTCTGGTTGGGGACTGACATGAATAATCTGAGCGAACTCGGAGCTGAGGTTGAGCTCTGTCTTGGTCAAGGAAAAGAACAGGAAAAGCATATCTTTACATGCACTAGCGCTGTTGCTGTGCCCAAGGGATTAGCCCATCTCCCGGCGACACACAATAGAATTGACAAGCCCTTTATATTTATGTCGGTGTCCTGCGCGGCCGAATATAAATGCACGAAACTGTCTTCTGAAAAGGCGGGATCTGAACCTTCTTCCATTGCCGGATGGTTTTCAAAATACAGTAAAAACATCATGCATGTACCCTTCGTAAGGAAAGGGGCGTGGCATTATGGCCCCATGAACCGGGATGATGCAGGGGGAACAATATCTGAAATCGATTTTAAAGACTTTGGTTTTAAATTCAACATGTCTCATGAAAGCATAATAAAAGCGCCATACCGGTTCGGACCCGTTCCTGATAAACCACATGTGCATAATTATCATGAGTTCCTCTGTTTTATCGGAGCTGATATGGATGATCTGACTTATCTTGGCGGAGAGGCCGAACTATCAATCGGAAAAGAACGGGAAAAACATATTATTAACACACCGACCATAGCCATTATGCCGAAGGGTTTGCCACATTGCCCTTTAACAATCACCAAAGTTGAAAAGCCCTTTATCTTTTCCGTGATTCGTCCTTTCGGTCATGGAAAGACGACATTTTAAATCTTTAAGAAGGAGATAGAGAAGATGGGAAAATATGACAAGTACTTCGTAAAGTATGGCATAAACACGCCAAAGGTAGATGATATGCGGCCCATTGTCGCGCGCATGGATGATTCGGTTGCCAAAGGATGCAACTTCTATCTTGTTCATTGGGTAGCACCAGGATTTGGTGATATTCTCGGTGATTATGAATACGCCGGACACCCGCCGCACATACACAAGAGCGCCGAGCTGTTAATGCATATCGGAGGTGATCCTGATAATCCCATGGATCTGAATGCCGAGATCGAAATGTACATGGGTCCTGAACTGGAAAGGCATACCTTTACGGAATCCACAATCATTTACATTCCGCCGAATTTTATTCATTCCCCCTGGAGGCCTCTTAGAGTGGACAAGCCCTTTCTTTTTATCGAGATAAATCAGGGCCCTGTACATACTGAAAAATTCTTTCCGCAGCTTTTGCCAAAGGAGGCAAGGGAAAAAATCGACTGGTCAATGTGGCCGGATAAGGGATTTTAAAACAGGAGGTTAATATGCCATACAAAATAACAGATTCCTGCCTCAAGTGTGGTTATTGCATTGAAAGGTGTCCCGAGGGCGCGATAATTGCGGACGAAAAAGAGAAAATGGATGAGCTGCTCCTCCAGCCGGTTCACATTGACGTAGAAATTTGCACGGATTGCGGTGTGTGCGTTTCCGAAGAATGGTGGTGCCCTGCCCAGGCCATTGAAAAGATATAGCTCTCGGTAGAATTTATATACATATAAATATATTTTTACCGGGGATATCTACACACATCCGGTGGGCTTGGGCACTCCGGCCCATTTACATGCGGAGTTAGCCGGCCCTTCGGGGAACAGCTCGTACAGCCTAGCCAGATTGAATCCTGTTTCCTTGATAAGTCTTCTGATCATCGGGCAAATGCCGAACTCAAGATAATAATTCCTGAGAAAATAAAGCGCTTTCCAGTGATCTTCGGTTAATTCATTCACATTCTCTTTTTGGGCATATGCTCTGGCTATGTCCTCGTTCCATTTTGGAGTTTCCTGCATAAATCCATTCTCATCAACTTCAAGCATTATGCCTGCCATTTCTACCTGTGCCATAATATATCCCCTTATTTTGAACTAATATTTTCCGCTATTATATTAATCAAGGAGTTAAACACAATAAAAAAATCTATACCATAAAAAAATGTTCAATTGAAATTAAATAGTAGCATTCATAAGCCTTCGCATGGATAAATAATAGTTATTTTGATTAGGTATAGTTATCGCTTTTGTCGATCTTTTCAAGACGACATCTAATTTTTACATTGCCTATGGTCTGATTTTTAAGGGTTTGATGAGCTATTTCTCTATGATAGCTTGCTATTCTGCCATAAGCCGGTAGCGTAAACCCTTAAAGATCAGACCAATGCTAAACCAAGGTGCAATCTAACTTGAGATGTCGTCTTTCAAAGACCGGCAAAACCTCCTATGGGGAAAAATGCCATGCGAAGACTTATGAACGATATTAATTAATTTCTGTTTTTGATATGCCTATTGGTAATCATTTACGTGACAAAATCCGCAGTCGCTCAGCAACGGTTCTCCCGAATTCTCATCCTCTTTTTCATGGCATCCGATGCAACTGCCATGCAAGGCCTGTTTGTAACCCCGGACCTTAAGGTAATATTGAATATCCTTTATATACTCCTCATGACACGCGTTGCAGGATTTAATCTCCTGTTCTTTGTTCCCAGTGTGGCATTCCCTGCATGAATTTTTCGGATGTATCTTAGCGTGATAATTGTGATCAAAAACCGATGTTGTTTTTTCCATGTCCCTGTGGCATTGATAGCATAAAGATGACCCGTCATGAGGCCTGCCCAAATGATGGCACGTTCTGCATCCGGTTTCGCCTGTGCCTGTTATCGCTTTATGCGCCTCATGGTCAAAATCAACATATTTGCCATTCCTGTTACCATCAATTCTCAGGGTGTCCCACCCTACAGCATCCTTTACGGGATTGTCCGGCCTCCCAGGCAGCCTGGAAGAGCCAGCAAGCAAAGCCGTACCAACGATGATTAAAACAACTGAACATACAGTCAGTATTATGTGTCTTTTTTTTCCAATCCTCACGCTTGAAGAGCCGAAAAAATCCGGCTTTTCGAAATGGCCGGCGATGTTATTTTTGTCATCAATTGTCATATCTTTTTTATCTCCTCGCCGTATAGGAGCCTGTTGAGTTCCCTGCCCTGGTTCGAAGGGAAATGCCATGCAATGGCCGACGCCAGCCTCACAAGGGGAAAGAGAATGCAATGAGCAAGTCTTGTGAACGGGAATATTATCATTGCCAGATTGCCGCAAAGGACATGAATCAGCATCCTTGATTCAAAGCTTAAGAAATGGGTTTCCCCAGGGATCAGGTATCCGCTGATAAAAATAACAAGTATCAGTATCAGGAAAAAATAATCCCTTGCAGCGCTTAAATTCCTTCTTTTCTGTGAAAAAATCCTGTAACCGAGAAGAATCAATCCGCAGACAATGCTAATAAGCGTCAGGACATCGGCCGCGTTCTTTCCTATGGCCGGCCAGCCGAATTTGAATATATGTTTCCATATAATTATATGTTCGAAAAGGAAAACAGGCACAATAATCAGGCCGATATGAAATATGAAGGAGATCATACTGAAAACAGCCGATGTGTTAACAGTGTATTTTCCCGGAAGCATCCATATCAGCGTTTCCATTATGATTTTCGAAAATTTGATATCCTTATCTCGCGCATTCCTGAACGCGGCTCTCATGTCGAGTATTGTTATTATAAACAACCGCAGCAATCCCAGTATCATCAGTAATGCCGAAAATGCGAAAAAAGGCCCCATAAGGAAATCGATCATCTGCGCCATCTTATTTGCCGCCTTTCATTTTCATTGCCTCGAATATGAGATCGTGAAGTCCGGCATGCCTCATGGGAAGTTTGTAATGAGCTATCAGCTCCCCGGCCTGCTTTTTGCAGTTGGAGCACGGAGTTATAACAATATCTGCTCCGGATGATTTGAATTCCTCGGCTTTCTTTTTTCCGGAGACCTTCATCCTGTAAGGATGAACCTCGTCGACCGCAACAGTGCCGCCGCCTCCCCCGCAGCATAGGCCGTATTTGCCGTGAGATTCCAATTCCACGAAATCTTTAATAAAATGCTTTATTATTTTCCGCGGCTCTTCAATAAGCCTATCAAGGCGAGTTATATTGCAGGGATCATGATATGTAACCCTCTGTTTTATTACATCCTTGTCGAGTTCAATTTTGCCCTCTTCAATAAGCTGCAAAGTAAGCTCCATAATATTCACTACAGGTATTTCTTCACCATCATTGTACGTAGGGAGAAAATCCTTAATGGCCCTGTAAGAGTGGCCGCATTCGCCTACCAGGATCTTTTTTGCCCTGACTCTCCTCACTTCATTGATCAGGCTGCGAAGTACTTCACCTAGTACGCTGTCGCTGTAGAAAAGGCCGTAATTGACGCCATCGAAATTCCCTCCCGGGATCGTCCATTTCACGTTTCCCTCGTGCAGCACGCAAGCAATGCCCATAAGCGTATCAGGTTCAACAAGATAGTCGCTTACCGGGGTGAAGAACGCGTATTCGGCATCAAATACCTCTATCGGGAATTTCACCTTCACGCCCTTTATTTCTTCAATTTCCTCTTCCAGGAATTCCAGCGTGTCTTTTAATCCCTTGAGAGGCACTTTTGATGTATTCCTTGTTTCGCCCTGCAACTGCTCTCTTGTGGAGATAAGAAGGTTTTTCGGCACAATGCCCATTTCGCTTAAGATATACCTGCCGAGCCTCAGAATTATCCTGTGATCTATTCCGAGAGGGCAGAAAAGAACGCATCTGCCGCATCCCAAACAGTTCCAATAAGATTCAAGGATCTCATCAATATCCGTTTCTGTCAGTTCACTTCCGCCGGTCAGTTTAGCCTTCAGCCAGCCTCCTAAAGTAAAATGCCTTTTATAAATCTTTAGCAGAATATTGCTCCTATGACACGGGATGTCTTTGGGATCTTTGGTGACTGAATATATCTGGCACACTGATGTGCATCTGGAACACTTCATGGTCACCCGCGAATACAGATCAAGGATGTACCTGTAGCTTGATGTTTCCAGTATTGCGGCGAAAATATTAAGGAATTGTCTAACTCTGTCGTGTTCTGTGGGATTCTCAATGTAATACGGATATTTACGCTTATTTTCCATAATTTTTTAATTTACAGAGTCGAAATTATTTGAATTCGGATATCTAATACAGTCATTTTACCGGAATTCTATCGTTTTTTGGAAAAACATAAAATTCCCCCTTTTTTTCTGCAAAGGGGGAATCAAATCCGGATCTTTGTTGATATATTATTTTTCAATAAGGCGGAGATTATTACTGGTAAATTACAGACTCCAGGAGAGGATGTCCGTAAAATTTAGATTTTATTCCATGCTGTCGATCATAAATTCCGCAGCAAGCCTAACGCCGATGCCGGGAGGCAGACCGCATTTTTCAAAGCCCTTTTCATGGGAAAACTGCATCATGGCCTGATCGCTTTCGCCCGGATTTATCCTATGTCCCAGAATCACATTTTCAATAATATCCGCGCAATACATATATCCCAGCTGCCCCTGGAACTTGGCCATAAACTTTTGAGATAGTTTGATGACTTCTTCCGTATGCTTAACGTTAAGCCTGTCATCAACACCAAAGAAAATGCCGAATGCTATAAGCACGCCTGTTATACCGCCGCACATATCTCCGGTGCCGCCCACTCCCGGGAACGGGGTAAGGGCTTTGATTATCTCCATGCTGCCTATCCCGAATTCTTCAAAAAGGGCTAGAGCTGTGCCCTGCGCGCAATTCTTGGTAAAATAATTATACTCTTCTGCCAGACGTTCGACACGATCAAGAATCTCTTTTTTATGGGCCTTCATGTACTTGGGATCCAGCTTTTTTTTCGGAATTCCCTCTTTCATCAATTTTATCATCCTCGCTTCCAGATCCTTGTCATCCCATATTCTTTCTCCTAATTCGTCAACTTTTGCCTTTAATGCTGCAGTGTCTATCATATGCAATATGCCTCCTTGAATATAATATAATCATTTTATAATGATATAAAGTACTTATAAGATTTATTTTACAAGTATTTTTTATATACGGCGGGAATATTTGTTGATTTGAGTTGATAAGAACCCGCTTTTTGAGCAACGGAGTATAGGAAATTTACCATAGTATGTCAAATAAAATTCAGCCACAACATATTCTGGCTCAGCGCTATTACCATGCTTCTTGCTTTTCTCTTAATATGCACTGTTCCTAGCACTTTCATAGCAGGCGATGAGTAGAAGAGATCCTAATGGGGTAAACATGGCGCATACGGATAAGAAATAGAATATCAAATATTGAACAGGGAATTTCAAATTATGAAGTTTAGACACTTTCAGTTTTCGATATTCTTAAAACGTTTTGCCTCTAAAAAAGAGACCCATGCCGGCCATCTGTAGCCTGCCTTTGAAAGTATTGCTACTTAATCATTGCGTTCACTATAATAGCTAAGTCCATAGCCTAATTCGAAGAGTGGATCGTACACCGCTTCCGGCATATTAATATTCATGGGCAGCTGGTCGTTCGATTTCGGCCATGAGAATGACAGCTTTCCGGTTGGATTGTAGTCCCCGAACAGGACATCGGCGATTCCCAGGCCCTCGGTGCCGGGCAGGAACGAGGCCAGTAGGGCGTCCATCTGCGTCAGGATCTCGTTGACGATCAACGGACGCCCGGAAATGACAAGAACAACAACAGGAATTCCGGCGCTTTTTAGATTTTTAACTACCTCAATATCATGGGTATCGAGGGATAGATTCCCGCGATCGCCTACACCCTCGGCATAGGGGAGTTCACCGATTACGGCAATACCCAGAGATGCGCCCTCGGCCCCGGTGCCATCCAAGCTGTAGGTTACATCGGTATCTTTGGATACCACGGTTTTGACGGCTTCGAGGATTGTTGTACCGCCCGGCGTTACATCGCCGGTCTGTCCTTGCCAGAGGACGGTCCAGCCGCCGCACTGGTTGCCTATATTATCCGCGCTTTTTCCTGAGATATGAATTCGGGTGATCCCTTTTGAGATTGGCAGGGTCCGGTTTTCATTTTTCAGAAGTACGACCGATTTGCGCACTGCTTCCCGCGCCAGCGCTCGGTGTTCCTCAGATCCAAAATCCTTGTGCAGTGTCCTGTCGGCTGTTTGAGTCCGATTCTTATCCATCAATCCCAGGGCAAACTTGACCCGCAGGATACGTTTGACTGCATCGTCAATGCGGGACATCGGAACTTTACCTTCCTCGACAAGCTCTTTCAGATTTTTGAAAAATTCGCGGTAAGCGCTTGGCACCATCGCCATGTCCATGCCGGCATTGATCGAAATCATGATCGATCTCTTGGGGTCTTTGGGATCTATCTGGTAGATCGCATTATAGTCGGAGATCAAAAAGCCCT
>Ga0209427_10005656_pt1 | contig 14331 bp, 13 predicted proteins | sample DeeMarSWOR136_30_FD_187465 | JGI IMG/M metagenome (GOLD analysis project Ga0209427, IMG submission 187465) | Marine sediment microbial communities from White Oak River estuary, North Carolina - WOR-1-36_30 (SPAdes) (version 2) | ecosystem: Environmental > Aquatic > Marine > Intertidal zone >... | reverse complement strand
TGGTCCTTCTCAGTATCCGTGCGATGGCTACCTCTCTCGGGCAGTGAGTTTGCAGGATGACAAGCGTCCGATTGTGTTTGGCTGCTATTGCAGCAGCACGCCTTCTCAACGCTTGCGTGACGAAGGTAGCGTCGATTATTGCACCGTTGCCCTTGCCCAGACCCTCGTCGGCCTGCCGGAAAGTCTCATCGTAGACCAGCATCCGTTTATCCATGTTCGAGGCGACCTTTTCGTCGAATATATCCTCATTCTTCAATACTTCTCTTCTGACCAGGTCGCTTCGGACTATGGGGTAGCCCTTTATCTTCGACACCTCCTCACTCGTCTCGGTCTTCCATGTGCCGGGGAGGCCACAGGTAATAAGCAGGATACCAGGTCCCAGCTCGGCCTCTATGAATTTGGCAAATGGCTCCTTCAATTTATCCCCTTTACTTAGATTTATCCCCCATGGCGGAGTAGGACGAACCAACCTCTCTGCTTTATTTTAACCCATTCTGTATATATCATACATACGATTCGGCCAGTTCGAAATACTTCCTGGCGATGGCTAGCGTCTTTCTCTTCTCCTCCTCTGAGACATGGGGGTCGTCTAGTTTGAAGCCTTCCACCTTCCCCCGGACATAGGCCCGGTAGCACTTGTAGAAATCGAGAAGGGTGAGCAGTTCCTCATCACCAGACGCCTTCACGTATGCATCCACGAAGTGCTTCGCTAGGTCGGGTCGCCTGTGAAAATCCAGGTCCATAGCCAAGAAGGCAACCTCGCTGGCAACATCGATGTACCTAAACCTTTCGTTGAATTCGATGCAATCGTAGATGCAAAGGCCATTATCGAAGCAGATGTGGGCAGCGTGGAGATCGCCGTGGCAATCCCTTATCCTGCCATTCTTTACCCTCTTAGCAAAAAGGCCTGCGTTTCTTTCCAGGAATGAGTAATTATAATCCTTTAGCTTTTCATATTGCTCTGGAGCGATGGTTTGTTTGACATAATCCTTAGTCTGGACGAAGTTTTCCTCAGTGTTCTGCGTTACGGTATCGAGGCCGCCGATGCCAGCCAGCTGCTCGCTGATTTCCGCCTGGCGGTGAAACTCGGCTAGCCTCTCAGCCACTCTCTCTATCATCTCAGGGGTCACCTGGTTGCTTTGAAGTAGCCTGTCCATCATCCGTTGCTGGGGAAGGGAGCGCATTTTCACCGCGTATTCGACCTCTGTGCCGCTGCCCTCTACTGAGAAGGTATCTCCATCCTGGGTTATAGCCACGACTCCCAGGTAGGCATCGGGGCAAAGGCGCCTGTTAAGCGTCACCTCCTGATGACAATAGAAGCGCCTTTTATCCAAAGTGGTGAAGTCGAGGAAGCCGAAGTCCACAGGTTTCTTCACTTTGAAGACATAGTCATCGGCAATGAAGACGACGGATAGATGCGTCTGCACAAGCTCGACTTCCTGGGGGTTATGGGGATATGCTTTTGGGGTCGATAGCGCTTGTACTAGCGCCGATAGCTCTGGCATCGTAGGCCTGCACCTCCCTCAAGCTGAGATCGCTTACTCTGTTTTTCCGCCTTGTTGCGCTGTCTTCTGCGCTTTCTTTCTCTCTTCCAGTTTCTTACGTTTGCGGCGGTGCTTGAGTTGTGCCTTTCGCTTAGTTTTGTTCACGTTCCCTCGCCCTACGTTTGTGGAGAAAAGGTCACTGCCACCATTTCACCGGCGGAGAACTTATCTCCAGGAAGTACTTTATGCCCCAGCTTGACCCTCATTCCGATTAGGTTCATGGTTGCCTCATCCGGGTCCACGTCTACAATGTTGCCCATTATCCACGGTCCCTCGTCGAGTTCCGCCATGCCCACTATATAGGGGGCCTCAAATCCCTCCGGGGGCACCCGTATCACGGTAAAGGTCTGGATTTGCCCCTTGCCGCTTAGCTCCACGACTTCCAAGTCCTCGCTGGTGCATTCCATACAGACCTTTTTCGGGGGCACGGTGTAAGCCCCACATTTGTTGCACTTCAGACCCAATAGCTTGTTTTCTTTAAGAGCCTCTGTAAACATCTTAGCGGTTAGTTCGTATTCCATGTTATACCCCTGAAGGTTATATTTTGAAGATCATGTTGCAGACCATACAAAGGTCTGCGCCCAGCGTATCTGTCATTCCTACCTTTGCTCCTTCTACCTGCCTTTCCCCACATTCGCCCCTCAACTGCTTCGCTATCTCATAGACCTGTGCAGCACCTGTAGCACCTATAGGGTGCCCTCTTGCTTTGAGCCCGCCGGAGGGATTTATTGGTATCCTGCCCCCGATCTGGGTTTCGCCTGCTTCCACCCCTTTACTCCCTTCCCCGAAGTCAAAAAAGCCGAGGCTTTCGGTGGCTGCTATCTCGGCTATGGTGAAACAGTCGTGAAGCTCACAGATATCTATATCCTTGGGGCTAAGGCCAGCCATATCATAAGCCTGCTTTGCTGATGCCTCTCTTGCCTTAATCCTGGTAATATCCTTCTGGTTGGGCAGTGGCGGCGCAGAGCACTGCCCCACGCCGGCGAAGTAGACCGGCTTATCAGTGAGTTTCTTCGCCTTCTCTGCCGAGGCTAGCACGACCGCTGCGGCTCCATCGGAGAAGGGGCAGCAATCATAGAGCTGCAGCGGCTCGGCAACCTTGATGCTGTTATATACATCTTGGATGGTTATCTCCTTTCGAAAGTGGGCCTTGGGATGGAATGTGCCGTTGTGGTGATTCTTTATTGCAACCAGGGCCATCCGTTCCTTGAGCTTCTCCAGGGGAATACCATATTTCCTGGCATAAAGGTGTGCCATCATGGCGAAGACGCCGGGGAAGGTGAGGCCGGTGGGGGCTTCATAACGGCTATCGCTGCCCATAGCGAAGGTCCGTGTGGCATAGGGAGTGCCCATGGCCAGCGCCTTCTCGGTCCCTCCAGCGAGAACGATATCATAGAACCCCGAGGCAACCCATATATAGGCATCTCTGATCGCCACCGAGCCCGAGGCACAGGCACCCTCGAATCTGGTGGTAGGGATGTAGGGTACCCCTATATCAGCAGCGGCGAAAGCTGATAAAGTCACCTGGCCTTCCTCAAAGCCACCGAACACGTTGCCCAAGAATAGCGCCTGCATGTCCTTGGGCTCAAGGTTTGACTCGGTGATGGCCTCCATTGCTGCCTCGGCGAACAACTCGACGTTGCTTTTCTCCGAAGAGCCAAATTTGGTCATCCCCACGCCGACTACTGCTACTTCTCTCATCTATCGCTCCTCGTTTTTGTAGTTCCTGAAAGAATTCCCTTCCAAATCCCTTGTCTAATTGCTATCTACTCAGCTTTGAAGGCCAGGAAACACCTCTTGCCTTCCACTTGCTCCAGAAACTCCACGGTGAGTGGGGTGCCGATTTTGATATTCTCCGGTTTCTTGGGGTCAAGCCCCCGTATTCGGCCGCTTACTTTTGGCCCCTCGTCCAGTTCTACGATTCCGACCAGGTAAGGATTATTTCTGTCATACCCTTCCTCTAGTGTGCAACTAGGGCCCACGGCGACAGAGGTAAAAGCAGCGAGTTTACCATTACCTTTCATCTCCACCCATTCCATATCGTTTCCGTAGCACTTGGTACAGATGGGATGGGGCGGTAGATATAATGCCTGGCATTTTTGGCACCTCGACGCCATGAGCTTCTTCTCCGCGAGAAACTGATAGAAGGAGGCGCTGCTAACTTCTCTTTCCTCAGTCAAGGATTACCTCCTTTGATAGATATGAACTGCGCAGGTTCCGCCGGTGGCACCGACGTTATGGGTTAAGGCGAGGTGGATGTCTTTTCCTGGGACCTGCCTCGGACCTGCTTCGCCCCGCATCTGGCACCATATTTCCACCGCCTGCCCTGCTCCTGAGGCTCCCACAGGATGCCCCTTGGATTTGAGACCCCCTGAGGTATTGATGGGTTTTGTCCCATCGCGAGCCGTGAGTCCTTGCTCGGTCGCCTTATACGCTTCCCCAGGCCTAAAGAATCCCAGGTCTTCGATAGCCACGAGCTCGGCAATAGTGAAGCAATCATGGACCTCGGCGATTTGAATATCTTCTGGTTTCACTCCCGCCATCTCGTAGGCCTCTCGTGCTGCGGTTCTTGCTGCCAGGATGGACGTTAGGTCTTCCCTTTCATGCATGGCGTGGTCGCTTCCTTGGCCAGTGCCGACGATGTATATGGGATCGTTGCAAAAATCCTTGGCCAGGTCCTCGGCGACGAGGAGAAGACAGGCCGCCCCATCGGTGATGGGCGAGCAGTCAAACAATCTCATTGGCCAGGCAACCACGGGATTGGCCTTAGGGTCTTTGAGAAAGTCAAGCTCGTCACGCCAGTCGGGCACCGGCTCCCCTTTTTGTTTTGCCTTTTCGATCCTGGAACCCATGAGGTCTTTGATGGATTTGTTAAATTGAGCTTTGGGGTTTAGGGCTCCATTGTTGTGGTTCTTGATCCCCACCTTCATGAAGTGTTCCACGCTAGCGCCATACTTCGCCATATAGGCGGTCGCCATAGCGGCATATAGCCCGGGGAAGGTGAAACCGCAGGAAGCCTCATAGATGGCGTCGCTGGCAGCGGCCAGCGTATCAGTCACCCTTTCTGTGGGTAGGTTGGTCATTTTTTCAACGCCGCTGACGAGGACGATATCGTAGAGACCGGAGGCTATAGCGATTACTCCTTCCCTTATAGCAACGCCGCTGGCGGCACAGGCATCCTCTATCCTAGTGGCTGGCTTGGGGACTAGTCCTACCCAATCGGCCATAATAGGGGCAACGTGTCCTTGCCCCTCGAAGAGGTCGCTGGAAAAGTTACCCACATAGAGGGCTTCGATGTCTTTAGTATCTATCCCCTTGTCTACCGATTCGGCCATCGCATTGAACGCTTCAACGAATAAATCCCGGCTGCTTTTATCGGCGAAAGCGCCAAATTTCGACATCCCGGCCCCCACCAAAGCTACCCCTCTTCCTAGTTTCGGTGCCCGGCGGCTCATGGTTCCTCCTGCAGAGAGTTCCTAATTTTGCTTCGAAAGTAGAATTTATTTTGTTCGCCCTGAGTTTGTCGAACCGATAAACGACTCTTCGATAAGCTCACCACAATGTGAAGCCCTCGTCAGTTTTGTCCCCCATGTCTCTTCCTGAACCCTGCTGAGACCGCGGCCGTCATCTCCAGAGCCCTTTCCGCTGCGCTGGTTGAGATAGACCCCAGCCCACAGGACGGAGTGATCAAACATTGGGCTTTAAGGGCATCGTAGCCTATGCCCTTCTTCGAGAGCAACCCTATTGTGTCCTCTAAGCGGTCCAGGAGGCTGGCCTCGGTCTCCTTGGCCAAAGATGGCTCGTCGTTGGGCACGATTCCCCAGGCGATGACCCCTCCCCGGCTGAGGAAGTCTTCTACCTCGGTGGGGTAGAGGCTCAGGGTCTCTCCGTAGTTATAGGCATCGAAGCTCAGAATGTCAACCGAGGTCTGGAGCAAGACCGACCAGTCGGTGTTGCCACAGCAATGAATAGCTTTGAGCCCGCTTATGCCTCCCAGGACCTCCTCAAGAAGGGTCACCACTTGCTCGCGAGGGAAGGAGACAAACGCTGAGCCCAGCGAGGCGAGGTAAGGCTCATCGACGGAGACAATAGTGTTAGGTGAAATAGCGCTGAGTGCTTTCTCCTGCCAAGCTGCCTTCAGCCTCAGGTGCTTGGCCAGGGCGTCGGCGAGCACATCATCGTAGAGCAGCGGACGCCGCTCCTGGTCGGTGACAGTCAACCCGAAGCTTATGGGTCCGGTCACCTGTCCCTTGACCGCCTTTTCATCGGTTTTGCCGACCATATTGAGAAAAACGTGGAGGCCTTCTGCGTATTCGTAGCCTACGGCGCTATGGTTTAGACTGCCTTCCAGGTAGGCTGCGTAGAGCTCCTCCAGGGGCTTGCTCAAGTCCTGGGAGCTGTCGATCCAGATGCGCTCCTCTTCCAGCACCACCCCAGGGAAGCCCTCGCTGAACTGGGCATACATGTTCTCCAGAAAGGACCTCTTGGGCAGTTGTGGCCATGCGGGGATCTCGGGGAGGTGGGTCAAGACTAAAGAGCACGCTTCTTTAGGGTCAACATGCGGCATACTACCTATTGCGGTAGCCAGTCCGTTTAGCTTGAACTTTCCTTTGCTCATTCCAGGTATTTTCCTATCAGCAGAGCCAGCTCCTCCTTTTTCTTGGGGGGAATCCGTTCCTTGGATGTAATGATAGCATCTTTGAGGGCAGAAGCGCAACCGCATTCCCTGTGCTGGGGCAGTTGAGCGCTGACTTTCTTTATTACCTCCTTCGCTGCATCCACGGTTCGCATCAGGTTTGAGATGACCATATCTATGGTAACCGACTCGTGTACTTCATGCCAGCAATCGTAGTCGGTGACGCAGGCGATGGTGGCGTAGCATATCTCGGCTTCCCGTGCCAGCTTGGCTTCGGGTAGAGCAGTCATGCCGATGACGCTTGCCCCCCAGGAGCGATAGAGGTTAGACTCTGCCCTGGTGGAGAAGAAAGGCCCCTCCATTGCCACGTAGGTGCCCCCGGGGTGTACCCTGGGCACATGAGTGCCCACATGATAGTATGCCGCCTGATAAAGGAGCTGGCTCAGCGCTGGGCAGAAAGGATCGGCAAAGGTGCAATGTACTACGATGCCCTCTCCAAAGAAGGTGTTCACCCTGCTCTTAGTGCGGTCGATAATCTGGTCAGGGATAACGATGTCAAGTGGTTGAACATCCTCTTTCAAGCTGCCAACAGCGCTAACCGAGATTATCCATTCCACCCCCAGGGATTTCAAAGCCCAGATGTTGGCTCGCGCTGGCACCTCGGTGGGCAGGATGCGGTGCCCCCGGCCATGCCTGGGGAGGAAGGCAACCCTTGTCCCTTCAAGCGTGCCCAGTACGATGGCGTCGCTGGGATCGCCGAAGGGCGTCTTGACCTTAACCTCCTCGACATCGCTGAGTCCGTCTATTTCGTAGAGCCCGCTGCCGCCTATTACGCCAAGCTTTGCTTCTGGCATTTACAACCCCCTCCCTCTAGCTCCCTCCCGCCAGGGGAAGGAGAACCTTTAGGGACTTCGCGATTGACAATTAAGTATGCTCTAGGTACGCAGTTTCCCCAGTCTCTCCACGTAGGGCTCCCTGATGACGCCTTTCTCGGTAACTATGGCGGATACGTAATTGTGCGGCGTGACGTCGAATGCCAAATTGGCCGCACTCACGCCCTCGGGGGCGATCCTGACCCCTTGAATGCAGGTGACCTCGTCGGGGCTTCGCTCCTCTATGGGGATATCCGCGCCGGATGATAGCGAGAAGTCGATAGTGCTCACCGGTGCAGCGACATAGAAGGGGATGGCGTTCTCCTTGGCCAGCACCGCCAGGGTGTAGGTGCCGATCTTGTTGGCCACGTCTCCGTTAGCCGCTATACGGTCGGCGCCGACGATAGCGCAGTCTATCTCGCCCTTGTTCATGAAATAGCCGGCCATGTTGTCGGTGATCAGCGTCACCGGGATATTCTCCTTGAGCAGCTCCCATGTGGTGAGCCTTGCTCCCTGGAGCAAAGGGCGAGTCTCGGTGGCATATACCTTTACCCGCTTGCCCTGCTCACTGGCCTTCTTGATTACCCCCAGCGCTGTCCCGTATGCCGCTGTGGCCAGAGACCCGGCGTTGCAGTGGGTGAGCACGGTGGAGCCGTTTGGGATTAGCTCTGCTCCGAACTCGCTGAGGCGGTGATTTGCCTCGTCGTTTTCAGCCTCTATTCGCTGTGCCTCGGCGAGGAGCTCGGCCTTTATCTGCGATACTTCTTCTCCGCTTTTAGCCACCCGGTTCATCCTCTCCAGAGCCCAGAAAAGGTTCACCGCCGTGGGGCGGGATGAGGAAAGGGTCTCGCTTACAGGGCGCAGTTTGGCCATGAAGTCGTCCTTGGAGCCTGTTTCGATCGTTTGCGCTCCCAGGGCTAAGCCATAGGCCGCTGCGACGCCGATGTCAGGCGCCCCCCGAATACGCAGCTCTTTTATGGCGTCAGCTACCTCACGATAGTCGCACAGCTCAATAAAGACCTCCTCATGAGGCAACTTGGTCTGATCGATGATCCTTATTCTATCCCCGAGCCACTCGATGATTTTGAAGTCCTTCATTATCTCCAGCGAAGTCCGTTTACTTTTGCGGCATCTCTTTGATGTTTTTGAACAGATCGAGGAGCTTCTTGCTATAAGGGAACTCCGCCTGATAGAGGACATCACAGGGTAAGTTCTCACATCTAAGGCAGTAATCCACCTTGTTCTTTATGGCACACTCAAGCACCGGACAGGATATCCCTATTCCCTTGAGCCACTCCACCATCTCTGGAGCTTTGGCATCTGTCCCGGGAGAGCATCCGTGGCAGATTCCCTTCTCCAATGCCCCGCACACTTCGCAAGCTATACCACATGCTGCTGGCATTGTCCTTCATCTCCTTTCTTTTATTCAAGTAGTCTGAATTTCACCACGTCCACCAGTCCTTTATCGGTCAGCCTGAGTTCGGGTATCACCGGCAGGGCGAGGAAGGAGAGGGTGTGGAGGGGGGAGGGGAGCACACAGCCCAAGGTTGAGGCTTCCCTTTGTAGCTCTTCCAGCCCGGCTACTACCACCTCCAGCGGTTCCTCGGAGAGCAGGCCAGCTATGGGCAGGGCCAAAGCCCCCAGGATTCGCCCTCCTGCGGCCACGACCAGTCCGCCCTGGAGCTTCTCAATCTCCTTGATTGCAGCAAATATATCCTGGTCGTTGGTGCCTACGACGATGATATTGTGGGAGTCGTGAGCAATGGATGAGCCAAGCGCCCCGTTCTTGAGCCCGAACCCCTTGACAAATCCCACTCCTATGTTGCCATTGGCCCTGTGCCTTTCCACCACTACCAGTTTCAGGATATCTCGCTCAGTATCGGGCACAATGAGTCCTTCTTCTGTTTTCGCCTCTGCATCAATTCTTTTGGTGATTATCTGCCCGGGGACGATCTCGATAACCGGGAGCGACTTCTTTGAGGCTGGCATCTTCAGCGCTTCGGTGCTGAAAGGCTTGATATTGACAGTATGGGTAATCTCGGGGTCCGTGCGCCGCAGGGTGGAGAAAAGCGCCTCCCCATCCTTGGCTACCAGCCTTCCCCGGTAAAAGACCATATCTACGCTTAGCTTTAATAGATCATCAATCACGAGGAGATTGGCTATGTATCCCGGTGCTACAGCGCCTGCTCGATACAGCCTGAAGTACTCGGCGGTATTGATGGTTGCCAACTGCAGGGCGCGGATGGGGTCGAGCCCTCTTGAGATGGCCTTCCTGACCACAGCGTCGATATCGCCCTCCCTTAGCAGGTCAGCGCAGGTACGGTCATCGACCACGAAAAAACATCTCCTATAGGTCTTGTCATCGATGAGCGGGAGCAGTTCATCGAGGTTCTCCTCCGATGAGCCCTCTCTGATCATGAGGTGCATCCCCCGCCTCAACTTCTCTCTGCCTTCCTCAAAGGTGGTTGACTCATGGTCGGAGTAGATGCCCGCTGCCATGTAGGCATTCAAGTCTTTCCCGCTGAGGCCGGGAGCATGGCCATCTACCAGTTTGCCTCTAGCGAGCCTGATCTTTTCTATCACCTCTTGACTACGGCTCAGAACCCCGGGGAAATTCATCATCTCGCCAAGCCCAATCATGTTCTTCCATCTCAGGGCAGTTTGGATTTCTTTCGCTCCAAGCTCAGCTCCTGACGTCTCAAGGTGCGTGGCGGGTACGCACGAGGGCGTCATGAAGTATAAGTCCAGAGGGAGCCGCCGGGCACAGTCCATCAGGTATCTGATTCCTTTGAGTCCGGTGACATTGGCCATTTCGTGAGGGTCAGCTACAACAGAGGAAACCCCTCGAGGCACCACTGCCTTGGCATACTCGGCAGGGTGGAGCAGCGAGCTCTCAATGTGCATATGCCCGTTGATCAGCCCCGGGGCCAGGTATCTGTCCTCGAGGTCTATAACTTGCCTCGCCTGACGATAATCGCCGATTCCAGCTATGTACCCCTGGTAGATGGCGACATTGCCATCCTCGATCTCTGCGGTAAAGGTGTTCACTATCTTGGCATTGATAAGCAGGAGGTCGGCTGGTGTATCACCCCTGGCTACGGCTATCAATTCTTCGAGGATCATTCTTGCTCCTCCAGGACGCAGAGGTCAGGCAGATAGCGGAACTCCTCATTGAAGTCTAGCCCATAGCCGACAACGAAGACGTCGGGAACCGTGAAGCCCAGGTAGTCGATGGGGACCTCCGTTACTCGCCTTGAAGGCTTGTCGAACATTGTGCACAGCTTGAGTGATGCGGGCTTTCGGCGACTAAGACGGTCGAGCAAGAAACGCGTTGTGAGCCCGCTATCCACGATGTCCTCGATCACCAGGACATGCCTTCCTTTTATCCTTTTTCTCATCGAGGTCTTGACTCCGTGAACCTGCGTGACTCTGCCCGAGGTCTCTTTGTCGGCGCCGTAGCTCGACAACCTGATGAAATCGATCTCGGCAGGTATGTTCAGTTTACGCATCAGATCGGACATGAAAACGAAGCTGCCCGTGAGTATACCAATGAGGATGGGGTGTTTGTCCTGGTAGTCCCTCCTGAGTTCGTCGGCGAGCTCAGCGACCTTCCTTTCGATTTCCTCCCTGGTGATAAGAACCCTGAGCTTGTTCAAAGGCCTTCCTCTGTTAGATTTTGCCCACTGCTACCAGATAAAGGACACTTTCCTCCCTGCCATCGACTCCCACCACGTGGTTAAAGTCCGTGTCGTGGAAAGCGCCGATAGCGCAGGTTCCTAACCCCATCGAAGTGGCCACAAGGCAGGTATTTTGGGCTATGTGCCCTGCCTCAAGGAGGGTGTAGCGTTGACCTCGTTCTCGATATCGGCGCTGGGTGCGCTGGAAGATGGCAGAGAGCACCAGAACTACGTTTGCCTCTACCAACATTCTCTCTCCCAGTGCGGCCAGGGCCATCTCATGGCGGAAATCACCCTCGCGGACCAGTTCCAGCTCATGTGATGTGACCAAATAGCGGTAAATTCCTCTGGTTAAACCCTCGACGTTGTTTGCTACGGTGTAGACCTCTATGGGGTAGGTAGCCCCTGCCGAGGGAGCAGCTCTTAATCCGGCGCGCTTGTCAGTGACGCCACTTGAGTAATAAAGAATATGCGATAGCTCAGCCAAAGACATCGGCATCCCTGAGAAACTTCGCTTAGATCTCCTCTTGGCGATAGCGTTCTCCACACTGAGCCCGTTATAGGCTAGCTCTCCGGTGAGTCGGATCTTCTTCATTACCGCCTGATTATAAACATGGTAGCATCGCCTGGCAAGCAAGTATACTCGTTTACATGATTAATGACGTATTATCTTACCACTTTGATTGGCTTCCACTGTTCTAGGAATCTAGATGGTGTTACTCGCTAGGCATATGGCTTGTTCATAAATGGCCCTTTTTTCCTATTCCATTTTTTGTTGATTCGTGATAGCATATCGTGATTCAAGATACTTGACTCGTCAAAAAGCTGACTTTTGGCTCTTGAAAATGTTTTGGAAAGTGGTTAAAATCCGCAAGGTTAAAAGCTTGCTAGTGCTTGAGTTGAGGTAGACATGGTATTCTATCAGCTAAGTGAGAAGGCAAAGCTAAGGCGGCATCGTACCAATGAGGCTATAGCTTTGGCGATGCAAAGCCGATGGGAGGAGGCTGTTGCTGTCAACAAGGGCATAATCGAGGTTTTTCCCGATGATGCAGATGCCTTCAATCGATTGGGCAAGGCGTTAACTCAACTGGGAAGATACGCTGAGGCTAGTGAGGCTTACACCCGTGCTCTTGAGATTGAGCCCAACAATGTTATTGCCAGGAAAAACGTCGATCGTCTGGCTCATCTCAAAGGGGTGGATACTAGGCCGAAGGACGGGAGGCAGGTCAGCTCTCACCTTTTTATTGAGGAGACGGGTAAGGCAGATGTAACCGATCTTTATCAGCTCGCGCCTCGGGAGGTGCTGGCGAAAATGGCTGCTGGCGATCCAGTTCACCTCGAAGCTAAGGGGCAGGGCTTAACGGTGGAGAGCGTAGATGGTGAGTATATTGGTGAGGTCGAGCCTAAGCTGGGGCTGCGCCTTGTCAAGCTGATGGAAGGCGGCAATAAGTACGCTGGGGCTGTTGCCAGCATATCGGAAGACAGGTGCAAGGTGATGATCAAGGAGGTCTTCCAGCACCCCAGCCAAGCAGGGCGCCCTTCTTTCCCGGCACGAGCTGCTGACGGCTTCAGGCCCTATGTTAGAGATAGCATGCTGAAGTACGAGCGAGAAGATGACGAGGAAGGCCTTGAAGAGGAGTACCCTGGCGAATTGGAAAAGGAGGAGCCAGTGCCTGAGGAGGTCACCTCTCTCGAAGAAATGGTTGCCCTTGGACATGACGAGGCCGAAGAGGACGAATTTGAATTAGAGGAGAAGTAGATAAGATCGCTGCTTAGCAAAAGGAAAAAGCCGAGGCGTCTGCCTCGGCTTTTTCCTTTTGACGAACGGAATGTGGAGTGATACACTGTGGTCGGAGTTTGTTGCAGGGTAGCGAACGTAGCACCGAACCGTAATACTTTTGGAGGGATCGGGCATGGAGATAGGAACAGTCAAGTTGGTCAAAATTGAAGATGAGATGAAAAGCTCTTATCTCGACTATGCCATGAGCGTTATCGTCTCTCGTGCCCTGCCCGATGTACGCGATGGCTTAAAGCCGGTGCAGCGTCGAATACTCTACGCTCTGGATGACATGGGTCTGCGTCATGATACTCCCTACAAGAAGAGCGCCCGTATCGTTGGCGAGGTGCTCGGCAAATATCATCCCCACGGAGATACTGCGGTCTATGACGCTATGGTGCGTATGGCTCAGGACTTCTCCATGAGGTATACGCTGGTTGATGGACAAGGTAATTTCGGTAGCATAGATAATGACCCCCCGGCGGCGATGAGGTACACCGAGGCTCGTCTCTCACGGATAGCTGCTGAAATGTTAGCTGATATCGAAAAGGACACTGTCGATTTCGCCCCAAACTTTGACGGTAGCCTTAAGGAGCCTGTGGTTCTTCCCGCCAGGCTGCCTGATTTGCTTCTCAACGGCGCCTCTGGGATCGCTGTAGGCATGGCGACCAACATCCCTCCCCACAACCTCGGCGAGCTCTGTGATGGCATCTCTTACCTTATCGATGATCCAGAGGCCACCATCGATGACCTCCTCAAGCTGATCCCAGGGCCGGATTTCCCCACAGGTGGCGTCTTAGAGGGACTGGAGGGGATAAGGAGCGCCTATACAACTGGCCATGGCAGGATGGTGGTTAGAGCAAGAGCGCATATCGAGGAGGCGGCCAGAGGGGGAAGATACCAGATCGTGGTTTCCGAGTTGCCCTATCAGATCAATAAGGCTACGCTGGTGGAGAGGATAGCTGAGTTGGTCAGAAACAAAAGGCTCGATGGCATCTCTGAGGTGCGGGATGAGTCCGACAGGGAGGGTATGCGCATTGTAATCGAGTTGAGACGGGAAGGACAGGCGCAGCAGGTGCTCAACAACCTCTATAAGCATACCGCCATGCAGTCATCCTTCTTCATCAATATGCTGGCCCTGGTAGATGGCCAGCCTAAAATGATCACCCTCAAGGCAGCGCTGCTTCACTACATAGAATTCCGTCGCAAGGTAATCACTCGCAGGTCTCGATTTGACCTTGAGAAGGCGATGGAAAGAGCTCATATCCTCGAAGGGTTCAGGATTGCTCTCAATCGCCTCAACGAGGTTATCGCTACAATTCGCCGATCGCAGACTGTTGAAACAGCCCGCAACAACCTGATGAAGGAATTCGACCTCACCCAGGTTCAGGCGCAAGCCATCCTGGAGATGCAGCTGCGCCGGCTCGCTGCCCTGGAACGCAAGAAGATCGCCGATGAGTATACTGAGTTGCTTAAGACCATCGCCTACCTGGAGGACCTTTTGGCCAACCCCAAGAAGATCGATTTTCTGATTAAGGAGGAGGTCGCTGACCTGAAATCCAGGTACGGCGATCCCCGGCGCACCGAGATCAGCGGTGAGGAGCTACAGGATTTCAGCGATGAAGACCTTATCCCTCAGCAGCAGATGGTGGTGACCTTGAGCAGAAGGGGCTACATAAAAAGGGTGGCTACTGACACCTATCGTCAGCAGCATCGGGGTGGCAGAGGGATCGTGGGAATGGTGACCAGAGAGGCAGACGCCGTTCGACGAATGCTTATCGCCAGTACTCACCACAACTTGTTATTTTTCACCGATCGAGGCCGG
>Ga0209427_10005655_pt1 | contig 14332 bp, 16 predicted proteins | sample DeeMarSWOR136_30_FD_187465 | JGI IMG/M metagenome (GOLD analysis project Ga0209427, IMG submission 187465) | Marine sediment microbial communities from White Oak River estuary, North Carolina - WOR-1-36_30 (SPAdes) (version 2) | ecosystem: Environmental > Aquatic > Marine > Intertidal zone >... | reverse complement strand
TTCCGAATCCCCCTCCGATTACGAGTACGAGTACCGCTCCCTTCCCTAGCTGAGCACGAGCACGATCGCCTCATCATATGATCCACTTTTCCTTCAACAGTATTCGACTCCAACAATCCGAAACCATTCGCTTGTCACGTCTTCTTTCGTGCTCGTGCTCGTGCGCTTAATCGTAATCGAATGTACCTCCGCAGTAACCGTTACCCAGGCCATGACCGTATTCCGGCGCATCTTCGCGCACTCCCTGAGTCGGCTCAGTCATCTTCGTCAGCATACTCACGATTCTGTGAAGCAGTCCTTTGCCTTCCTTCGTTTCCTCTTCGTCCAATGCTCCCAAGAGATGCAGTTCATCAACAACTGCCGCACATTCGAGTGCCGAGCCACGGGCGATCTCAAAGAAGCGACTCCTATCTGCTGGCGACCGCTTCCCATTGCCCTCAGCGATGTTCCTTGGCACGGACTGGGAAGCTCGAAGCAGTTCATCACGAGCATGACGGAAATGGCCTTTCAATCGATCAACTCGTTCAAACACCCATGCGACGAATTGAAGGCTAGCCTGATAGACATGCAATCGCTCATGGTCAAACATCTTCGGAATCCCTTTCGATTACGAGTACGAGCACCGCTCTCTTCGGTCGCTGAGCACGAGCACGATCGCCTCTTCCTATGATCCGCTATTGCTTCAACACTCCACAGCCCCAAAACTCCGAACCTATCCCCTTGCTACGTCTTCTTTCGTGCTCGTGCTCGTGCGCTTAATCGTAATCGATTCCGAATCCCCCTCCGATTACGAGTACGAGCACCGCTCCCTTCCCTCGCTGAGCACGAGCACGATCGTCTCATCTTTACGCCATGCCTTTAAAAGCAAAAAAGGCCAAGGACATCATGCCTGCTGTCACCAGCCCGATAGAGGTATCCTTTAAAGGCTTCGGCACCCGTGCAAGGAGAATCCGTTCGCGAACCCCGGCAAAGAGGATGAGCGCCAAGCCGAAACCCACGGCATAGCTGAAGGAAGAGACGAGAGCTTCCATGAAAGTGTACTCTTCCTTGACATTGATGAGGCACACACCCATGACCGCACAGTTCGTCGTGATGAGGGGCAGAAAAATGCCTAGTCCTGCGTACAATGCCGGAACACTCTTCTTGAGAAACAGCTCAACAAATTGCACAAGAGAGGCGATCACCAGAATAAAAGCCAGAGTCCTCAAGAATTCAAACCCGAACGGTTTGAGCAAAACCGTGTTGGTTAACCATGTGATGGCTCCCGCCATGACCAGAACGAAAACAACGGCCATAGCCATACCCACTGCGGTTTCCATTTTCTTGGATGTACCAAGGAACGGGCAGTTCCCAAGATACTGCATCAGCAAAATGTTGTTCACAAAAATACAGCTGATGAAAAGCAAAATATAATCACCCATCTGTTTTCTCCTCACCGAAAGATGACCTGCTATTATACTGTTCTGAAAACGACATTAGAGCCTGTAGGAGTTTTCACCCCCTCCCTAACCCTCCCCCTTCAAGGGGGAGGGGAGGGTGGGGGTGCCTTGTGCATTGTCAGGATATATATGAAACCCACGATTACCGATCCCTATTTCTTGCCAACGATATTCATCATAGCGAGCATCAGCCCGAGACAAACAAAAGCGCCGGGTGCTTCCACCATGAACGTAAATGGCTGAAAAGAAGCCCCGAAGACAGGCATATTGTAAAAAGTCCCTTTGCCGAGCACCTCCCGAAGGATTGAAAGCGCGGTCAACGACAGGGTGAATCCAATGCCGATCCCGAGGCCGTCTGCCAGGGACGCAACGACCCCGTTCTTGGAAGCAAAAGCTTCTGCGCGACCCAAAACAATACAGTTGACCACGATGAGAGGAATGAATATTCCCAACTGAAGGAACAGTTGATACGTGTAGGCCTGCATGACCAGTTCAACAACGGTCACAAAGGTGGCGATCACCACAATAAAGCAGGCGATCCTCACTTGTTTTGGTATGACATTCTTCAGCAATGATATGATGATATTGGAACAGACCAAAACAAAGGTGGTTGCGATCCCCATGCCGATTCCATTGTCCACACTCTTTGTCACTGCCAAGACGGGACAGAGTCCAAGCACGAGGCGAAAAGGGGGAATCTCTGCCCACAGGCCCTTTTGGAATTCCTGAACAACGCTCTTCGCCATAACCGTTATCTCCTGTTAATCTAGGCTTTAATCTTCTCCATGATCATCGGTTTCAGTCTTTTGTAGACCTCTTCTGCGCTGTTCACAGCGCTACATACCCCCCTTGACGAGAAGGTGGCCCCGCTCACAGCATCGATATTTCCTCCATCGCCCCTAACCTTGTAAGGCTCTTGGATGGATAGGCCTTTGAATTGGGCAGTGAAGTCCGGCTCTGTCTTCACCCTGGCTCCAAGCCCAGGCGTCTCACTGTGGGTGGTCACGCCAATCCCCACAATCTCATCGCTTTCCAGGTTAACAGCCACAATAACGCCGATGTCGCCCCCATACCCTTTCCCAAACGTTTCGAAGGCGACTGTATTCCGCTTGCCGTCGAAGACCCCCACAAAGAAACTTCTCTCTTCCTCACCATCCTTGACCTTGAAACGATCCACGAGCGGGTCGTTCGAGCACCCGGCCATGATCTCTTGGAGGACCGGTCCCTTGACGAATTTGAGCTGTTGATATTCAATCCGTGCTTCCGTGCTGTTCTTGACAGCAGCAAGCAACGCACCGGAAGAGCAGCTGAATAGGGCTACGATCAAGAAGAGCTTTAACATGTTACGCATATCCAATTCTCCTTCCCATCGCCTTTGGCCGGATCTTATCCAGAAGTGGGCTCGCGATATTCATCATGAGAACGGCAAAGACGACACCATCGAGAAAAGCGCCGATATTCCGGATGAGGACGGTCAGGATACCCGCCATAACGCCGTAAAGGAGCATGGGGATAAAGTTCACCGGTGAAGACGAATCCTCCGTCGCAAGAAAAAACGCTCCCATAAGGGTGTATCCGGTTAGCAAATGAAAGAAGGGGTTCGCATACTTCTCCGGGTTAGCCACATTGAAGATCAGAGCGGTCAAAAAGAGCCCGGCAAGAAAGGAAAGGGATATCTCCCATCGGATAGTGCCGCGGAGAATCAAGTAGATCCCGCCGATGATCAGGCCCAATCCAAAAGTCGACCCCAGGCCGCCGATTTGCCGTGCCCATAGAAACCCGGAAATATCATAGTTCGTGAGGGCAAAGGTCCCGAAGTGTCTCACAGCCCCGAGAGGGTAAACCATGTAGAAGCCGAGATCGTAATTGACGAGGGTTGCGTCGAAATCCAGCAGGCTTTTCCATGAAAGCGTGAGGATGGCAATGGAGACCAAAGTCGGATTGAGGGGGTTGCAACCCATACCCCCGTAAATACCTTTTCCAACAATGACAGCCACAAAGGTTCCCACGAGCACCGCCCACCAGGGCGTCGAAGCTGGCATGAGCATAGCAAAGAGAAGACCGATCAGCGCGGCATTGCCATCTCCAATGGTGACGGGTCGCTTCATGGCGGTATTCATGAGTAGCTCCCACATCATGGCTGTTGCCACGGAAAAAGCAACAACGCTCAGGGCCGGGGCACCGTATTGAACAATGCCCATCACCACCGCGGGAAGAGCGGCCAGCATGATATGGTAGCTTTTTGCTGTAATGCTGCTCCCGTTGTGCCAGAAAGGGGCATGGGAACTAATGAAAAGCTTCTGATTCAGCATTGGCTTCCTCCGCACTTTGTATCCGAGCAAATTCGTACTTGCCGAGCATAATGTAATGAAACACAGGAATGCGTGCTATGCATACATAGCTACAAAGTCCGCACTCGATGCAAGAGAGCAGATCGTACTCACTCACGGCCTCTTCGTACAAACCGTTCTCCAGAAGACGGACGAGCATATTGACCGGTATCTTAGCAGGGCAGGCCCTGACGCATTCGCCACAGTGCACACATTGGCTATCGGAGTTCTTCACAATCTGTTCTCTGTCCTGAACCATGATGGCATCTGTGTCCCACGCAATGGGCGTGTCCTCTGAATAAAGCGCCTGTCCCGTCATCGGGCCGCCCAGCACGACGCGATCGCCGTGATCCGTCTCAATTTTCAAAGCTTCCAAGATGTCTTTAACGGTCGTACCTATCCGAGCCTTAGCATGGACACGGGATCCGTCCTTCTTGATGACCGTGAGCACCTTATCCACAGGAATCAACCCCTGGCCAAAGGCTCTCGCGAGGGCCGCCACCGCCTCAGCATTGATAAAACCCACGCCCGAGGCCTCGCACGCTTGCCCCGCAGGAACCTCTTTGCCAAGAGTGCTTTTGATCAACATCTTGGGTAGCGTATTGGGATAGATGAGGGCCATGGTCTTCACCGCGACATCCATGTCTTCCGCCAGCGCGCTCATCTCAGGGGACAGAAGCAGTATGACGGTCTCAACACCAGCAATCTTCTTGATATAGTTAATCCCTTCACTGAGATCAGCCGCCCTCGTCTTCATAATGAGCTGATTGGTCGTGACCAAGAAATCTTGATCAATACCGTTTATGATCACAGTGTTTATATGGGGCTGATAGTTGATCATGGCTGCAAAGTCGGCTTTGCCGGGCAGGGATGCTAGAAATCGGGCGGCCCTATGAACCTCGGCGATCTTGCCCGCTCTTTCAAATTCACCATCCCATCGGTCTTCCTCGGCTACATCGACGGAGATGGATATGAAGTCCTCCCCCAGATAACCGGTATGCTGAGAGACAGCACTGATGGTGCCTGTCACCGTGGAAAGGAGAACCTCCCCGCCTTCTGCGGTCAGCGCAAGCCGTTGACCCGTTCTGACCTTGTCGCCCCCTTTGATGATGAGACCATTTCCGCTGTTCTGCGGTTTCCTGACCAGAAAAGACGCCCGCTTTGGCAAAGGGATCTCTGTCACAGCATCCATTTCGCGGCTCTCAAAAATGGGGTATTTCACCCCAGGCGATGCCAAAGCAAAAAAGGGTTTCTTGATCATACCTTCCTCCTGCTCCATCAGTTTAGCTCTTTGAAAAAATGCTGTGTTAAAATTAATCTTTGCGGCCCCTTTCTCTTTCTTCAAGAGCATATCCACTATCTTCAGAGAAGCGGGTCTGATCTTTGAGGGTTTATAGAGATGAGGTGTATGTCAGAACGGCACATTCTGCCAGGGGTTGCGCAGCGTAAACCCTCAAAGATCAGACCACGGCACGCTCCTGAGGAATCCTTTTTGGGGTATGCTCTTTCAGAAAGACACAGGGACCGCTTCAGGAATTTATCTATCGCACGGGGTCAGCAATTTTTTCAAAGAGCTAAAGTCTTACCTCCTGCTAAAAAGAGAAATATCAGACTCTCCGATCTCTCCTCTCATCGCCACTACAGCACATGACACCCAGCGCATTCGACCGGACCCATCCCACTATCATCGTGGCAGCCTTGGCACTGCTGGTGGAATGCATCGGATCTCTTGACCTCATCACTGTCCGGTTCATGACACTCCCCGCACGCCGAGGGCCTCTCATCCGCCTGCTCCAGGGTATGATGGCAGTCCATGCATCCATAACCATATCCCTCCTCAGCGGTGTGCATCTTATGGTCGAAGAGCACATTTCCTGCGGTATTCTTGAACATGATTCTCACCGGTTGTTCAGGCATCCTGTCCGGAAAGGCTGCATAACAGACCACGCCGACAACAATCAGGATAATCCCAATAGCGTAGGCAACAAGCTTTTCTCTTCCCGCATCCATAAGCTAATCCCTTGCTCAAAAGTGTTTACGTGTAAGGCGTAAGGCACGCGGCTCAAGGTGAAGCAAGGCTTCTGATCTTTTTCCCTCGCCACGTGGGCCTTGGGCGCTGCGCCGTTATGCGGCAAATTGGCCCGTCCCTTAACACACTCCTCAGGCTTTGACAAGGCCATATGAAATCGCTGCGCGATTTCACATAGAATCGTAAAACGATTCTGTTTCTAGCGAAGCTTCCCGTCAAGCCGACGAGTTGGCGGCGTTAATAACCCACTGCTTGAAGCGGGTCGATACTGGATAGTGGATCCTAGATACTGGATAAAAAAAGAATTCCTTAATCATCCAGTATCCAGCATCTAGTATCGGCCTGTTATCAGCACAATAGTTTGAAACGAAAACTTCCACATTAACCCGCCTCAGGCGCGTTAATGTCAAGTTTTGGCGGAGCTGGGATGGCTGTTCCCCGAAAGGCGATATCTCAAGAGAATTCCACCGAACATTCCAGCGGGCTGATCTTTGAGGGTTTGCACCACGAAACCCCTGGCAGAATTCCTCGTTCCGACCAAGTTAAAGCTCTCTCAAACCCTCAAAGATCAGTCCGCCTCCCCTCAACCCTATAGATATCGCCTTGAGGGGAATGGCCATCCCCGGCGAAAGCCTCGCCGGTTTAAGGCGAAGCTTCGCTAGAGTTTCACATCACATCTCAAGCACCGGGCGCACTCTTTCTTCGCCGTCTCCTCATCAAAGCCCAGTTCCACCTCTTGAAAACCCTTAATCCTTTTTTCGGGAGGAAGCTTCGGCATCTCGGCCCTGAGCTGCTTGACCACCTCCTCTGGGACTTTCATGGTTACTTCGATTTTTTCCGGGACCTCCACATAGGGTCTACCACTCCGCTTCTTGGACAGCTGCCTGTCAATTTCAACAGCCGCGCGTTTGCCATGGGCGAGGGCGTCCACAACCCTTGCAGGTCCTGTTACCGCATCGCCACCGGCATAAACGCCGGGCACGTTTGTGGCGAGGGAGTGTCGGTCCACCTGGATCGTACCCCGATAGGTGTCCACTGCATCGCCGTAACCGAGGTCAACGCCCTGCCCGATCGCTGCAAAAATGGTATCGTATTCCTGGCTGATCACGCGCCCCTCAATAGGCACAGGCCTACGCCGGCCACTGCGATCAAACTCCCTCAATTCACACTCATCGAGCTCCAGTCTCAGCCGGCCGTTGCTCTTGGCGATGGATTTGGGAGCGACCAGTTCGCGCAACTCGATGCCCTCCTCCAAAGCGTCCTCAATCTCCTCTTCGTAAGCCGGCATATCCTTTCGCTCTCGTCTGTAAAGAACGCCCACTTCAGCCCCCATTCTCCGGCAGGTTCTGGCCACATCAATCGCCACGTTTCCTCCGCCGATGACAGCCACCTTTTTGCCAACCTGCGGTGCTGCTCCCAACTCCACTTCTCTCAAGAATTCAGCACCGCCCCTGACCCCCGGTAATTCCTCTCCCGGTATGCGGATAGAGAGGCTTTTGTGCGCACCGATCGCAATGAAAAGGGCGTCATAGTCCTCCTGCAATTCAGCCAGCGTGACGTCCCGGCCAACGCGAACCTTCGTCTTCGCCTCAACCCCGGCATTCAGAATGAAATCAATCTCCTGATCCAGAATGTCTCGAGGCAGGCGATAAGAAGGGATCCCATAACGGAGCATGCCCCCAAGTTCCGGCAACTCTTCGAAGACCGTGGGTTTGTAACCCATTAGCGCCAGATGATAGCCCGCTGCGAGCCCTCCCGGTCCGCCGCCGATGATAGCCACCTTTTGCTCTTTCGGCGGGGCCTTTTCGAGGGTGACCGTAAGCCCTTCCTGTCTGGCCATATCAGCGGCAAAACGCTTGATCTTGGGTATGGCGAGCGCCTCGTCCGTTTGGCTGCGAACGCAAACTTCCATGCATGGGTGGGTGCACACACGGCCGCAGATCCCAGGCATGGGGTTTGTCTGGTAGATCAGAGAGATCGCCTCTTTGTAGCGCCCCTCGCCCACCAGAGAGAGATAGCCCGGCACGTCCTGGCCTATCGGGCAGGCGTTGACGCACTTGGCTTTGAAAAGCTCAGCGCACACCCCGGCTTCACAATGCTTTTCATATATGTGGTCCTCGTACTCATGCCTGAAATACTGGAGAGTGGAAATAACCGGATTGGGGGCCGTCTGGCCCAGTCCGCACAAAGAACCCTCCCTTATGAACTCGCACAGCTCTTCCAGCTCATCCAGGTCTTTGGGCTCCCCTTTTCCCTCACAGATCCTATCCAGGATCCTGAGAAGTTGTTTAGTGCCTTCACGACAGGGGGTACACTTCCCGCACGATTCCTCCTGGCAGAAGTCGATGAAGAAGCGGGCCATGTCCACCATGCAGGTCATTTCATCCATGACAATCATGCCGCCCGACCCCATGATGGCGCCCACCTTTGAGATCGCCTCATAGTCGGTCGGGGTGTCCAGCAAATGGCCGGGTACGCACCCGCCGGAAGGCCCTCCCAACTGCACAGCCTTGAACTGCTTTCCTTCTGAAATACCGCCCCCGATTTCGTACACGATCTCTTTGAGGCTGGTTCCCATAGGCACTTCCACCAGTCCAATGTTGTTCACCTTACCGGTCAGGGCGAACACTTTGGTCCCTTTACTTCCTTCCGTGCCCATACTGGCGTACCAATCGCCCCCGTTCAGGATAATCTGCGCGATGTTAGCATAGGTTTCCACGTTGTTCAGGACGCTCGGCTTTTTCCACAGCCCCTGCTGGGCTGGAAAGGGTGGTCTGGGCCGCGGCATCCCCCGTTTTCCTTCGATGGAATGCATCAAGGCCGTCTCTTCTCCGCAAACAAAGGCGCCTGCGCCTTGATAGATCTCCAGATCAAAGTCGAAGCCGCTCTCCAATATGTCCTTTCCGAGAAGACCGTAATCACGCGCCTGACCGATGGCGATATTCAGTCTTTTGATGGCCAGGGGATATTCGGCCCTGCAATAAATGAACCCCTGGTGCGCCCCAATGGCCTTGGCCGCGATGATCATCCCCTCCAGGACGGCATGGGGATCTGCTTCCAAAACACTTCTGTCCATAAAAGCGCCTGGGTCGCCTTCATCGGCGTTGCACAGGGCGTATTTGATATCGCCCATCGCCTTGTTGGCAAATTCCCATTTCAGACCGGTGGGGAATCCGGCACCGCCTCGGCCTCTGAGACCCGACTTCTTCACCTCGCCGATGATCTCTTGGGGCGTCATTTCCAGCAGGGCTTTGCTTGCGCCGAGATAACCGTCCCTGGCAATGTATTCGTCTATACTCTCCGGATCTATGGCCCCCCTGTTTTTGAGGACGATCAATTTCTGCTTGGCGTAGAACGGGATGTCGTCCATACCGGGAATGGTTTCGGCAGAAGCCGGCTCCTTGTAGAAAAGCTTCTTCACCGGCCGCCCTTTGAGAAAATGCTCTTCAACGAGATAGGGAATATCTTCTTTGGTAAGCTTCTGATAGAAGATGCCCTCAGGCTGGACGATCATCACTGGACCTTGAGCGCAAAAGCCGTTGCAGCCTGTTTCGATCACACGAATTTCGTTACTCAGCTTGTGTCGCGCCAGCTCTTCCTTGAGGGCTTCTTTGATTTCTTGACTTCCCGATGCGTGGCAACCCGTACCACCGCAAAGAAGCAAGTCCATGCGGTAAGTCGTCATTCTAATGCCTCCTCATTGTCGTCACGGGAATTCCCGTGTTCATCTCCTCTGTGGCTCTTCAGCGCCTGTCAACGGCCCGCAAGCTCAGGCCAATGGGCTCCACGGAGCTCTATTGAAGACACTGTGCCCTCATTTCATCCTGGCCAAGGCAAAGTCGGTCTGGACCTCTCCCAGCAGCACATGCCGTTTGAACACCTGCCGCATCTTGTTTCTGTCCATGTGCTGGTAGATCACGGGATCCTGCCCGGATATCTGCACCGTCACATTGGGTTCGCTGCTGCACATGCCCATACAACCGGACGTGACCACGCGGATATCCTGTCTGTCCGCTTCCGTCAGCTCCTCCAAGAGCGCGTCCATGACCTCCCGGGCCCCAGCCGCAATGCCGCAGGTGCCCATGTGGACCGTGATCTTTATACTCGTCTCTCCTTCTCGAAGAGCCGTCTTCTTCTTGGCGCTTTCTCTGATTTTTTTCAGATCCTCAATGGTCAGTTTTGGCATTGTCATTCCTCCCTTTCCTTCTCCTTCTCCCGAGAACTCGATGATGGCACCTTAGGGCTTTGTAGCTCGGCCACGGATTCCCGTATCAAATCCGCCAGATAACGGATCACATCGGGATGCTGGATGGAAACATCCTCCAGTTCCTGCTTCACCTCCCGCGTATCCAACCGGAATAACTCGCCGTCCACCTTGTGGCGATACACAAAATCCACATCTGGATTGCCCATAATCAGAGACGTCAGAGACCCCGCTATGTCCCCAAAGGGCGCCAAATCAATATGATCCCGCTTAAAAGACGCGTAAACCTCGGTCCCTTCTCCCTCCCTGGACTTGATATGAAAATCTCCCTCGCACCGTCTGCTCGCCTCCCGAAAAAGGGACAAGCCGAGACCCACGCGTCGCGTTGTCCGGGTTGTATAAAAGGGGTTCAAAACCTGCTCCAACAAGGGGGCCGGAATGCCTCGACCGTTGTCTTTGATGGTAATTTCAAGCCGGTTTCCTTTCCGACCCTCAGCCACAGCAATGTCGATCAAAGTGGCTCCGGCGGCGACGCCGTTTTCCGCAACATCCATGATGTGAAGGGACAGCTCCCTCACCTAGTGCCCCACCACTTTCCTGCCGGACTCTTCTCTCAAAGCCATACGAATCTCGGTCAAGCTTGGGGCTTCTAAAAGAAAAGATGTCGCCGGCCGTCCGATATCATCCAGAAAATGGGCGTCTGAAAAGGTCACCAGAGTAAATCCGCTCACTTCAGGGAGCTTGCTCGTTGCCCCATCCGGACTCAGGTGGCGAGAGAGCTCCAAGCCGTCCAAGTCTATTTCCGGCGGAATGAAGCCAAGTTGACCCAGAATGCTGAAACTCGGTCTGTCCACATGCGATGCAATACTTAGACCGCCTAAACGGTGAACCTCTTTGACCACATGATTCAGTGCCAGCTGGGTTGCCCCTATGAGAAGCCGGTCATTGAATCCTTCCACTTCATCGAACTCATTCGCCACCACCTGATCCCCGAAAAGCTCCGGCCTGTTCGTTCCTTGGAGATGACGGTAGATCAGTTCCTGCATCGCCAGTGCCTGTTTCTCGCTGTCAAAAAGGGCCAAAGTATGCACCTCCTCGCTGGAGTTGATCTCTATACCCGGGAGGACGTGAAGCCCTTTCTGCGCTCCCGCCCTGATGGCAGCGCCCACGTTCTCCGCTGAGTTGTGGTCACACACAGCAATGATCTCCAGGCCCCTCTCAAGGCTTGTCTCCACGATAGCCCGGGGGCTCATATCCAGGTCTGCACAGGGCGAAAGGCATGAATGAATGTGCAAGTCGGCTTTGAACGCTCTCACGCCTCGATCCTGCCGATCCCGAGTTCATAGAGCCGGCCCGCCAGGTGATAGGCCGGCAAGGGAGAAAGCAGAATGGGGATGCCTTCTTCTTCAGCCTTGGCTTTTGTCTCTTCATCAGGCACTCGCCCGTTCACCAGAACAATGCCTGCAAGCTCTCTCAGAACAGCGACAGCCACGATGTTTTGATGCGCCTGGGTTGTGAACCAAAGGGCGCCGTGATCGGCATTGGCCATCACATCGCTGAGAAGGTCACCACAGTATCCTCCTGCGACCTCCTTATCCAAGCCTTTCTCCCCTGCCACAGTCTCCAGCTGAAGGCTCTTTTGGACCTCCTTGACCTTCATGTTTGCCCTCCGCTCTTTTTCTCCCATCCCAGGAAAACACAGCTCTCCAGCAATGCTTTTCCATCCACCACATCCTCTGCAAAGCTACGACAGTCGGGCGCACCGCACATACTGCACTCTTTCCCGGGGAGCTTTCTCGCTATATCTTCCACGCGCTCCTGCCTTTTGATGGCCTCGGCAATGGACAACGGCTTTGTCTCGCTGCTCAGTGGCTTTCTCTCGATTTCAGTGAAAAACCATCCTTCTTTGTACGCTCTTTGCACCTTTGCGATTTTCAGCCTCTTTTCCTGACCGAACATGCGGACCAGCCGCTGCATCGTTCTTTTTGCTTCATATCGGTCAGCCACGGTCAGCGGCCCACCGATGCAGCCTTCAACGCAGGCCCTGAATTCTAAGTACTCCATGTTGTTCAAGAGCCCCATCTCAGTCTTTTCCAAGTAAAGAATCGTCTCCTTGAGACCGGAGACGGCCAAATAGCTCCCTTCATCCAGCCCTGAAATCTCGCCGCCGCTAATGCCCCAGCCCATGCCAACGCCGCCGGAGCGAAGGAGCATGGTATCTTCGTCCACGTCGCGGAGATTCTTCTTAACCACTTCATAAACCTCATTGATCCCCAACGCGCCGTCAAGGTATGAGCATTCGATAGACATGGGTTCATTGATAGACATCATCTTTGCCGAGCAGGGTGTGACGTGGTACACACCGAACTCTTTGGTTTCAAACACGCTTTCGCAGTAAAGCCTCTTTTTGAGCTCCCTGGCCGCAATTTCCCGCGGCGGAATGATGGGAATAATATGCTTCAAAAGGGACGGAAAGCGATAGGCAATAAGCCGGTTCACAACAGGGCAGACAGGTGAAATCAAAGGCCATATGGCACCGTCTTTGCCGCGATTTTCCCGGATGTAGAGCTCTGTGGCCACATTACAAAGCTCATGGGTGTAAGCCTGGTCATAGACATATTTGAAACCCTTCCGAAGCGCCAGAAGGATTTCGTTCGGCATCACGTCCTCACCGAACTGGGCATACAGAACCGGTGACGTGCTGATAATGGTATAGGGACTGAGCCTTGAAGCACCGCTTCCCGTGGTGATCGCCTCGATCGCACCGCGGGGGCAAGCACGGATGCATTCGCCACAATCAATGCAGACAGCCTCTATGCATGCCACGCGGTTGTCCTTGATACGAATGGCCTTCGTTGGGCAGGCCTTCATGCAAAGAACACATCCGTTGCATCGTTCTTCATCAATCTGAACGTAGTGTTTATGGCTGCTCTCTGCCTGTTCGCTATCCACCGTCACTTTTCACTCCGAAGGATATTTTCACGTGGGTCCCTTTACCTCTCTCCGACTCAATTTCGAGCCTGTCGGCATTTTTCTGGATATTGGGAAGTCCCATACCGGCACCGAATCCCATTTCCCTCTGTTCTTCGGAGGCGGTGCTGTAACCTTCCTGAAGGGCGAGCTCGATGTTTTCGATGCCAGGGCCTTCATCCTTCACATCCATCACGATCCTGTCCGTGTCCACCGTCAGCGTCAGCGTCGCGTCGCCGCCATGCATCACCACATTCATTTCCGCCTCATAAGCGCAAACTGAGGTGCGCCTTATGAGGTCCGCATCGAAGCCGATGGTTTTCAGGAGACCCTGGATCTGAATGGACACATCCCCGCCTCTGATGTAGTCCCTGGCTTTGATGGCAAAACTTTTGATTAGATGGGGCATGAGAGAACGGGTTCTCACTTGGACGGCTTTTGCTCCACGCCTCGAAGTCCTTGCCTAAAGAGTCTCCCACAAGCCGTAAACATGGTAAAAGGGGTCGATAAGAGAGGCAAGTCATGGAAGCGAGCCAGATCAATCATATCCGGTTCGGGTCGCTTGCCCCTGACCAGAACCACGGCAGCCACCCCTGCGATGACCGCCGTGCGGATGACCTGCAGCGTATTGAGACCTGAGAGAACCACAACGCCGTCCTTAGGTCCCCTGAGGAGATCGCTCATCAGATCGCTGCCTGCGCCGGCCTGGATCATCATCTCCAGCTTGTGCTCCCCCACGATGACCTCAGCCTTTAAGATCTCTTTGATCTCCGATAACTTCATACCGGTCTTCCGTCCTGGCGGCCCGTTTTACTCATACCGATCCAGGATGTTTTCGATGCGATCCAAGGTCACCCCACCGTGGGTATCCTCATCGACCACCATCACGGGAGCGAGACCGCAGGCTCCGAGACACCGCACAGCCTCTAGGGAAAAACGCCTGTCTTCAGTGGTCTCTCCCACCTGAAGGCCCAATTTATCAACCAGCGCCTTCATGATGTTTTTCGTGCCCCGCACATAGCAAGCAGTCCCGAGGCAGACCTTGATGATATGCCTGCCCTTGGGAACCATGGAAAAAAACGAATAGAAAGTCACCACGCCATAGATGGTGCTGCCCGGTATGTTCAACGCCTTGCTGATGTATTCTTGAAGCTCTACCGGGAGATAGCCCGTAACACCCTGGCACTCCTCCAGGACGGGGATAAGGCATCCCGGCTTTCCCTTGTGAACATCGATGATCTCATCCACTTTTGCCATCACATCAGGCGTGAGGTCCGGATTGATCGCTTCAAGATTCTGTCCATAAAACATGCTCTTCTCTCCTTAAGCCTTTTCGATCCTCACAGCACTGACCTTGTAT
>Ga0209427_10005654_pt1 | contig 14332 bp, 11 predicted proteins | sample DeeMarSWOR136_30_FD_187465 | JGI IMG/M metagenome (GOLD analysis project Ga0209427, IMG submission 187465) | Marine sediment microbial communities from White Oak River estuary, North Carolina - WOR-1-36_30 (SPAdes) (version 2) | ecosystem: Environmental > Aquatic > Marine > Intertidal zone >... | reverse complement strand
TCATAATAGCCTCCATGCTAAAAACAGTTACCAATCGACTACTATGAACTATATCGGCTAAATAACCTTAAGCGCATTAACTTAATACAATTGATATAAGATGATAAGACCAATTCAACCAGACAATCCATTCACAGCGGACGCCGAGAAACGTTGGAAGCTTATTCCAGAATGGGCACAGCGCCAAATCCTCTGCAACGTATTCTGCAGTAGGTGCTTGGGCTCAGTACCCATTGTCCTTGAGAAAGCAGAAATGAGGCGAGACGACCTGGTCCTAAGGGGTAAATGCGGGCATTGCGGCAAAGACGTCTGCCGCGTTGTTGAACCTGAGAACGAATAGTCAAAGTGGTGCCAAAAATCGCACCCTACTTAGTTGATTCACCATTGCAGTGTTAGAATACTTCTTCAATGGAAACGTCAAATTCGTGTATTATTATATTTAGCAAACGAATATGAAAAGAACAGAATCATTTATTATCTCTTTTTGTTTAGCACTAATGATACCAATCCTGATTGTAGCCGGCTGCTGGCTCTGCATACTCGCAGCCATGTTACTCGATATTGGCAGAATTCCTAAGGGCATAGCTATTGCCTTGCTGGCTCTGAGTTTCGTCACAGGTTTGGCAATCGACATTTATTATCTGAGCAAATGCAGAGAAGCTATATATCGGGCTAACATGAGATTAATGACCGTTCTTTACTTAATCTGTTCCTTCATAGCAATTGTCATGTGCATGGGAGCACCTATTGGGAATCTTGCTTTGGGCATCCTTGCCGGCCTTTACGGAGGCCGTCGGTGTTTTCATGCCGGACAAGGAAAAGATGTTTTTGACCGTCTCGCCCATAGTGCAAGCTTCTTTACTGCCTGTGTCATAGGGGTAGTATCCTTCCCCGTGGGGATGCTGGCATTGTATGCCGGCGAAGAATATATAATAGAGTCAATAGCCGAATCAGTGGGATTGCCCTATTCCAGGCCTATCGGCTTCGCATTCATCATTGTACTGTGGAGCATACTTGTGCTGATTCAGTTCTGGCTGACACGGATTTCTGCGATATTGGCATACCGAGGTTGGAGCAAAAACGTACAATTTGCAGATACGTAATCCTCTTGTGGAAATCAGAGATTGGCCCAACAGGCCAAGTCATCTCGTCACTTCTTCACCCAATTTAGTCTGGCGATGCGTATGCCATCCAGAGCACCTTCGTTGAGTGCGGCAATGTAGTACTGACCTTTATAGTGTATGATCTCCGGTGCGGCGACGGGGATGGTGCAGACAAAATACCTGTTGTCCTGGTTGATTCCGAACATGGCCGGGTCGTTGGAATAGTAGACGCTCGTCTGGGGAGCACGCCTGTCTCGAATCCGGCCTCGTTTGTGCGGCCCGTATGTCTGCGTTCTAAAGAGGTAGAACTCTTCGGGCCCCAATTTTACCACGTGCGGACATTCTGCAGAGCTGGAGCCCGTGCCGGCTTTGCCACCAAAGGCGGCGACTTTTGATTCACTCCAGCTCTTGAAATCTTCGGTGGTCCGCACATAGACCATGCCTTGCCGGTTAGGATAGGCCGTGTAATACGCAAACCACTTGCCCGCGCGCGGCAGAAGCATCACGTCGCGGGTGTTGACACCCGGCCCCTCTGTGAACATCCCCGTCTTACCGTTATCTTGAATCACGCGTGTGAAATTCTTTCCGTCCCTGCTGGTGGCGTGACAGATATTCACCCAGTCACCGTAGAACATATGATAGACCTCGCCGACCTTGACCACGTGCGGTGCTTGCAGCCCTCCGGGTGTCTCGCCCAGCGACGGGTCAGCATCCATGGCAATACCCATCGGTTTCCAATTGGCACTCGTCAAATTCCGGCCTTGCCATCGGTAGAAGAAGCGGGTCATGCCGTTTTTGCCGCCGGCGGTTGTGTTGCGAATGCAGGACCATAACTGCCACGTCCCATCGGCTGCCTGCCAGACGGCAAAGTCAACCGGCTCCTGCCGTTCCGCGGCATATTTGTGATCCATCGGATTACCGGCTACCTGCCACCACCGCCCATCGATTTGCGGCACCAAAACTCGCTTTGGTTCTTCCTCCCCCCACACGGCTGTACTCAAGGCAACGATGCAAGTGACCAGTATCGATATGTGTCTCATTATCTTGTCCTCCAGATGTTGTAGCTCAGATAGACCACCGCCTACGTTGTCCTTTGTTCCATGCTGCTGTTTCCTTATCCGGCGCTGGAGAGAGTAACTTCTGCTCGGCGATTTCGCAAGCATGTATTTCGTTGCAGCAATTGGCAACTTCTCTCCGGGCTCAGAACTTCTTCCGTGGTGTTTTCTACCTCCTGAAGATCATCATTCGAAGTGGACTATTTGTTTTTCGTGGCTTCTACGGTGCTTGCAGAGCAAGAAATACAATCAGGCAGGAGCGACTCGGAAATCATCCCTGCCTGATTCGGTAGGTCCCCAGAGGTTGGGAATTTGGTGCATCTAATCCGCCTGGCCAGAGGCTTCGTCAGCCTGTGCTGACATCTCCGATGTAGGAACGACGACAGGCGTCATATTTGACACCGTGTCGTCCTTCGCTGAAGGCACACTTTGTGGTTGGTACTTTCGGTTTAGATAGCCACGGACTATCCAGGCAATACCAATGCCGAGAAGAATAAGGGCTATCAAGAGCGTAAAACCTCCTCTATGACCCATTCCTGAGAATAGCAAGCCGAGGCCGATGATAGCCATCGCGACGCCGACCGTGATATTCTTTACCCAAAGCGAGCCATTCTGTTTGGGAGGTCTTAGCTCAGACAGCGGCGTCCCTTTTTCGATGGCGGCCATAATCTGCTTGTGCTCAAGCCGCTTTTTGAGATAGTAAACCACGCCGATGATGATGATGGGCGCTGCACAACCTAACAGTATGAAAAATATTCCAAATGCTTCCTGTGGTGACATTTTCTTTCTCCTTTCTATCTTAGCTCAGTCGATGTCAAAGAATGTCATCTACAATTATTTCAGTCTTATTGATCCGCTGCGTGTCTCCAAGTGCAGCTTTCCCTTTCCTTGGCCGACAGTTCCTGCAAGTTTCTTCTTGCTCACCTCTCCTGTAATCATTATGGGCAGGTCGGTTCTTACCGAGCCATAGCTGGTCGACAGCTCGACCTGACCGGCGAAGCCAGGCGGTGCCGTAAACTCGATGCTTCCGTATGCGGTAACGGCGCTTGCTGTGATTTCAGCCGGCGTCTTCTCCGAACAGGCAATATCGATGTTGCCGCTGCCCGACTTAGCGGCAATATCATTGGCTGTAATCTGCTGACAGTCTATGCGCCCGTAGGAAGTCGACATGTCGGCCGTCTTTGCAGACGCCTGCCTTACAGTAATGCTTCCGCTGGCTGAATGTAGCCTGATTGAATTGCCCGTAAGCTCATCCGTCCTGATCGAGCCATAAGCTGTGTCCACATCGCAATCTCCGAAAGAGGCTTTTGAGAGCGCGATCTTGCCGCTGCTGGTTTTCAGCTTGATATCACCGCCTGAAACATCGTTGCAGTTGATAGAGCCATAGGAGGTCTGCAGTTGGACCGGACCTTTGACATGCTCGGCAGTAATCTCACCGCTGCTACTTTTGAGCTTAATATTGTCGCCTGAAACATGCCTGCAAGTAACAGAGCCGTAGGCCGTCTCCAACTGTACCGACCCCTGAATATTATCGCCTGCGACCGACCCACTGCTGGTTTTGCCCCTTACGTCCCCATTCAGGCCGCTAAGTTCAAGCGGTCCGTACGAACTGGCGCACTCTACGTTTGTTTGCTTTGGAACAGTAATATTGTAGCTGATGCTTATAGACCGCTTGCTTTTCAAATGCGGTTGCTCCGCCACGACCCTCAGTGTTTGAGCATCCTGCTTGAGTCTTATCTTGACCTTTTCCGCTATCTGCTTGGCCTCCTCTTCAGTGGGAGCCCGGGCAGTGATCTTGGCCGTTACGTTGCAATCGCCCACGTCGGCGCCGGCAATGGTGACCGAGCCAAACCGGGTCTCGGCAGCAAGAGTTGAACCGGCAGCAAGCGGTGCCTGAGACTGAATTGTCCTTTCGTACTTGGCCTGCTGCCAATCGCCTATCTGAACATCACAGCCGATCAAGACCAGCAGCGAGCAGACGCAGAAACCGAAAGCCAAGATTGTCCAACGATGCTTCTTCATTTTGGTTTCTCCCAATTTCATGCTGCTCCAATTGATTATCTCATCTTTATTGAGCCATTGTGGGTCTCAAGGTGCAGTTTGCCCTCGCCCGCACCGATGGTCCCTTTAAGTTTCCTTTTGCTTACCTCTCCGGTTATCGTTATCGGCAGGTCAGTCCTTATGGAGCCGTTGTGAGTAGAAGCCTCAACCTGCGCCGAGAAGTTCGGCGGGCTCACAAATTCTATGCCGCCATTGTGGGTGACTATCGATACATCGCAGACACCTTGAGCGGTTCCACGGTAGTACAGCTTTACGCTGCCGTTATGCGTCTTGAGTTGTGCATCGCCCGAAATCTCTTTGCAGTTCACTGAGCCGTTATGTGTGCCGAGTTTAGCGGTACCGGAGACCTGGGTGGCAGTAACCGAACCATTGTGCGTCGTACCACTGACCTCACCGGTGATATCTGCAATTCTCACCGCCCCGTTGTGCGTCGTTAGCCCCAGGTCGCCCCGACTTGGCACGGTTGCATCCAGACTGACGCCGATGGACTGGTTGCTCCGGAGTCTGGGCTTTTCGATCTTGACGGTCAGCTTCTTGCCCGAAGGTTCGAGGCTTACTTTCGTTTGCTCAGCCAATCTCTGGGCATCTTCTCCGGTTACCGCACGCGCGGTAATCGTGGCCGTAAGATTGCACTCAACCACATCGGCGCCGTTGACGGTGATCGAGCCGTTGTGCGTCTGGGCAACGAACAGCGACCCCTCTTGCAGAGGAGCTGACAGTTGCACCGTCCTCTCGTACTTTGCCGTTGCGATAACGCACCCGCCCGTGGTCAACAACCAGCAGATGCAAAGGCCCCGAGCTAATACTAAGCGATAATTCATCTTCATCTTCGGATCTCCTACTTGGATACTTGGTGCCGCTGCTTATCTTATTCTTACCAAGCCGTCGTGTGTCTTGAGGTACAGCTTGCCGACACAACAAAGTTGGCCTGTCGCCACCGTTTCTGCGATTTCTCTCTTTCTTGCCTTCGAGAATACCGTCAGGGGCAGATCCGTTCTCACGGAACCATTACGTGTCCATGCCGGCCTTAAATAGCAGTTTCCTTCCATTCTCTTGCCTCTCATGATTTTCTCACTTTCTTCTGTTCTGGTAGTCTTTTTTGCCTTTTGTCGGTATGTCGCGCGTTTTGTATAATAGGTTTCAAAATTTTTGAAACTTTCTAAGCTTAGTCCGCGACTAATAAAACGAAAGGAGATCTTTGGCAAAGTACATACTCGAAAACCAGAAGGATAAGTGGTTGTGGCTCCTTCGCAGTGGTGACGAGCATGCTTTTGCTGAGTTCATTGACAAATACAAAGAGACCGTGTTTTTGTGCTGCCGGAGTCTCGGCTTGAAAGAAGACGAAGCCGAGGACGTGGCCAGCGAGACGTTCCTGGCAGCCTACAGAGGATTAAGGCGGTATACTGGCCAGGCCGAATTAAGCACTTGGCTATGGACTATAGCATACCGGCAGGCAGTGAACTACCTGCGGAAGAATCGCCGAAAATGGCAACTGCTGGCTGAGCCAAGCGAGCAGCTTGCCGACAGCGAGCAGCGAAGTCCTGTGTCAGCGGCGCAAAACAGCGAGCAAGACACAATTGTCTGGGCAGCAGTCGAGCGGTTGCCACGACTTTGGGCTGCGGTAGTCATACTGTACTATCGAGAGGGAAAAAACATCGCTGATATTGCAGAGATAATGCAAGCTAAAGAAAATACGGTCAAGACATATTTGTTCAGGGCACGCGAACGATTGAAGCAAATGTTGACTCCAGCTTTTGGAGAAGATTTTGATGTCGGCAGATAGACCAGATCAGGACAGGTTTGACCAGCTATTGGGCCGGGCCTTGCAGAAGCATGTCGAACCAGTGCCGCCTAATTTCACTGAGAGAACGTTAAAGCGAATGAGACAAGCCGAAGAGCAGAGGATTCTGGCCCGCATAGTCCTGCAGCAAAGACTTGCGCTGGCGGCCTGCATTGCGTTGTGTGGTATCGTGGCTGTAGTGGCAGCAGTCCTTCCAGGTACCGCAGCAACAGTTTTTCGCAGCATTGCTACGGGCATGACAGAGCAGGGAGGGACTCTTGTTGACGGAATCCCGCACACTATAAGGACTTTTGGCCGCGACTGGCAACTTTACACGATACTTGGTGCAGCATCTGTCTTTGCTGCTTATAGTCTTGTTGAATTATTGGTGGGCCACAGGTTAAGAATTGCCTGAATGGCGAACACAACCTCAAATGCTCCCCCCATCCCGAGCAGTTTCAGCCTCAGTTCAGTTTCTATCAGACCGTCTTATTTGAACCACATGCAATCGCTTACCCGACATCTCCTTCTTGTAAGTCCTTCAATCTTGTAAGTCCTTCAATAGCGTACTTCTCCAGCCTAACATCTTTTCATAAGTGAACTTAGCTGGGAACCCACAAACAGACGAAAAAAGCTTCGATCGTGAGGCCCACAACCCCGCGTCAGAATGCTCATTTCTCGGGCCAGGTCACCGTAATGCCGACAATTCTCAACAGACTTCAGATTTCACTTGATAAGAACCCACCTAATTTTGTATAAATAGATGTGTCTAAGTTGAAGAGGCTGAATCTCTGAGGAGTAGATTTCATGTAGCTATCGATCGAGAGGTGCTGCGAGACTCCGAGTTTCCCAACATATAGATGAGTCAGAGTGTAAGTCTCCACCTGACATTTTATTCGAAGTCATTTGAGGCGGGCACGATAAAACGCTGAGATCTCGGTGCTGGTCAAAGACAGCCGAGCTTTCCATTCGTGGCCAAAGCACAACTATTGTGACTTTCTTTGAAGGAGGACCACTATGAGCACGAGATTGATTTTCTTGGCTTCTTTCGTTTTGGTGCTGGGGCTGGCTGCGGGCGTGGCGAATGCCGATATTACAAGTGGCCTGGTGGGATACTACCCTCTTGATGAAGGGGCGGGTGATACCGCTTACGATATGTCGGGCAACGGACACAACGGCACCCTCTATAATGGCGTAACATGGATTTCGCAGGCATTCACAAACGGCGGAGTCAACCTTGACGGCACGACAAACACCAGGATTGAACTTGGAACCTGGAATCCGGCTGAGGGAACAGGGCAACTGTCTCTGGCATTGTGGATCAGGTGGGCAGGCGGCGGCCCACAATTTCAAGGTCTGGTCGGCAAGAGAGATACATGGCCCGGAGAAACGATGTTTCAGTTCCAGCTTAGACCTGAAACTTTTGTACAGGACGCACGAGGTTCTATTCTGTTTGAAACAGGAGACGTACACATATATGGAGACGAAGGCCTGATGATTCCATTTATCGGGGAATGGGCGCATGCGGCAGTGACCTTTGACGGGACCACAGCCAGGCTTTATCTCAACGGTGAAGAGATAGAGTCCGGTGCGTTTGCTCTTAATACCGCAGGCGAAGCAGCCAATATGGGCATAGGTTGTGTCACCGGCGGCGGCGCAGGTTACAGCGGCAACGGCGAGGTCTTCTTGGGCGACATTGACGAAGTCTACATCCATAACCGGGCACTGTCGCTGGCCGAGATTAGGAGCCTCGGCGCCCGCTATAGTGCGTCCAATCCCAGTCCGCTTGATGCTGACGTCATTACGGACACAGACGTGGCCCTTACCTGGACAGCAGGGACTTACGCTGACTCGCACCACGTCTATTTCGGCACTAATTTTGACGACGTGTATAATGGCACCGGTGGTACGGATAAAGGTCTGTCGCCCTGGACCGTCCCAGTCTACTGGGCCCCGGATTTGCAGATTGGCACGACATATTACTGGCGTATCGACGAGGTCAGTGCTACCCACCCGGACAGTCCATGGAGAGGGCCTGTCTGGAGCTTTACGATTCCCCCTGAGACCGCCTGGATACCGAACCCCGCTGATGGCGCCAAGTTTATAGACCCGGAGGTTACGCTCAGTTGGTCTAAAGGTATGGATGCTTTCATGCACCATGTGTACTTTGGCGACGATTTTAACGATGTTAGCAATGCCGACACGTCTGATACGACCGGCATATATAAAGGTCCTAAAGGTGATACGACTTTTTACCCCGGCCCTCTTGCATTAGACACGGTCTACTACTGGCGGATCGATGAGCAAGATCCCGGCGGTACCCTATATCCGGGTGACGTCTGGAGCTTTACGACCATAAGCCCATACGCCGGTGTCAGAGCGGAGTACTATCAATACACCAGTGCCGTTATCCCTCCGCCTCGATCAGTAGCATTCGGAACTCGTGTTCTAACCCGCATAGAGTCTGAAATCGACCATCACTGGGGCGCCGGTTCGCCAGATCCATTGATCAACGCTGAGCAGTTCGCAGGCAGATGGACTGCAGAGCTGGAGGTGGCATTCTCTGAGCCCTACACCTTCTGGACCTTAACTGACGACGGCGTACGCGTGTGGCTTGATGGCGAGCTGATTATTGACGACTGGACCGACCATGGGGACACTTGGAACTCGAGCCAACCGATCAACCTTGTTGCCGGACAGCGATATGTCCTCGTGATGGAATGGTTTGAAAACGCTGGAGGTGCGACGGCAGAGCTGGACTGGGCAAGTCCGTCCGTACCAAGGCAGGTCATTCCGGCAGGCCCACTACAACTGCTGTTAAGGGCCAGCAGCCCCGACCCGTTCAATGGCGCCACAGGCGTCAAGGAGACACCAACTCTCAAGTGGAACGCGGGAGAGAAGGCCGTTCAGCATGACGTGTACTTCGGGACCGACCGGGCTGCCGTGGCTGCCGCCGACACAACAACGACCGGTATATATCGAGGCCGACAGGACTCTAACGACTATGTTCCCACCGAAGCTCCTCTCCAATGGGACCAGACTTACTACTGGCGGATTGATGAGGTCAATACTCTTGACACCGAAGGCATCTGGAAGGGCAGCATCTGGAGCTTTACGGTAGCCGATTTTCTCATTGTAGATAATTTTGAGGATTACAACGACTTTACAAACAGGATATACCTAACATGGATAGATGGTTATGGTTCACCTTCCCAGGGTATTCCCGGCAATGGCACCGGCTCGACGGTCGGTCATTTATCGCCTCCCTATGCCGAGCAGATTATTGTCCACGAGGGTCTGCAGGCGATGCCGATGGATTTCAACAACGTTAAGTTGCCCTATCGTTCAGAGGCCGAGCGTACCTTTGACACCCCTCAGGACTGGACCACGCACGGTGCTCATGATCTCAAGTCATTGACGCTGTGGTTCAGGGGCCTGCCAGCATCTGTCGGCAGTTTCAGCTATGACCCGGCAACAGGTATATACACGATGACAGCTGCTGGCGTGGATATCTGGAATGTCCCAGATTTTGCCGGCGCCGGTGAGGGCAACTACCACGACGAGTTCCACTACGCGCATAAGCAACTTTCCAGTGCCGGCTCGGTTGTAGCACAGGTACGCAGCGTTGAAAACACGGACGGCTGGGCAAAAGCCGGAGTGATGATTCGCGAGACGCTGGATGCCAACTCCATGCACGCTATGGTGGTTGTGACACCTGGCAACGGTGTTGCATTCCAGGGTCGCACCGTGACAGGTGGTGTGACCTTCAACACAACCTTGGCCGGAATCACAGCACCTCACTGGGTGAGATTGACTCGCACCGCCAATACGTTTACCGGTGAGCATTCAACCGACGGATCTGACTGGCAAACCATCGATACCCAGGAGATCCCAATGGGTGCGGGTGTCCATGTAGGCTTGGCACTTACGAGCCATAACACCGATCCAACAGTTGCATGCACGGCCGAATTCTCCGATGTTGCCCTCAGTGGCACGGCTACGGGCGAGTGGAAGTCACGGGACATTGGTATAACGAGCAACAATGCAGAGCAGCTATACGTGGTTGTGGAGGACAGTGCCGGCAAGAGTGAGGTGGCGAACCACCAAGATCCCAACGCGGTCCTGTCGGCCACTTGGCAGTCATGGGATATCCCCCTGACAGATTTCAGTAGTGCCGGCGTGGACCTGACGAGTGTCAAGAAGGTGTATATTGGTGTCGGCGATAGGAAACTTCCCAAGCCTGGTGGTGCAGGCAAATTGTACATTGACGATATCAGGCTATATCAGCCCAGATGCTTCCCTGCTCTTGTAAGACCTGCAGGCGATTTCAGCAACGACTGTTTGGTTGACTACCTGGACCTTGACGTGATGACCGACAACTGGCTGATTACTGATTACGATGTCACGCCGGTTGCCCCTGGCACCGGAAATCTGGTTGCGTACTATGCCCTTGAGAGTAACACCAACGACGGCTCAGGTAATGGCCATCATGGCGACCCGTGTGGTGCCCCCACCTACGTTGCTGGGCCCGCTGGCTATGGCACAGCGATGCACTTTGACGGCACAAGCCCGGGCAATTACGTTGACCTTGGCACGTTCGACCCTTCGGCCGCTACAGGCGAACTGACAGTTGCTTTGTGGGCTAAGTGGGATGGTCTCAGTGGTTATTGGCAGGGATTGATTGCCAAGAGGGACACGTGGAGCGCAACAGATATGATGTGGCAGCTCGAGGCTGATGTAAATACCGGTACGCTTGGGTTCTTCCGCTACGGCAGCCCGTATTTCACAAATAGCGCTCTGCCGGTGGGACAATGGACTCACGTGGCTGCCTCGTTCGACGGAACCACTGTATCATTCTACATCGACGCAGAGCTTACGAGTTCTGGGCCATTCTCATTTGGCCCCGGTACAGAGGTGCATGTCGTCTTTGGCGCATGTGAGGACAACGGCGGCAATCCGTTCAACGGTGCCCTCGACGAGATACGCATCTACGACGAGGCGCTCTTGCAGGCTGAGGTCGCTCACCTTGCCGGCAAGACCGCAGTCTATACCCAGCCGCTGCATCTACTGCTGACGCCCCAGGACCCTGCTATTGACATGAACAGCGACGGTACCATTGACTTGAAGGACTACGCACTTCTGGTCGACATGTGGCTTGACGAACTGCTGTGGCCGCAGCGGTAGAGCATTAATGCAGGGCTGAGTACTCAGTCGATGGTCTTGCACCAGAGTGGGGCCCACACTTAGTAACTGCGTGTAGGCCCCCTCTTGCTTTGTCGAATGCCGACATGCTGCCTGCTAATTCAGTTAGGGATCCAACGACAAGTCCCGCGCAAAGCCTGACATCTATGCAATGTGCAATATTACTGCCTTTATTATAGACGCACCGCTGGCGTGGTGGGGGAGACTTGCCAAGCAATCTGGGGAGCCAAACCGCACGATTTCTCGGCCGCAATCGCGACTCATGCGTCAGATAATAACGCATGAGTTTGGCCAGGGCCCGAGAACATCTAATCGCAGTGAGCTACGATGCGTTCGGTAGAAACCTCGGGCGCATTATGTGTACACCGATGAACCGCAGGCAGCAGCGCATTGTGATCCAACCTGTTAAACCCAAAGGCACATTTGACCGATATCTAAGGTAGATTTGCACTTGGAGAAGGGGCAATCGTCCCGTAACAAGAGAGAGTCAAAACAGCCCAGTTGCCCTTATGGCCGAAGTCGAGAGACTCCCCGGCTGGGCGGGAGCGACATATAGCATTTGACGCCACAATAAAGGAATATCTCGAAGAAATTGACGAAGCATCGCTGCTGACATGGGAACAAGAGTGCGCGTTAGGCAAACTCATTGTTGAAGAAAACGACCCATTGGCCAGAGAACAATTGGTGCGAAGCAACCTTAGGCTGGTCGTCAACATCGCAAAGAAGTATGCCGGTCGGGGGATGAGTCTGGGTGACCTGATTGAGGAGGGCAATCTCGGGCTCATAAAAGCCGTGGATTACTTCGACTCTGCCCGCGGCACTCGCTTCAGCACATATGCAGCTTGGTGGATAAAGCAGAGCATTAGGCGTGCACTGTTGGAGAGTGTTCAGCCGGTCCATATCCCCACTTACATGGTCGCGCTGATAAACCAATGGCGCCACACTGCCGGAGAACTGGAAAGCAGACTTGGCAGGACCTTGGGCGTGGAAGAGATGGCAGATATAATGCAGCTGCCGTTGCGAAAGGCAAAAATCATACACCGAATCGTGGAGGTTCTCAGCGCTACCAAGGAAACGTGGGGGCAGGACGAGTCGGACGAAACGCAGATGCTTGAGACAACCTTGGAGGATCAAAGTACCGGTCGACCAGAAGATGAACTTGTTGCCTACGAGGAAAAGGCAAAGGCTTTGAGACTGCTTGACGAAATTGACCCCAGAGAAGCCTATATCTTGAGACTGCATTATGGCCTGGATGGAAGAAAGCCAATGACGCTCAGAGAAATCGGCAAAAAGTTGCGTTTGACACGCGAAAGGATTCGACAGATTCGACGCGATGCACTCACCAAGCTCTATGAATACATGAATGAAGAGTAACGACAAACAAACCACCTGTCAATAAAGCTTGCCTCACATCGCCATTATCGTAATAATAGTGCAGACAAACCGAACCGCTTATCCGTTAAGGAAATATTCTGGCGAGTACCAAGGAAGGCAAACAGATGACAAACAAAGGGATTGATCTGGAAAGATACATTCGCAGCATACCAGACTGGCCGAAAAAGGGAATCTTGTTTCGCGATATCACGCCACTTCTGGCTAACCCCAAGGCATTTTCAGAAGCCGTAGACGCTTTAGGCGCTGGCTTCAAAGATGCGTCTATCGAGTATGTCGCCGCCGTGGAGGCGAGGGGGTTCATATTTGGCGCAGCCGTTGCGGCAAAACTCGGCGCCGGTTTCGTACCCATAAGAAAAAAGGGCAAGCTACCATTCGAGACCGAAAGCGTCAGCTACGCGCTAGAATATGGCACGGACACCTTAGAGGTTCATAGCGACGCTTTAGATGGCGGCGGGAAAGTCTTGATGGTTGACGACCTATTGGCGACCGGCGGGACAATGGCTGCGGCCTGCAAGCTCATCGAAAAAATTGGGGGGCAGGTTGCGGGCATAGCCTTTCTTATTGAGCTAAGCGAATTGGCGGGCAGGAAAAAACTGGGCGCCTATGAGATTAGCGCCCTCATATCTTACTGATCACCTGCTAAGCATAATCACAAAACAGGACTATGGGCAGGCAGACTAAGCTCTGAAATTCTCCCCGGAGGAAGACATACTCTGTATCTTCTTCAAAGGCCTCTCTGCACGCGGGCAGTCCAACGCCTTCCGGGACAATCGACTTATCGTTTCCGCCTTGCCAGCAAAGCCAAAGCACCCAAGCCAAGCAACGCTGCAGTTGCCGGCTCGGGAATCGCCGTCTGCGTCATACTAAACGTATGTGGGGCCGTGTCAGGTAGGCTCACATCGAACTGGAGCGTAACGACATCTCCTGGTGGTACCTCCTGAGGCGCCCAGAACTCGATCGTCCACACGTCCGGGTACTCCACGGTCCCGAATCTCGTGCTTCCGGCAGTCCCCTCAACGAAAGTAGCAGCACCTGTCGGGTCGAGTTCCACAATGTACCCGGTCCAGATGATACTACTCTCATTTCTCGTAGTAATGATAAATGTCGAATTGGCTTCGCTGTTAATGGTCAGCTCGACGAGAGCACCCAAGGAACTACCCTGTGCGACTGCAGCATCGCCCCCTGAGTCCGTACAAACCACGTCGCAGCTTACGCCAACAAGACTTGCCTGGGCCGCTCCGCTTACAAGTACAACAGCCCCCACTAACGTAAAAGCAACCGTGCTCTTTTTCATGGCTTGCTCCTCCATAATCAGCCAACATTATTTTTCGTAAAAGTACACCGAATCCCGCTGAAATGCAACTACTATTTGGGCATTTTGCGAAAAAAAGTCTATCTGGTCTTGCTTATTTGTCGTAACTCCAATTTTCAAAGGATCTTACATTCAGCAAAAATTTCGCGTTTTTTTTGAAACATCCGATAAAAAACGGCCCTGCTGCATCTTACCGATACTTTTCGCCAGGAAACACCCACGTTGTGCCCATCGCAAGTGCAACATCCGGTTTACGCCAGAACACCCATCTAATCCTATACGGAGCCAACGACCCTTGATTGGCTATCCTCTGCGAAAAAATATGGGGCCTGGTTCAAAAACGGCTGATTTGGGGTAACAGTAGTGAGAGAGTGAGTACCATTGCTGAGCACCGGGAATGATTGTGGTGGCAAGGCTGATGAGA
>Ga0209427_10005653_pt1 | contig 14333 bp, 11 predicted proteins | sample DeeMarSWOR136_30_FD_187465 | JGI IMG/M metagenome (GOLD analysis project Ga0209427, IMG submission 187465) | Marine sediment microbial communities from White Oak River estuary, North Carolina - WOR-1-36_30 (SPAdes) (version 2) | ecosystem: Environmental > Aquatic > Marine > Intertidal zone >... | reverse complement strand
CCGCTTTCCGAACCCTTCGCACTATCTCAGCCTCAGGCTTTGAAATGCCGGCAACAGCCATAGCACCATGAAGGGATAGAAAAACACCGTCGAGATGGCCAGCTTCCATCAGGTCGGCTGCGATCAGACCAGTGTACTTGTCAAAAGCCTCTTGAGTAATCCAGCTTCCTGAGGACCCACCCCTGGCGCCGCGGGGAGAAGTGATGCCAACAAGCTCTACGCCTCCGTATTCCTCACATATGGTTTTAAAGCCTCCGATGTATCCGCTATCTGTATTGAGAATATCACGGGTGGGCGGACCGTAGAATTCCCAATCTTCGGTAGTTGTGGGTCTTGGACAGAAAGTGCAGGTCTCATGCGAGAATCGCGCCACTGCGATTCTTACGGCTTTTCCTTCTTCCGTAGCAGCCTTGCTTCCTAAGATGGAAAATAAGAGGAGAAAGGGAATAATCCCTAAAACAATTTTCCTTAACTTATTTTGTGTCCGGTTTTGTATCCGAAAAACTGGATTGTTACCTGAGTAAATTCTTTTGTTATGACTCATTAGAATTCCCTCCTTTTTATAAAAATAGGAAAAAGGGACTCGCGCGTCCAAACCTCTGATTTATTAGTATAAAACATTATCCTCGCCGAGTTTCTTGATCCGCTTATCGAGCCATTCGATTATTAAATCCCTCCGAATCAGGACAGCCTCTATTTCTTTATCTGTAAGATATTCGCCGACTGCTTCTCGAATAAGTTTAAAGTTTAAGGACTTAAGCTTTTCAACAAAAACCTTCGGGAGCTTCTTCATCAGTTTTGGGCCGCCTTTATATTTTTCGTCAAAGATGAGAGTTTTTGTGTATTTTTTGGATGATCGAAACGCACGGGAGTGGTCTATAAGAATCATACGCCAGTCTTCAGTATAGAGAATATCTCCAATATTCCGGTCATCGTTGGCAATCAAATTATCCCAGGCTCGCTGGAGATATGTTGCCCTATTTAAAGGCTCAATCCTGTAAGAGGGAGGTTTGATTTTTTCTTCTTGTTTTGTCCTGAGCATTATTACATTTTCTAACATTAGTTGGCATGAGCCTTTGTTACCCTGGAATCTTTTTTCCACTGTGGGCGAGACCATATTCAAACCTATGAGCTTGTCCAGGCGATAGGCTGCGATTTCACATTTCCAACTATCAAGAAATCCTTTTAATCTGCCCTCTGGATTTTTCCATAAAGCTCTTCTTGTGACTCCATCTTTTTCTAGGACGAGTGTCCAGGGTTCGGTAACTGCTTCACTCTCATCGAAATCTTTACTAGAGCTGATGATTCTTGCTTCTTGGAGAAATTTTTCCCATTTGGGTCTTTCTGTCAGTTCTTCTGGCGTGAACTGAGCAATGGATTGAAAATGAAATCCCAGGACAAGGATGAAGAAGAAAACCACTGCTAGTCTTTTTCTCATTTTCTTCCCTCCTTTCTTTAATCATTTATTTTCTTTATAAGTCAAAAATTTTATATCACTCAAACCACAGTACGTCAATAAAAACGGATAATAAAGTAAGGCTCAGCTATATGGAAAAAATGAAAAACGGGGCGATGCCCCATTTTTAAGAAAGAGGACATTTTCAACTTGAAGACATAACTGCAGAAAATGGTGCCTGTCCCCTTTTATCATTTCCCTAAACCTCCATTAATAGCTAAATCTGAGATGATTGGTGTTTTCAATAAAACACTTCACAATGAATTATAATATGTTTAAAATAATGACAATGAACGACCTCAGGGAATGCGCCTAAGGAAAGCATCATGGCTCGCTATAAACTAGGAGAGTACGATATTATCAAAGAACTCGGAAGAGGAGGAATGGGAGTTGTCTATCTCGCAGAACATCAGAGGCTCAAGAAGAAATATGCGATCAAGATTCTTCCTAAAAGATTCGCTCAAGAAAGCGAGTTAGTCCAGCGGTTCCACACAGAAGCTCGAGTAATGGCAGAGCTTAATCATCCCAATATTGTCAAAGTCGTGAATATGAGCTGCGAGGGAACGACTTATTATCTTGTGATGGATTATATTGAATCAGAAACAGGATCTCCCAAAAATCTTCATGATTTTATGAGAGAGCGAGCCGGTAAGCTCCCTGAAGAAGAGGCTGAGCGCATTGCTCTTGAAATACTGAGCGCCCTTGAATACGCACATTCTTACTCCTCAAAGGTTGCACCTAAAGGCATAATTCACAGGGACATCAAGCCTGCCAATGTCCTGTTGGATGAAAAAGGCACGGTGAAGGTTACGGATTTCGGCCTGGCCAAGATTATCAGAGGTGATCATCCTGCAGCTACAAGAAGAGTTACTTTAACGGCAGAGGGAGTAGTAATGGGAACGTATGATTTTATGAGCCCCGAACAAAAAGAAGGCAAGCCTGCAGATGCCCGCTCTGATCTCTATGCTGTGGGAGTGATAATCTATTCCATGCTAACAGGGAAAAAACCAGAAGGTCGCTTTCTTCTCCCTTCTGGAATAAAACCGAAGCTTTCGAAAAAGTGGGATATAGTCGTGGATAAGTGTCTTCAGAATATGCCCGAGAATCGCTTTCAAAGCGCGAGCGAGGTCGTAAAGGTAATAAAATCGGAAGAAACTATAAAGCTAGAAGCAGAAGAAAAAGCCAAAGAGCCAGAAAAAGTAAAAAAACCAAAAAAAGAAAAAAAAGCTCATAGAGGATGGTTTGTAGAATTAATTCGTTATACCTCAATAATCATAATAGTGATGATTATCGTCGGTGCATTCCTGAGCTATGTATTATTCAAGGACAAAGATTTTATGAGCTTGTTAAAGTCTTCGATTTCGACTGATATGAAAAAAGAGGCTAAAGAAGGCAAAAAATTACCTGGATCTGTTACTGATAAAGAAGTATCAGCAGAAGAGCCGGCTGAGCCTAAAAAAGTAGTCCAGCCCGAGGCCATAAAAACTCAACCAAAAACAGGACCTAAGCCAAAAGAAGAGGTGCCAGAAATCTCGATAAAGATACCAGATTTCGAAAAATTGGCAAGCGATGATTTTATCAAAGCTTTAAGAGATGCTGCTTCAACCATGAGCAAAGAGGGCCTTAGGCGAGATAGTAAAGAGTTTCAAGACTATTATAATGAAGCGAGTGATGATGAGAAATTGGCGTTGGATATTTTATTGGGCCTCGGAAGCAAGTTTATAGAGTCCTTCTCAGAAAAGCCGGTGGAAACTTTAAAACAGATTCCTGGATTGATAGAAGCAATAAAAGAAAGGATCCCTGCTGAAGGTCCTCTGAGGAATAGCTATGAAGTGGCGGTTGATAAAATGGCGGAAGCCAGGAGGTACAGAGACGAAGGAGATTTAAAGAAATCACAAGAAAGCTACAGAGATGCCCAGAAGGAAATACGAAGAGTATTTGTCTTGCAGAGTGTTAGGAAGGAAGCAGACAATGCAAAAGCTGCGCAGGAAAATGCACGGAAAAAAGCCAGTGAAGCCCTCCCCTCCGCAGATGAAAATGTGCTTGATCGCATGGCAGCCAAAACGGGAAAGGACGCTGACATTGCTTACCAAAAAGGCGATTATGCCCAAGCAAGAACACTTTACACGATCTCAGGTAATATATTTGATCTGAGCACGCAGGATTGTGAGCTGGAAGAGTGTATTGGTATTCTCCGAAAATACGTTGCCAAGACCAAAGCTGAAGCGGACCAGCTGAATGCCTCAAGTTTAGCCCGAATGCAGTATACTCAAGCTAATAGAATGGAGCAGCAGGCAAATTCAGCTTTCGAGAAAAAATCATTCAAAAATGCAGCGACATTCTATGTAGAATCAGCCTTTTTATACGAGAGAGCAAAAGAGACGATTTTGAGACAAAGAGTCTTGAAAAAAAATAGAAGATAGGAATTTTTATCATTCAATTGTGTGGGGGGACAACTAAGAAGAAGTCGGACAGAGTCTAGTATTTTACGAAAAAGTAACTTTCTGGCTTCAAGAATATTTTTTCTATTCTTTTAACTTTTTTATTATTAATCTTCGTCTCATAAAGAAAAGCCTGAATATCTTTATCTTCAATTAACTCTAGATATTTACTATCTGCTAAGGCCTCCAACATTTTATCGAGTGCTTCCTTACTGGGAATTTCTTTTACGTATATGTCGACATTGCTATAAGCTTTTTTCAATTCGTCTTTATAATCGAGCGGCAATCTCTCAACCGGTTCTATATGAGCAGCAAATCTTACTCTTAATACTATATCAGCTCCGATAAATTTATTCATCGAATCATAGAACTCTGTTTTATCAAACTCCTCTATTTCAATTATTTCTCCATAAGGAATTTGCTCTACCAGCGTCACGGGCCTCAACTTGACTATATCAAATTTATCAAGATAGAATGCAAGCAGGAAAAGAACTACAGCCAGAATTATTACATATATAGTTGTCATCAATTTTTTTCCGAATGACTTCATCTCTGTCCTCCAACTAAAAATAGAACTTCTCTAAACATAGAAGCTTTTTTTACTCTAACAAAAAAGTAAGTCTTTTTCAATATATTCTGCTCCTACCATAAGTACCATAAATGGGGTCAGGTCTTGCTTTTTGCCTGGCTCAAAAATCTCATGCAAACGCAATTAAATTTCATTACAAGGATGAAAACAACACAGGGATCTCTTGTCCTCAGGATAAGGTTTCGCCATGCTCGCCTGCTCATTTATAAAAATAGCGCGGTCGCCCACAGTCTAATGCAATAGTATAAATTTCGTTTGTATGAGCAAAAGCAAAAAGCAAAACCTGACCCCATTATTATTATTAATTATTTTATTTATTCTTTATCTAATCGGCTAAATCAAGGGGTCTATTAAGATTGGTCAACTCCTCTATTGGGGTGAGGAAAGCCCCCTTCATAAGGTTAGTCAAACAGTAGCAAAATCACCCTGGGATTCATCCTAAAAGGGCATTGAAAAGGCTGAGGTTAAGATATATCAATAAGACATTATGTTAATAACAATCAGTCTTCTTGAATCAATGACACTCGTAGGACAAGCTACGAGCACATCCTTCGATCAGTTTCAGGAAATCCTAAGGATTCTCCTGATACCGATTGCATGGATATTCCCTATGCAAAGGGCGATTCTTGATTTCTTTTTACATTCTTCCTCGCCTTGGCTAGCTGCGGGGAAATACATGTTTCTCCTCTTCCCTCTTCTGCTCTGGCTCGGCATCATCTGGTGCACACAACTTTCCCTGTATACACTGCCCTTTCGCTCAAATCGCATTAACTTCGTCACCACTCTGCTTCTTTCCTGGTGGGATGGGGCACGAGCGGTATGGCTCTTCTGGGTTGGCCTGTTTAGGCTCATAGTTGTATTAATCGGGTGGCTGTTCTCTATTCTGCGGCTCATAGTAAAATTCATAATAGAAGCCATAAAGCAGATTGTGACCGCTCCGTTCACGATGACCGGTCGGATGACAAAAAGTTTCTTCCGGCCTGGCGTCCCCTGGGTAGCCTTTTTGATCCTAGTGTTCTGGTGCATGCTTGAAGCTGCTATCTTTGCCTATGTCCTTTTCCCGACAATTTCAGAAGTGCTTATGGACATCGTCGGGACGGATAAGCCATCCCCAGTGGTGATGCCTATGTTGTACATATTCTTGCTCCTTATCATCATGGGAAGCTTTGCTGCCCTCCAAGCGTTAACAGATGCCATTCGGACAAAACAGGTTAAACTCATCGTCCAGATGACCATCATCGAATTGATTGTAATGGGTTTTGAGGCGATGTTCCTTTATCGTGAGCTTGTTGATGCCATCACACCCTGGATAGTACAGCAGACGGGTGTGCGAATGGGAATCGGCTTCACAATGGGGATTGCCTGTATGGGATGGATTGCCATTCGAGGCATGACTTGGTTCTTATTCGGACAGTTCGGCACCCCGCCGCTGTTAGCTCTTATTGCCCGTCGCCCAGTAGGCCAGGCAGGAGAAGAACAGAAAAGGTTCGCATCCGACATCCCAGAGACTCCGCAATGGTGGAAAAAACCAATTCAAGAGTTTAAGAATGAGATTGAATGGCTGCATAAGAAGTTTAATGACCTTCTGGAATTCCTGACTCTACCCATCCTTCAGGTTCTGGCGGTTATCTTGAACTTCTTCATGATCTTATTGACCGCACGGCCGATCTTCAACCTTCCGTTCAAAGAATTGAAAGATGTGATGGATACGCGGGAAATCTTAATAGCAAGAAATCTAGTACCAAAGAAAGGAGCCCAATCTTGAACTTCAAATATAAAAACCTCTTCTCATGGTTGATCGGGGTAGCATTCTTCTTAATTATCGTCACGGCGTGCAGCCCGCCAAGCACCGAAAAAGTATCTCGATTGGTCATGTTTGTCGGCGTGGACGTGAGTGGGTCTTTCCAGAGATCAGGTTATTTCGACGATGCTCTGACCTTTCTCTCTCACTACATCTACGGCCACCTCAATGGACTGGGCGAGCTGGCTGGCCTGCGGGCACTATTCGTGGGTTCCATCGGAGGTCATAGCACAAACGAGCCCAAGGCTTTCCATCCTATCCATGATCTTGAGGGCAAAGATGTTAGAGAGATAAAAGCATCCCTTCTAGAGTGGTTTCCACCTAGAGACACGATTACAGACTTTAACGCCTTCTTCGCAGAGGTCGCTGCCCAGACCAAGGATAGAAACCTTACTCTCGCACCGATTTGCATCATGATTATAACCGACGGTGTTCCGGCTACAGGAGTCCGTGAGGATAAAACCACTTATGAGCATATTGATCTGGATCCCCTGGAATATCTCTCTCGGCGAGTCACTGTCCGACTCACCTACCTGGATCCAATAGTAGCCAAACGCTGGCGAGACAACGTTCCTGCGCGGCGAGTAAGAATATGGACAGTTCCCGGAGAAGTCATGGATGGTTGGAGAGCGCAGATGGAGCCTGGAGTTGAACTTGCTCAACAAGAAAAATTCTGGAAGTGGATCAAAGATAACGTCGATTTCCGAGTGCGCGCTAGAAAATTCTAAACTACGTTCAGCTTATCAATAAAACCTAACACATCAAAAAAGCTCATTTTTTATCTTCATTTAAAATCCATCTAATTATAGAAACAAATATAATTCTGTATTACTATAATTATCAAAGTCTAGCCCCCTAAAAGCATAACTTAGATATCAATTAAGACGTTAGATATTCTCTCTTCTTTTATAAAGCCTAACGATAAAGGTTGGGAGCGCGAAAATAAAGAGCAGCACAGATGCTGTGATTATCGGACCAAAATTAATCATAGAGTAGCTGAAAGCCACAAGAGGTATTAGGTTCAGCCGAGCAGCAGCTCTCAATAATTTGTGTTCTGCGATTAAATCTGCCGCAAAAGGTGAACTCTTGTAATAGAGATCAACCAGTGTGCGGCCGAGCTTACTGGGTATAAGGTATTTGTCCCTGAAATTACGAAGAACCTTCACGTAAGGATGCGATGGGGAGCAATAAGCCGCTGTTGCTACGAAGCATAAGGGATTCTTTCCAATCGTGCCATCATCAGAAGTTCCGGAATAAAAATTGGCTGCTATGTTTTTCTCCGTATCCATGGTAATGCTGAGCGGGTTGTCAAGTTCATGTTCATGGGGAACAGCTCCTGACCATCCAGTAAAAAGGTATCCTTTATTGGCCGTGGCTGTAAGCGATACTTTCTCGCCACTATCGTATGAAGTCTTATCAGGATTCTTGCGGACAGTCCCTCCACCTGGAGGGCTTACCGTTACATGTAGGGTGTAAGTCTGTTGATTTCCATATAATTCTTGGACCTCTTGAGCACTCAGTGGTTTGTCATATATTCTTATATCGTCTATGGCGCCATCAAAAAATACAGTGTTTCCATTCCAGTATCCTCTGCCTATCCATAAAGCTTCATGTTTAATGACATCAGCAAAGAATTGAGAATACGAAGAATTTCCAAAATTATAATTCCTGTTTGCCAATTCCTGTCCATCGAGATATCCGGTGTTATAGTTTTCTCCGACAACGGCTACAAAATGGTGCCACTCACCTTCGGTTATATCTTCTGCTGAATCAAAACAACAAGACGGAAATGTGCACCCGTCTGCAAATACGGTGAAATAAATCCTTTTTGACTCTGGATGAATAGGACTGTGCCCGACTTCGATGATGAGTCCTTGATTTGCTGCATCAGGCATGTTGGAACATGGAGCAAATGCTCCATAATAAAATATGGGCATAATTCCATAATCAGTAGGCATACTATCGCATTTGAACCAGGCTGATATTGATCCCTCACTTAACGTTGCAAGATGTGGAGGAGGTGGAGAAAAATAATCAGGTATTTGTACATAATCATCTAGACCATCAAAATCGAGAGCACCACTCACTGCTCCTTTTGTCCATGAAGCGCCATAAACAGTTCCACTCTTATCATAGCTCGAAAAATCTTCTGTAACATTTCCACTACCTTCATCAAACGTCCAATGAGCCAATAATCCGTCTGTCTTATTTGTTGATTGGGTCCTTTCAGAGGACAATTGCTTGGATTTTGCATTGAAGCCAAAAATAATGCCGCTGCTAATTAATGAAAAAACCAGGATCCCTGACAACGCCAGGATTCTGGCTGCCAGCATTAAATTCTCTTTATGTTTTTTCGATCTCTCCATAAGATAATTTTCCCAATGTTTTGATATTGTAAATTAGTCAGTACACTTCCGTGATATATTCTTATTGTTATCTCCTTATTTAATTATAGGTTGGTCTAATAAATCAAATCTCTGGAATTTTGCTACTCACCGGACAAATCTCTTTGAACGGTTTATATCTTTTATAATAATCTTTAAGATACTTCTCCCCCATCATACGATAATCTTCCTGAGTTAATTCCTCTCTTACAATTATGATTGAGTCCGTTTACTCGAGGAAAATTTTTTTGTGCCTTTGACAGGATTTATTTCTGTATCAGTGCGAGTTTGATGAATCAAACCCCGACACGAAAGCATGAACTAAATAACAAAAAAGTTTATCCTTTTATTCACTCATCTTAAAAAACGAATCTTCCAGGCCTGTATTGAATTGCACGCCCGTAACAGTAACCTTGATATATTCCTCGCCCTCAATAAAGGAAACCATAGAGTGAGCGATTATCATCCCATCAACCTTCTTGTAATCAGATGTGAATTGCTCAACTTCGACCTCATAGCCCATTGGACCCATTATTTTAACTTTGGCTTTAAAGGAGAGGTAAGTTTCAGCATCCACATAAAGAGTCGTTTTAAATCCATCAGGATAGGTTTGTTCTATGACAAAATAATCTTTGTCTTCAATTTTTTCCTTCCCTTTGTAATCAAAAGAAAAACCATATTTTTCTGGATAGAGCATAGAAACGATCGGAAAGGACTCTCTCTTTATATCCGCTGCTTGCTGTTCTTCCATTTCCTCAGTGTTGCCAGTTTGAGGATTAACTCCCCACGCTGTCTCTCCATCGTAAGCTTGGGTGATGGTCATACCCATTATTTCAATATCTCTGCGCGTTTTGTCTGGTTCTTTCTTGTACACAGTAAGTGAACCACTCAAACCTTGCTGAACCATCTCCAGGGTGCCAGACAAAGTCATGTCTTTTATGCTCTCAAATAGTTTTTTTCCGCCCTGAGCTTCGACCATCTTCTTTATAATTTCTTCAGCGGTCTGACCCGACCCAGGAGAAGCCATTAGGGCTGCGAGAAAAAAGCTCAGAAGAAAAATTGAACAAACTTTTTTCATTGAAATATCCTCCTATCTGTCAAAATATTATAATTCAATATACTATTCTATAATATTTTTTACGAGGTTGTTATAAAAAAGTTTATAGGTTTTATAATTCGAATTTAATTTTCTTCCTCTTAAAATGCCAGGATTTTTCAACTGAAGCTTAAGATATTTAAATAATGGAGATTATAAAAATTTACTTTCTTCTTATTTTCGCTGTTCAATAGGAATAAGATAGGTTAAGTGAGGCGAAAACTTGTTCTCTCGTTTCGGTTTTGAACCTTTTTGTCCAGAAAACATAAGCATAGCTAAAATTAAAACGACCGACTCTTATGACCATCCCTAGTGAAATGTCCATGGTAAATGGTCTTTTATCCACCCTGTGGCTATCCTGGAATGTATTTCCGTCAAGAAAAATATTCCGTAAGAGAGCTTTCCCGTCTGCTGCAGCAAAGAAATAAACTCCAAACTTTCCGCTTCGCCGAAAGCTCACACTGCAGTCGCCCCCAGGACGCATTAGATTGGCTCCAAAATCTCCTGGCAGATTCCAGCCAAGCCTCACCTGCATCCCAGTACTGGCATAAATATAGACATTTCCCAAGCCGCCTCCAAGATGAGGAATCAAGTCGAATCCAAATCTGTTTCCTGACTGTGGCTGGATTAATTTCCATTTGCGCTCGTAAACTGCTTCCAGGGCAAGCTCGTCCTTAAGCTGGTTGTGCCATCCCTCTGGCCGAGTCGCTTCCGTCAGCCTATGAATAAATTTTTGCATCTGCTCAGCATAAGAATGAGGGCCAACGATCCCGAGATTGATTTCCAAAGTATCCATGCGGCGACTGCTTATGCTGTGGATACCAAATGCAAGGAAGAGAATTCCAGCGTAGGGACGGTCCTCCTGGACAAGATAATCAAGACTTATGTCATCGGGTGTATAAATACTCTGTCCGATAGCCAGTGAAATGGAATGTTGAAATCCAGGCTTGTTCACAAAAGGCAGCCACTTCAAAAGAGGGTTCTCTCTGTAATTCTTTAAGTTTTTGGACATCCATCCCAGTTTCCAGCCTCCAGTGAAGCAGCGGTCTGTACCGAAGAAGGTGTCGTTTTCAAAATAGAAGCTGAATGTTCCTGAGTCATCTGTTTTCTTTACTTGCGCCAATAATTGAATGGGCAATAATCCAAGAAGAATCAATATAATGATAGCTTTGCGTCTCATTTCGTAAAGTCTGATTTTCAGTTCATAAATTTATACTTTTACAAATTCAAATGATTTCTTCAAGGTATATTTTTTCAATTGGTTACGCAAAAGAAACTGATGTAACTTATCGCCCCCCTATATTGTTAGTCTTAGAGAAATGGGGCCAGGCCCCATTTATTGGCACCATTTATCCAACTCGTTGCGCGTTACTAGCTCTGCTAAAGATCGGGGAAAATTTTCTTAAGAATGGATAAAGACTCAGGAAAAAGCTCATTGAGGGTAACGCATCTCCACTCCGCATACTGAATCTGCCACCTGTCATTTCTTTTTATTAGTTTAATCTTCAATCGGTAATTTTCGGTTGAATATCTGATTAATTTGCGAAAAACCTTAGCAGCCCCGGAGGAAAAGGCCACTTCAGTTTGAATAGACGCCTCCCGAGATTGGATTTCATCGATCCGGCTGCTTAAGACATTGATAGCAATCCCTCTGTATCTTTCAAAGTATTCATTAATCATATCCTGTGTTTCCTTTTTTCTTCTGCCCTCAAAATCGTGATAGCCATCCGCAAGATTCATCATTATGCTGGACATATCCTTTTTTTCAGCGTATTTTCCAACATCTTCCATCATTTCCAGGATCAATTCTTCATCTGTCTTTTCCTTGCATAAAGTCAAAAAGAAAATAAGGATAATAGTTAATGAAAAGATTAGACCATTCTGGAGATGATTTTTCATCTGATTTTTAGTTTAAAGCAGCTATTTCTGGGCAGTTTCGAAATAGTCTCTTATTTCAGGTTTTATGAGGTAGACAATAATAAGTATTCCGATGATAGTACCAAAAGGAATCCAAAGCAAGCTGAGGGCAGCGTGAACAAGGCTTAAAATTCGCCCCCACTCCTTTCCGCCTAAGAGCCCTATGCCACCTGCTATGGCGATACTTAAATAGAATAGAAGCACTAACACCGCAATGCTCAGACCAAATATTCCACCTAATGAACCTATGCCGTGCAAGCTGGAGACTTCAGGGAAGGCGAAAATAGCGATGGAAATAACACCGATAAACGCTCCAAATGCACTTATAAATTCCCACACAGCTATTAGTATGAGTAGGTCAGGTCTTCTCATCTTTATCACCTCCTTTCACCGCTCGCCACAGAAGCGGATATTATCAGGATGCTTTGATTCGCCTTTTGCTATTTCTACTCGAGAGCCATCTCCAGGGCATTTAACACCTTGCTGTAGCTTGCCTCAAGACGTCCCCGAAAAGGCTTGAGTGAAGCTTCCAGGATATCAGGCAGCCCGTCCTGCCATGGCAGCCGGAAACGATCAGCCTCCATGGCTTCAATCTCGGCCGCCAGCGTCTCCCGCCATGGATCTCTGATGGGGCTGATATCAATACCTGTCAACTTTGCAAACTGATTCTGCATCATGGGCAGAATCCGGCGGTGCAACTGCTTAAGCACATCATCCTTGCGGTCTTCGAGATTTTCGCTCCGTCGTCTTCTCCAGTATACGCCTCTTTCCTCTTCATCCTCATCCACAAGGTTATATTCAAGACCGTCTCCGGGTGATTTACCCAGCCAGGAATAGAAGGACACGACATAAATGAAGTAGTACTCCCCTAGCCCCATTTCAGCATCAAGAAGCGCCTGATTGCGCCTTGTATAGAACTCTGCGATCAGAGGGATTATTCCGAATCCAGTTTTTATCTTTGTCAAAACACCAGGGGACGGTTCTTCTCTGAATTGACTTTCGCCTTCTTTATCAGAGAGAATACCCAGGGAACTTTCTAGTTCCTCTTTAATTGGTTCTATGGAGTTCCGTACAGACAAAAAGGCCTCGAGCCGTTCTGGCTTGATGGCTCCACCAGGATCAGGGCAGAAATCTTTAGTGTCTCCGTAGCGTTCAGTCAAGGCATCTGTGATGGCTTCTGTTTCCTCAAATCCTTTTACTATGTTTTTGACAAAGACATAGCCGCCTACGCCAAGAATGACTATCAATAGAATCACCACACCGCAGCCGATGCCACAGCCTATAAGCCACTTCGATGCAGTGCTGGATTTCTTGGAAGCTACATCTTGAGCTTGCAATTATTTCCTCCACATATTCTTTATTTTAATAAACTAATCAACTTTTTTCATTTCTTTATTATAAAATACGAAAAAAAACAATTCCGGTTTTCAATAATCAAGATTGTAGTGCAAAGATCAGGGGCACGAGATTCGCATGGCTTTAATCCATATCATGAATATTAATATTGCTAACGAAAGAGATATTCTCAACTTTTCTAAAGCTTCAGGATCATCCATTCTTTAGTATAAGGAACACTCCCCTGGATTACTCCTTTCTGCTTCGTCACCAGCAGGTTGTCGCTTGGATTATAGCCAAAACCTCGCTCTGGATCGTAAAGCCCCGGTTCAACACTGAATGTCATTCCTTCCTCGAGGACTGTATAATCTCCCAGAGCAAGCCAGGGAGCCTGGTGTCCTTCCATCCCTTCTCCATGGGCGGGACGATGATAGATGTATTTCTCTACACCGTGCTTGACCTGATGCTGGTGTATCTTATAGGCCACATCAGAGCATGTTTTACCAGCCTTGGAGTCTTCCTCCTGGATATGGACACAATCCGTGACAACCTGCCATAGTTTCTCTCTGTGTTTATCCCAAGGGAGGATCTGATAATACCGGTAAAGCTCTCCTCCGTAACCCCCTATCCTGATTACACCAGATACCTGGAGGGCATCTCCTTTTTCAATCTTTTTGTGGAAAAATTGATTAGGATGAGGGTAAGCCGTGGCGATTCCAGTGCGGCATCCAATTCGAACAGACACGCCCACAGCCTTATGAGGCTTCCCATCCCTTTTGATATCTTTAAGGATTAAATCAGTTCCGTATTCAATGGCTGCCTGGCTTACTTCAAAGTCTGTGGCATCTGTTCCTTTCTCAAGAATATAATCTCTGGCAAAGGCATGAATCTTGCTGAAATAATCCATAGCCCTCTGTGTCAGAGCTATTTCTTCTTTGGTCTTGACTATTCTCATGTTGAGACAAATCTGGCTTATATCAACAATCTTTGTCTGGGGCAGTATCTTTTTGACTTTTTTCAACTTGGAGGGAGGAAATTCGGAGTCGACACCTATAGTTTTGGCGCCGAATCCTCTTTTTTTCAGTCCGTTAAGCAACCATTCAAAAAGGTCAACTGTTTCCCCTTGAACAACCTTTCCCAGGTTGGGAAACCCTCCTTCAGCATGAAGAAAATCAAAATAATACTCATTTTCTGTGCTCCACCAAGAGGTCACTAAATCTCTGTCCAAACCAGGATGATACCAGTAGATCGAGTCCTCTTTAACCGGGAATAAAACATAAAAAGGTCTTTCCGTAGTGCTGTGAAAGAGCCCTG
>Ga0209427_10005652_pt1 | contig 14334 bp, 13 predicted proteins | sample DeeMarSWOR136_30_FD_187465 | JGI IMG/M metagenome (GOLD analysis project Ga0209427, IMG submission 187465) | Marine sediment microbial communities from White Oak River estuary, North Carolina - WOR-1-36_30 (SPAdes) (version 2) | ecosystem: Environmental > Aquatic > Marine > Intertidal zone >... | reverse complement strand
CTTTGCAGGTAAGGATATGGTTGCAGAACCCGGGCTAACCTTTACGCCGTCTTGATTCTCCACCCAAATATCACAATCTACCAGGTTTTCGCCTCCATCCCGATATTTCTTAACCACCGTGCCCTTACCGGTAAGGGTATCACCTGGAAACCCCATTACTTTGACTGCATAGTTCAGCTTCTTCAATCCTCCTGGGTCACCTGCCCATCGAGTCATCATCGTAGCCAAGAATGCACCATAAAATGGGGCAGGAATGTTGGCATCCCTGAACCCTTTTCTGCGAGCGAATTCCCTTTCTAGATGGAGCAAATAGAAATTCCAGGTAGCAGCAGAGTACCTTATTAACTGCAATAGATTTACTTTCTTGACCACGTTCGGAATGTGAGTGCCCACCTCCACATCTTCAAAAAAGAGCCGCTTCATAAAGGTCTCCTGGAATCATCTCACGAACATCATGGTTTCACGACATATACCCAGAAGTCGGTCTTTCTGATTGGTATAGGTCGTTTCATAAACAACGAACAAAATCATACCTGCCTTTTTACCCCTTTTTTCGTAGATGTCGGTGATTTTTCTCCTCCTGTTTATGATATCCCCTGGTCTTGCCGGTTCGAAAAACTGGTATTCATTGCCGCCTCTCACGGCGTTTAAACCTTGTATCGTAACTCTGGATAGATCGCGGCCATCTTTCCCAACCTCAGCGAAAGTGTCGTGACTGACGTCAAATATGAAGGTTGGGGGGGCAATGAGCCCACCATATGCACTCTTTTCTGCAAATTCCTCGTCAATATACAGGGGATTTACGTCCGATATTGCTTGGGCATAACGCCTGATAGCGGTTCTATCAATGAGCTCGTTACCGGGAAAATAGAGCTCCTGTCCCACCATTGCCCTTATCTCCGGCGTTATCAAACTCCCTTCGGCCATCCTTTCGTCTCCTTTTAGTGAATTGTCGAACACAATAAATCATCATGTACAGGTATCTCGGGCAAACCGAGGACAGCATCATCAGCAGCAAGCACCATATCCTATATCACATGCAGCTGCTAAAGTATAGCTATCTTCCCAAAGGCCTCCCGCTGTCTTGAAACATGTTCGTGATGATTAGGACCGAAGACGGCGGACGGCAGACCGCGTTACTGAATGGTGCTCGTGCCCGTGTTCGTTATTAGTTATCGGTTATTTGTCATTTCGTCTTCCAGTTTACCCTCTCAACCTCAACCTTAACCTTAGCCTGCCACCTTTTTCATTTGACATTTTCCCTTGTGAAAAAAAATTTTGGTTTTATACTAATCAACTGGTTTGATATCTCATCGGAATGGAGGGACACCATGAAATACAGGAACGTCGCTTTATTCTTTGTCCTTGCAAGCCTTTTTCTGATCTTATTGCCACCTCATGCTGCAACAGCCACAGCTGGAACGACGGCGATTCTAACGTTTTCTCGTATCCCAGCTACTGGCGGGTGAGGCGACTCACTTGATGGGGTATGGTATACCCTACAAAGCATCGAGGGAGTATTGAAGTACACGGTCGATTACGATACAAATGACGCGCGTTATAAGGCCACGCTAACGTATGATGATACAAAAACCACGATTGAAAAAATTACGGAAACCCTTACACGGGCAGGATACCCACTTCAAGGAAGGCCTGAGTTTCGGAAGTGATTTCTCTCGATTGCCTGTGAACTAAAGGGAAAAGAGGTTACGTTTCCCCTTGACTCATGAGTTGAGTATAACAAGAAAGTGTAACATGGGGTCAGCCCTCGAGATTGAGCTCGACTGAGGAAATAAGGGTTAATCCTCCACACCATATCTGCCAAACCAGACTCCCTACACTATTACAGACAGGGGCCGCACGGCGGAGCACGGGATGGCGTGCCTGAGAAAAGATGTGGGCCTTCCCGTTACACCGGGGTAATTTTTTTGAATTCAAAGGGTCTCGTAGGCGTAAGCCTGCGCGGGTTCGAGTCCCCTCTTTGGCACCATAGGGATTTCAAGGGGTTAACCAAGTTAGGCTACCCCTTTTTTCTTATCAAAAGGCCCTTGGTCAAGATTTGGGGTGAACACCCGCGGAACTGCCTGACCCCCTCCCTTTGTCTATAGGGCAGGGTTGAATTATCCCGGCCTTTTTCAATCAGAACCTTCCCCTCATTCCTTTCCCGCCTAGACAATCCTACCTTAAGATCTAAACATTCTTTGAAATCGTGAGAAAATTGGAGATATTCAAAGGAAACATAAGATTTAAAGAGATTTTAGAATTTGGTGTTTTTGACACAATTTTACGAAATTAAATTATCTGAATATATTGGTGAATAATGAAAAGAAATTACCTTACCGATAATTAGCTGTAATAGAAACAAACGCAGTTTTTCTTTTGCATTCTTTTATGATATAAAAAACATACCGAAAGGCCAAAACATCCGTGAGGGTTAAGGGAAAATCCCCTGTGGTCATGTTTTGACAAGAAGAGGTCAAAGGGACAGAGAAGCATCAGTTTATACCAATAAGCCAATCAAAAAAGGAGAGGGGTAAGATGAGAAATCATCGGTTTTTGGTTGGAGGGGCGATAACGGTGTGTTTTTTAGGGTTTTTTCTGGTTCTCAAAGGCGATATGAAGGTGAATTCAGAACCCATGGATGAACCAGCAGGGTCAGAATTGATGGAAACCTATCTTCGCCTTCCCCTTCATTTCATCAAGAATGAGGGGCAGGTGGATGAGAAGGTCAAGTTTTACGAAAGGGGAGCTCGGCACAGCACCTTTTTCACAGAAGATGGAGTCTATCTTAGTCTCTTGAAAGGGGAAGAGGCAGTCACTGTAGGGTTGGCTCCTGTTAATGGAAGGGAAAAGCAGGAGATTATTGGAGAAGGTAGGTTAGAGGGGAAGGTAAACTACTTCATAGGGAATAACAGGGAGAAATGGAAGACCAATATTCCTACTTTTGGCGTTGTGAGGTACGTGAATATCTATGACAATATAGACATTCGGTTTTATGGGAACAACCGAGAAATTGAGTATGACGTTGTGATAAGACCCGGAGGTGATCCATCCCGGGTGAGGTTCTCCTGGGAGGGGATAGATAGGCTCAGGGTGACGGAGGAGGGGGATCTTTTCATAGATATAAGAGGGGGAAATCTGATCCAGAAAAGGCCGTCCATCTATCAAGAGATGGATGGCAGGAGGGTGGAGATAGCAGGAGGCTTTCGGGTGTATGATAGAAACACCTATGGTTTTCAGCTAGCCTCCTATACCGAGGAGCATCCCCTCATAATCGACCCGGTTCTCGTTTACTCCACCTACCTCGGTGGAAGTGATTGGGACTGGGGCTATGGTATAGCCGTAGACGGCTCGGGAAATGTGTATCTGACAGGTTTGACAGATTCAACCGACTTTCCAACACAAGCCCCTTTTCAGCCAAATAATGCTGGAGGCCTGGATGCATTTGTCACCAAGATACACCCATCGGGAGATACCCTCGTTTACTCCACCTACCTCGGTGGAAGTTATCTGGACTATGGCTATGGCATAGCAGTAGAAGGCTCAGGAAGTGTGTATCTGACGGGTTCGACAGGGTCAACCGACTTTCCAACACAAGCCCCCCTTCAGCCAAATAATGCCGGATCTGAGGATGCATTTGTCACCAAGATAAGCCCATCTGGGGATGCACTCCTTTACTCCAGCTATCTCGGTGGAAGTGATTGGGACCGAGGCTATGACATAGCAGTAGACGGCTCGGGAAATGCCTATCTGACAGGTCCTACATATTCAACCGACTTTCCAACACAAGCCCCCCTTCAGCCAAATAATGCCGGAGAAGTGGATGCATTTGTCACCAAGATAAACCCATCCGGGGATGCACTCCTTTACTCCAGCTATCTCGGTGGGAGTGGTGTGGACTATGGCTATGGCATAGCAGTAGAAGGCTCAGGAAGTGTTTATCTGACGGGTTATACAGATTCAACCGACTTTCCAACACAAGCCCCCCTTCAGCCAAATAATGCCGGAGAAGTGGATGCATTTGTCACGAAGCTTACCGAATATGCCGCTGTCCCCACAATTATCACGGGCTTGGGTTCCTATCCATCCGATGGAGGTTGGATCGAGGTATGTGGTGGGGACTATTCTCATGATAATTGGTTACGGATCGGCTGGGGCGCTTACAATTCCGCCAATGGGGAGGCCCGTATTGCCACGGGGGATATCGACGGTGATGGAAGGGACGAAATCATTATTGGTCTTGGGCCTGTTCCGGGCGACCCCACCCTTCCCGGTGGCTGGTTCCAGGTACTGGACAACGATTACACCCACCTGGGGTGGGGTCGGATCAATTGGGGGTCCTACAACAGCGTCAACGGCGAGAGTTGGCCTGCCTGTGGCGACGTGGATGGTGACGGAAGGGATGAGATCATCATCGGCCTTGGCCCTTATCCCGTTGATGGTGGATGGTTCGAGATCTTCGATTACACCTCACCCGATGTAACTCACAAGGCCTGGAGGAGGCTCAATTGGGGAGCGTACAACAGCCAGAGCGGGGAGACGCGGCCGGCGTGTGGGGATATCGACGGAGACGACAGGGATGAGATCGTCATCGGTTTGGGCGATGGTGGAGGGGGATGGCTGGAGGTCTTCGATGATGCCCTTGCCGGATATGTGCATTTGGGGTGGCCTCATGTTCATTGGGGGGGTTATTGCAGCGGCAATGGAGAGACCTGGCCGGCGGTTAAGCGGTAGAGATGGTTTTTTACCTGGTCCGGGCATGGCGCGCAGCCTGAGGGTGGCGCTGTCAACTCAAACAAAATGTTTCTTGACATCTGATGCAAAATATATTATCATCAATACATCATGAGAACCACTGTAGATATTGACGAGCCCATTCTGAAAGATCTGAAGAGGATCCAAAAAAAGGAGGGTAAATCCCTCGGTCGCTTGATCTCTGACCTGCTAGCACAAGCGCTTGGTAACCGTAAATCAGGCAAAGCTTCAGCTAAGCCGAGCCGCTGGATTTCAAAAGCAATGGGCGCCCGCATTGACTTAGCAGATCGCGAGGCAGTGTACGCCGCCATGGAGCAAGAACCAAAGCCAGCCGAAGGCACCAAGTAGACATGAGTTTCTCTTTTGACGTCAATATCTTGCTTTATGCCTCTGATACGGGTAGTCCTTACTTCGAGAGAGCCAAGTCATTCGTCGACTCTTGCATCGCTCAACAGGAAGTCTTTTACCTGGGCTGGGCGACGGTGATGAGCTATTTGCGCATCGCAACGCACCCCGCCGTATTCGACCACCCACTATCACCCGACGAGGCCATGGTTAACATCGAGACACTTCTCAACCTTCCTCACGCTCGGTTTCTATCGGAGGAGGAAGGCTTCTGGGATGCCTACCGCGCCGCAACAGCGGAAGTTCCTACCCGGGGAAATTTGGTGCCGGATGCCCATCTGGCTGCTCTGCTTCGGCAGCATGGGGTGAAGACGCTGTACACCCATGATCGGGATTTCCTAAAGTTCTCCTTCCTCGATGTGCGAGACCCCCTCGTCGGCGAACCGTCAAAACCCTGATCATCAAGCTCATTCCTTCGGCACCATGGGAATTGTAAGGGGTTAGCTGATCCAGGCTGATCCCTTTTTCTATGGTTTGGGTTCTTGGCCCCCGCCTTACAGAACCTCCTTCAGCGTCTCCGGGCTGATGTTTGCCCCGCAGATCACGATCACCACGTTGCTGCCGGCGAATCGATGGCGCGTCTTCAGGTAAGAGGCTACCGCTACTGCCGCTGCCCCCTCAATCAGCATATGGTGCGTTTCGATGAACAGCCGCAGATTTTCCCTGATCTCGTCTTCCGTAACGGTAACGTACTCATCCACTAACTCACGACACAGATCAAAGGTAATGGAGCCCGGCTCGATTCCCCCCGCGGTGCCATCGCTCAAGGTGGGAAGCGACGGCAGATCCAGTATTCTGCCCGCTTTCACCGATTGAATCATTACCTGCGAATTCTCCGGCGAACACCCGATAATTCGCACGTCAGGGTGAATGGACTTTAGGTAAGTCGCAACGCCTGAGATCAGCCCAGCGCCGCCGAGCGAGACAAACACCGCATCCATCTCGTCGAGCTGGCGTGCCAGCTCAACGCCAATGGTCCCCTGACCGCCGATGACTTTTGGATCATTGTAGGGCGGTATGTAGGTCATGTGGTTTTGGGCAGCATATCGTCGGGCGTAGACTTCGGTCTCCAGGCAATCCTTTCCGTAATACCGCACCTCTGCCCCAAGCCGCTCAATGGCCTGGACTTTGGAGGGGCTGGCGTTCTCGGTCACGAAGACGATACCCGACGCGTTGAGCTCCCTCATGCTGCGGGCCATGGCCAGGCCATGATTACCGGTGGATGCGGTTACCACCCCTCGGGCGAGTTCCTCCGGATTGAGTGACAGGAGCTTGTTCATTGCCCCTCGAGCCTTGAACGAGCCCGTATACTGCAAATTCTCCAGCTTGCAGTGGACATTTGCCCCGCCAACCTGGCTGAGATAGGTGGAATACTCCAGTATCGTCTCCCGGATGTATGGCCGAATGCGCCCTTCGGCCCGTAATACTTCTTCCAGAAGGTCCATAGGTTCGAACCTTTCAGCCTGACGGCATGTAAGCCCTTGAGCTTATAAACTGATAAGGAGAATAACACAACCGATGCTTTTGGCCCATCTTCAAAATTTATGGCGTTTCGCTTCCTCGCTTTAGATGTCTCTCTATCGAGCCCAATGTGTCGTGAATTCCAAAAAGCAAGATCCAGGCTTCACAAAGTAAACGCCACAGGAGGTTGCCAAACACGATGAGTCCTATCCCTATCAATATTTGTTCGTTATAAGACACCTCTATTCCAAAAATATTCAGTTTTTCAGCGCTCAAACTCATCACATCCAAACCCATCTTAATCATCACGATACCACCGATAGTAAGACCCAGCAGCCCAAGCACGTAGATAATTTTGATCACAATGGGACTGATCAGCATACGGAACGAAAAAAACCCTTCCGGTTCCCTTTTTATCTCCCGTGGTTTCCTTGCTGGCTTTTCCTCCTTTATTGGCAATTGAGGTGGAATCTCTTCGCCTCGTTCCTCAAGTATCTGGCGTATTGCTTCAAATGCCTCTTCTACATACTTCGTCCTGTCGTTTTCGCGCCAGATTTGAACGAGTTCCCCCGTGCTCTTCGGCTCAAAGAAATTGCGCATATTTTCTACTAACGTCGGGTCCATATGACTGTCTCCTTTCATATGGGATCTTTTGGCAATGGCAGATGACCAATAGAAAGGCCGGTTCACAGAGTTTGGACAGGGGAAGAGAACAAGTCTTCCTGCGAAAAATAGATTTCCGGCCCGGCCTGTCGATACGGAAAAATTGCCACAACTCCCCTTCCACTTTCTAAGTTATCGATATTTCTAGAAAAGATCAATGTGTAATTTGGAATAGGAGGAGACCAGGAGATGTGAAGAATCGCCGGTTTTTGGGCAATTTCACTGTTATTCTCATTTTTTCGCTGGGGGCTTGGAGGCTTGTTATGCATCTGGAGCAGCAAGGGTCGCATGGGGGGTCGAACAAATGAAAAACCCGATACTGTAAGGAATGTGGTAAATTGTTTGTTTTGCTGGCCGATCCGGGGAGATTATCATCACACGGCTTCTGACTTGACAGACGGCCCTTCGCCCTCTATAGTGCACATGGGAAAAGCCGGGTTGATATCATCACGAAGCGCTGATACATGGGGGTTCAAGGTCATGGAAATAGCTGATCGGATGGGCTCCATTCCCTTCTCGGGGATTCGGAGGGTTTTCGAGGAGGTTACACGCCGGGAAAAGGAGGGGGAGGACATTATCCACCTCCATGTTGGAAGGCCTGACTTCGACACGCCAGCTCACATTAAGGAAGCGGCCAAGAAGGCTTTGGATGAGGGAAAGGTCCACTACTCATCCAACTACGGCATCCCAGAGTTGAGGGAGGCCATTGCGGAAAAGCTCGAGCGGGATAATGGGCTCTCTTTTGATCCGGCCACTGAGATCATCGTAACCGTGGGGACGAATGAGGCCGTTTTCATTGCGATGATGGGCCTTCTCAACCCCGGAGATGAGGTGCTGATCCCGGATCCCTGTTGGCTCCATTACTTCTACTGCGCTCAGATGGCAGGGGCTGCCCCCATTTCGGTTCCGCTGAGGGAGGAAAATGGGTTCAATCCCACTATCGATGACGTTCGATCGCGGATCACGGGCAAAACACGGATGGTGATCGTCAACACGCCCAACAATCCCACTGGGTCCGTCTGGCCCGCTGAATTCCTGGAAGAGTTGGCCCAGATCGCCCAAGAGAAGGATTTGTTTATCCTCTCCGATGAGATCTACGAGAAGATGGCCTATGAGGGGAGCCGGCACGTCAGTATGGGAAGTTTTCCCGGCATGAGGGAACGGACGATTACGGCAAACGGATTCTCCAAGATTTACTCCATGACGGGGTGGCGCCTGGGGTACGCGGCGGCCGACCGAACTATCGTCTCAGCGCTGATCCGAATCCACCAATACACCACGGTCTGTGCCACGTCCTTCGCCCAGTGGGGGGCAGTCGAAGCACTAAGGGGCCCTCAAACCCAGGCCGACATGATGGTGATGGAATTCGATCGTCGGAGGAATCTCGTATACAGTGCCCTGAAAAACATGCCGGGAATTGGTGTGGTAAAACCCCTGGGCGCCTTTTACATCTTTCCCAATATCAAAGAGTTGGGCAAAACCCCGGAAGAACTGGCCCGATACCTGCTCGACGAGGCAAGAATCGCCGTTGTGCCAGGAACCGTACTGGGGAAGTTTGGAAATGATTTTATCAGGATCTCCTACGCCAATTCCTACGAAAACCTGGAAATCGGCATGGCCAGGATGGAGGAGGCCATAAGGAAGATGTGATTTTGAAGACGGCAGTCTGAACTGGCTACGCTATCCTGCATTTCTCAACTGTCTATCATACAACAAAGGAGTTAAGCCATGTTTGAGGGGATTTACACACCGATAGTGACGCCTTTTAACGACGATGAAGAAATAGACTATGAAAAAATGTATCACAACCTGGACCGATGGGGGGAGACCGACCTCGCCGGGATCGTGGTATTAGGTTCCAACGGTGAATTTGTCTTTCTGTCCCTCGATGAGAAGTTGAAATTGGTAAAGGAGGTTATTGGGCATTTTACGAAGGGGAAGAAGGTAATCGCCGGGACGGGATGCGAATCCACGAGAGAGACAATCGAGTTGAGCAAAAAAGTCGCTGAGCTGGGGGCAGTCGCGGTTTTGGTCCTTCCGCCTCATTACTACAAAGCCGGTATGAAGGATGAAATACTCTACAGGCACTATGTGGACGTCGGTGACGAGTCTCCCGTTCCCGTTTTTGTCTATAACATGCCCGGCAATACGGGCATTAACCTTTCCTCATCACTGGTCGCCAGGCTGTCCCGCCACCCCAATATCGTGGGCATAAAGGATACATCGGGGAGCATTGTTCAATTGTCCGAATTAGTGAGGGACACGGAGGACGATTTTGCCGTTTTTCCGGGGAATGCCGGGTACTTGTATCCGGGGTTGGCCATTGGCGCCAAGGGAGCAACGTTAGCCCTGGCTAATATCTTGCCACAGGATTGCTGTACGTTGTTCTCGCTCTTCAAGGGCGGGAGGATGGATGAGGCCCAAGCGTTGCAGCTACGGATGTTGGAGATTAATTCGCTGGTTACCATAAAGCTCGGCATTCCGGCCCTAAAAGCAGCCATGGATATGTTGGGGTATCAGGGGGGAAAGCCGAGGAGGCCTTTACGACCTCTGCCGGAAGAGGGGAGGAAGCTCCTCCAAGAGGCCTTGAGGAGATATGGCGGGATAGGATAGATCTGAAGAAGGGGAGCATCCATGAGGATAGCCGTTATTGGCTTCGGTCGCGTGGGAAGGGCGTTTGTTCAACTACTCGTGGATAAGAAACCGCACTTAAAACGTGAAGGTATCCATACCAGGATAGTCTACATCATTGACCTCGGTGGTGGAATATACCGACGAGGTGGAATTCCTTACGAAGATCTCGCAGAACTCCCCAAGACGAAGATTCCTCCGTTCTCGTACCCCCGTGGTGGATCCAAGGATGTAACGTTTGACAGCCTCCTGGAAAAAAGGGATGTGGATGTAGTCATTGAGATGACTCCAACAAACAAGGATACGGGCGAGCCGGGTATGACCCACATCAAGGAGTCTCTAGCCCATGGCATGCATGTGGTGACTTCAAACAAGGGCCCTATCTTGTTGGCCTATAAGCAGCTGAACGAATTAGCCCGTAGGAACAATGTCCAATTAGGTATTGGATGTGCATGTGGGGCCGCCCTGCCCGCACTCAATGGGGGGATTATCGATATGGCGGGTTCCACCATCGTATCCATTGAGGGGGTGTTGAACGGTACCACGAATTTCATCATAAACGAGATGGAGGCCAACAAGGTCAGCTATGAGGAGGCCCTGGCAGAAGCCCAAGAATTGGGCATCGCCGAAACCGATCCGAGGCTTGATGTCGAGGGATGGGATACCGCTTCGAAGCTCCTCATTCTCACCAATGTGTTGATGAACGAGGAGAAAAGCCTTCGAGATATTTCCGTGAGCGGCATCACCGCCCTAACTCAGAATGATATTGACCGGGCCAAAAAGGAGAACAAGAAGTACAGGCTTGTTGGGAAGACCCTGAAGGTCAACGATGAATTACACATGTCAGTTAAGCTGGAAACCATGCCCAAAGGCCATCCATTTTATGATTTAGAAGGTGCAAATAAGGCCGTGAGGTATGTCTCGGATACCTTAGGCGATTTAACCTTGGTCGGGGGCGCTTCGGATCTGAGGTCAGCCGCTGCGTCGATTCTGAGGGATTGTATCAACATCCATCGAGGATACACGTTTTCGAGGTGAGAATGCTCCTGTGGAACCAAAGACATGTGACAATGGCGAGATCCTCGACAACGTACACGGCGCCTAACCGCAGATTCGGTATGCAGCATAGGCCACGGCCTTGGCAGCGATGACCAGGTCCTCCAGCCTCACCCGTTCATCGGGCGTGGGCCACTCCTTATAGATTCGTATATCCCCCGGGCCATATTGAACCGTTGGGATGCCCAGAGGGGCGAGGATATTTCCATCCCCCACATTGCCAATCCGCAGGGCCGCTCCTACGCTCGGTTCTTGGCCAGAGGCGATCCTTTGCCCATGGGCGAGGGCGACCACGAGGGGATGATCCTTTGACACCTCCATCGGCTCCATATACCAGGGGTCGTCCTCACCGCTGGCCGGTATCGTCAGCTCATAGTGGAGATTTGGTCGATCGGCCTTGATGTGTTCCAGAAGCCCTTTCACATCGTTCCTGATATCCTCCAAGGTCTGCCCCGGAACGGTTCTAATCTGCAGGCACATCTCGCATTCCCTGGTCGACATCCCAGTATATGACGGATGATAGTAGTGTTCCTTGTGAATGGTGTCGAAGGTGAGGGTGGGGAATCCCGGCAACTCCGGGTGGGGAGCAAATCGGAGCCAACCGCCCGGCGGTATGGGATCCAGGCTCGTTCCCATCCTCCGGATGATCTCACACTGTTGCTCGATAACGTTGAAGTACTTCGCCTTGGCTTCAGCACTATACCTGAAGAACAGATCCGGCGTTCTCGTCTTTATCCTTACCATGACTATGCCGACACAGACATTGGCAATGGTATTGGCTGAATGCTCCATGTTTATACAGTAATCCGTGAGTATCCCCTTCTTTACCAGGGCCCTCGTTCCAGCTCCGCCATACTTGTGAGCTACTACGGGACAGACGACTATGTCACCTTTTAGCTGAGTTCCTGAGCGCCTTATCGCCTCCACGGCACATATAGCTGCCACCACGCCCCCTTTGTCGTCGTGGGCCCCCATTCCCCATATCCAACCATCCTCGAACTTGGCTCCGTAGGGATCAACCGTCCACCCGCTCATCTCAACGCCGGGATCCATGTGTCCGTTGAGCATCAGGCTCGGTCCTCCGCTCGTGCCTTTCAACCGGCCGATAGGCTGTCTGCTCTTTTTTTCCGGTTGGGTCGGGTGTTGAACCTCCATCATTTCCACCTCCAGTCCCATATCGGACATGTAGTTCGCGAGGTAGTCGGCCAGTTCTTGTTCGTCGAAAGATGGGCTTGGGATCCTAATTGTGGCCTGCTCAAGCGCCAAAACCTGGTCGTCCGTGATCATTTCCAGAATTTTTCGATAATCGGCGGATTTCTCCATACTCCTCTCCTTTTCGAGGGTTTCTCCGTTACTTTAATGCATTTCTCTTTATTTTCAATGTCTATACATTCTGAAGGCTGCTGATTTTTTTGAGAACATCCTTCTTCATCAGGGTAATCTGCCGGACAAGTGCTTTCGGAAACGGGTCATTCAGGTGAGAACCGGACTTTCACTGAGCCTCTAACCTCTTACCTCGCACCTTTAACCTTCCACCTCCAGCGTCCAAACCATCAACTCCTCAGCCTTAGCCTCAGCCTTAGCCTCAGCCTTAACCTTAACCTCAACCTCCCAGGGGGCGACGGCCCCGAAGCGAAGGGCCTGAAAGCAACTCGTATTGAAACATGGGACTTGGTTTGCTATACAATGGGTACACTTCGTAACAGGATAGGGGAACCATGCAACCCATTTATTGCGGAGACCAACGACATGGAACATAGAGAACTGAGCCTGGTCGTCGAGTCATTGAAGGGGAAACAGGGCCTGACATTTCCCATGCGGCGACTCATCTGCGCGGGATGGGTGGGGAGGGACAAGGAGGCCTTGCAGGCCCATATCGATGAGTTGGGCCAGCATGGGGTTCCTGCGCCCACCAGAACGCCGATTTATCTGAATTTCTCCCCTTATCTGGTAACCACCTCGAATGCCATCGACGTGATAAGCCCGGAGTCCTCGGGAGAGGTGGAGTACGTCGTTCTCAGGGAGGGAGATCGCACGTACGTCGGTGTGGGGAGCGATCAAACCGATCGGGGATTCGAGAAGTTCTCAATTCCCGCGTCAAAGCAGATGTACGCGAAGATACTGGCGCCCGTGGTTTGGCCCTACGAAGAGGTGAAGGACCACTGGGACCAGCTCGTCATTCGTTCTTGGACAACCGCGGAGGGGAAGAGGATCCTGTACCAGGAGGAGGGACTTGCAACCATCCTGGATGCAGAAGCCCTGCTGGAGCAGTTGCCAAGGGATGAGGGCCTTCCGGTCGATGGATTGGTGTTATTTTCCGGAACGGTGGCCACCAAAGCGGGCCTGGTTTACGGCGAAAGATTCGATTTTGAGATGGAAGACCCCGTGCTGGATCGTAGAATTTGCCACGGGTATCACGTTCGGGTTCTCCCACAGCATCTATAGCTCATCCGTAACATCCACAGGAGACGACGGATATGGCATCCAATAAACGAGCAACCCGCTCCCCAAGGCTCGCCCTACGGGTTACGAATCTCGCCATTCCGGATGAGAAGAAGGCAGAGCTTGAGAAATCGGCTGAGGACATGGCGGATCTGGCCGATTCGCTGGGCTACCTGGACCCGCTTGACGAGGAACCATCTTTAGTCTTCGACCCGAGGGTTTGAGCAGTGCTTCGGGGTTACTTACCCCTCAGCACGTACCCCACTTCTTCAGCGGATTACGCTCAGGGACAGTGGAGTCCCCCAATGAAATACCTCATGTTACATGAAGTTATGGAGTTACAAAAAGATCTGGGTGAGAGTCAGGAAACTTCGGTAGGGGCCGATTGATTATCGATCCCACCGGGGATGCTCTACAATCCAGGGGAGGGCTGTTATGGTAGATCTAGAGGTACGTACAGCCACTATCATGGACCTTTCGAAACTGATTAAGGACAAAGAGATCTCTCCCGTAGAGGTCGTCAGTGGCTTTCTTGAACGCATCGAGGCGGTTCAGAAGAAGATCAACGCCTTCATAACGATTTTAGAGAGGGAAGCCCGGCAAGCGGCCAAGCAAGCCGAGGACGAGATCATGAAAGGGCATTACCGCGGTCCCCTGCACGGAATTCCTTTTGCGGCCAAGGACGCCTTCTTCACGGCGGGCGTAAAGACCACGTGTGGTTCTCGAATCCTGGCTGACTTCGTCCCCCACGAGAATGCCATGGTAATTACGCGGCTCACGGAGGCCGGGGCAATTCTCGTCGGAAAAACCAACATGCATGAGTTCGCATTCGGAACGACGAATCTTAACGGCCACTACGGACATACAAGAAATCCGTGGAATATCAAGCATATGACCGGCGGCTCCAGCGGGGGATCAGGG
>Ga0209427_10005649_pt1 | contig 14338 bp, 11 predicted proteins | sample DeeMarSWOR136_30_FD_187465 | JGI IMG/M metagenome (GOLD analysis project Ga0209427, IMG submission 187465) | Marine sediment microbial communities from White Oak River estuary, North Carolina - WOR-1-36_30 (SPAdes) (version 2) | ecosystem: Environmental > Aquatic > Marine > Intertidal zone >... | reverse complement strand
ACGGCCGCATTCGCAATCAAACGTCGTATCGAGCAATCCTTCGGGATTCATTGTGTCACTATCATAAAAGTATAGCAAGTGAACTAAAGTGTGTCAGGGCCGCTTTCAACTTTAGACACTTTAGTCACTCTCAACTTTAGTCACTTTAGTCACTCTCAACTTTAGTCACTCTTAGCTTCAAGCGTATTTGATGTTTTCCCGGATTCACATGATCTTCTCGACGACTACCTCTTGTCCTTCGCTGAAATGTGCGGTCGCGGCGTCTTCGGGGCTGATCCGCAGCAACGCGCAGTCCTCACAGTCGCACGGCGGCCCGGCTTTGACATGCACCGACCGCAACCCTCCATACCACCAGCGGGTATGGCTGGCGTAGAGCAGGTCGCCCGGTTCGGCGGCCATTATGTCCAGCGCCGATTGGGGCACGATAACCGTGTTTTCCCCTGAGAGGTCCTCGTCGAGCTTAACCTGTAATCGCGCCTTGCCGCCGGGCCGTCGATTGGGCTGGCCTCCTTTGAAGCGTCGCATGGCCTCTATCTGGCTGCCGGCGACCAGGCCTTTCAGTTCGGGATCGGGTTTGGGTCTGGTGAGCCATGTGACGGTTACACCCAGCGTGCCGGCTGCCAACAGACCGAACAGGGCCCGCATGAACTTATAACTGTCCGGGCCCATCCCGAAGTCAAAAGGCCCCACGAGCGCATCGGCCCAGACAAAAGACACGCCGATAAGAACCGCGCCACCCACAATCGTCACGAAGGCGGCGGCGGGGGTGTAGCGCTTCCACGTAATTCCCAGGAAGATCGCCATCAGGACCGGCGGCGTGACGGCGGCCGTGAACATGCTGTGCGCGCCGTAAATCGTGTCCCTCATGAAGATGGGAACCAGCGCCAGGCCCAGGCCGGCAGCAACCAGACTCGTTATCCGTGCCACCCGCAAATAATGTTTGTCCGGGCTCGCAGGTCGGACATACGGCTTCCAGATATCGTTGACGAATATGGCACTAACAGCATTGATAAGCGAGTCGGCGGTGCTCATCAGCGCGGCGGTCAGGGCGGCGAGCACAAAGCCGAAGACGCCGGGCGCACAGAGAAAGTGGGCGGCCTTGACGAAGGAATCGCCGGGCTCGGTGACCAACTCGCCATTGTTGACCAGCGCCTTGGCGATCCATCCGCCGCAACTGGTGGCGATCGCGGCCAGTGGGGCCAGCACGAGGATCCAGCAGACCACCATGCGGCGAGAGTCTTTAACGCTCTTGAGCGAGAGGAATCGCAAAATAAAACCCTGGTGCATGAGCATGAGGGCCCCGGTATTGGCCAGGCCGTCCTGGACGTAGATACCGATGAAGCTGAACTTGGGCGGCGCGTTGAAATCCGAAAAGGCGAACTTATGATCCCGGGGGAGCAGGGACCAGAATTCGCCGAAGCCGCCGAAGTGATAAATGGCGGCGGCAAACAGTCCCAGGCCCGCGATGAGCAAGATAATTCCCTGGACGAGATCGGTCATAATGACCGCCGTCTGCCCGCCAATGTAGACATACAAGGCCACGGCGACCGCCGTGACTATGGCCCCGGTCATGACCTGCCAGCCCAGCAATGTGTGCAGGGTTCTGCCCAGCGTGATAAGGTTGATCCCGATGTAGCCGACGATGTAGAACAGAATGATTAGTGTGGCGGCGACGCGCGTCTTCTTGTCAAATCGCGCTTCGAGATACTCCGGGACGGACGTAATTCGGTTATAGTAAATGATGGGCAGCCAACCGAGCACCAGGATGGGCATCCAGAACCAATCGTTGAGGTAGGACTGTGTACTGCAGATGCCATACCGGAATCCGGCCGCGCTGTACTTGATAAAGCTGTAGCTTCCAACGACTGTGGCAACGCACGAAAAGGCAATGAGCCACCAGGAAAACCTTTGTCCGCCGAAAAAGAAGTCTCTGGTTGTGGTCGTATATCGCCCGAAGTACAGGCCGAATCCCAGCACGGCGACAAAATAGGCCAGCATGACGGCGTAGTCGAGATTTCCGCCAATCGCCTGGGCGATCATAGCGATTCTCCGTTCGCCCAGCAGGGCGCCAGGAACGTGAAAACACAAACGATGGCGAGCATCAACAAGTAGCCGCCGACGAGCGTCACCAGAAGCCGGCGGTCTTCGGCGATCTTCAGGTCAAGGTAGCCTCCGCGCAGTCCGCACCAGATTCCCACGGCGCACAACAGGGCGCCGACTCCAAACTGACACACAATGGGCCAAACTCGCAGCATATTCACGTTGCGCTTCTCCTGTTCCTTACATTCCAGCGATTCAGCGGCTGCTCATCACTTGCTGGCAAAGCCATGATTGTTCAACTGCTCTCGAAGCCAGCCGGGACGGTTGGTGGTTATTCCGGCCACTCCAAGTTTGACCAGCCGGATCGCTTCTTCCGGGTCGTCCACCGTCCAGACGTAGAGCTTCTGCCCCGATGCTTTGGTGGCCTTAGCGAATTCCTTCGTGACCCCGGCATAATGAACGTCCATGCCGTCCAGCCCTCTGTCCTCGGCTGTCTGAACGAGTTTCGGATCGTGCGGGATCCATTCTTCCGTTTCCTCGACCTTCTCGGTTCCCTTGAGCCAGTACGTGGGAACGTCGATGAGTTGCTTGGACGCCGTCACGGTCTCCAGGTCGAATCCGATAATGACAACCTGGGACGTCTTGCCGCTCTCGGCCAGAAGCGCCTGGAGGAAGGGCAAGATCTCTTGTCCGCATTTTATTTCAATGTACAGCTTCCGCCCGGGAGGGATCGAATCGACAATATCGGACAGGAAGGGGATGGGCTCCCCCGCGAATTCCTCAGACTTGAAACTCCCGACTTCAAGCTCGCGCAGCTCCCGGGCTGTACTCTCGGCGACCTTTAAGTCTATCCCGGCGGTGCGCTCTGTCGAGTCATCATGGATCACCACGATGTGGTTGTCTTTGGTCAGATAGACATCCACCTCCACGTCGGCGTTCTTCTCCCAGCCGAGCAAAACGGAGGCCATGGTGTTTTCCGGAGCCAAGTGTGATACCCCACGGTGCGCGATGATCTCCACGGACCTCGTACACCCTGATGCACCGACAAAGAGCAAACAGAATAGTCCCCGAACAATCGTGTGTTTCATATCTTATACTCCGTATCAAACCAAGTTTATTGACAACACTGTGATTGTAATATAATAGGTGGATTCCGTAAAATGAGAAAATGAATGTTAACCTCTGAGTTCATCAGCAGGAGACAACGAACATGACGGTTCGCCATACAGCACAAGGGGTTCGCACCAAGCGGCGTGACTTCCTGAAATTGGTCGGCCGCGGCACCGCTGCATTTTTGTTCCTGGGTGCGGCCGGGCGCTCGCTGCGGGCCGCACGGAGTGACAAGGCGGCACGCCGGAATATCATCTTGGTGCTCAGCGACGATCATCGCTATGACTTCATGAGTTTTATGAAGAGCGCGCCGGCGTTTCTTGAGACGCCGAACATGGACCGCATGGCGCGGCAGGGGGCGCACCTGGCCAACGCATTCGTCAGCACGTCGCTGTGCTCGCCGAGCCGGGCGTCGATCCTCACCGGTCAGTACATGCACCACCATCGCATCGTCGATAACCAGCGGCCGGAGCCGGAGGGGACGGTCTTCTTCCCGCAGTACCTTCAAAAGGCCGGCTACCAGACGGCTTTTGTCGGCAAGTGGCACATGGGCCACGAGCACGATGCGCCGAGGCCCGGCTTCGACCATTGGGTCAGCTTCAAGGGCCAGGGGACCTACTTCGATCCGACGCTCAACATCAATAACAGTCGCCGCAGGTTCCAGGGCTACACGACGGATATCCTGACGGACCAAGCGCTGGCATGGCTCAAGGACGGGCGAGAGGCCAGCCGACCATTCTTCCTTTATCTGTCGTTCAAAGCCGTCCACTACCCCTTCCAACCCGCCAAACGCCACGCGGGCCGCTATCGCAATGCCAAGGTCGAGCGCCCCGAAACGATGGCCAACACCGAACGCAACTATCAGACCCAGCCACACTGGGTCCGCGAGCGGCGCTACAGCATCCACGGCATCGACCACATGGAAACCGGGCAATACGACAATGATCCCGTGCCGTCGTTCGACGATCTGTACCGCCAGTACTGCGAGACCGTGCACGGATTGGACGAGAACCTCGGACGCGTGCTGGACTATCTGGACGAAAGTGGCTTGAGCAAATCGACGCTGGTTATCTACATGGGCGATAACGGCTTCGCGCTCGGTGAGCACGGCTTCTACGACAAGCGGGACGCGTTCGAAGAGTCGATCCGCGTGCCGATGCTCGCCTACGCCCCGGGCTTGATCCGGCCGGGCACGAAAGTCACGCAGATGGTTCAGAATATTGACATCGCCCCAACACTGCTGGCCGCGGCGGGCGTGCAGCCGCCGAAGGCCGCACGCATGGACGGGCGATCCTTTCTGCCGCTGCTTCAAGGCCGGTCGATTCGGTGGCGGGACCACATCCTGTACGAATACTACTGGGAGTGGAACTTCCCCGCGACGCCAACGGTGTTTGCCATTCGGACCGACCGGTACAAGTACATCTTCTATCACGGCCTCTGGGACCACGATGGATTCTACGACCTGCAGACCGATCCACACGAGCGGCACAATCTGATCAACGTCCCGGCCTACAGCGAGCAGATTGAGGCGATGAAGAAGCAGCTCTTCGACGAGCTTGAGGCCGGCGGCGGGCTGGATATTCCCGTCCGGCGCCCCTTGGGCGAGCGCCTGGATCAGCGCAAGAACAGGCGATGAATTTCCCTGTCTTGAGGAGAACAGTGACTGTGAGCCGGAAATGGTATTTGTTGGTGTGTCTTACTTTGGCAGGGTGTGCAACGTGTTGCACACGCGGCTACTCAAGTGATTTCATTGACATGCCGGCGGAGGTTCTCGAAGACAAAATCCGGGGCGGCCTGCTCGCCCAACTGCTCGGCAATCTCAACGGGCTGGCCCACGAGAACAAATACTATCGTGAGCCGGGCGACGTGAAGGAGTACACGCCCAACCTTCCGGACGGAGCGCGAACGGATGACGACACCGACATCGAGTGGGTTTATCTCGTCGCGATGCAGCAAGAGGGGACCGCCATGCTCGGCCCGGAGCAGATTACCCGGCTGTGGAAGAAACACATCAACGACCGCATCTGGTGCTCCAACCTTTACGTTCGGCGGCTCATGGACATCGGTCTCGATCCGCCGCTGACCGGCAGCCTCGTTCTTAACCCCTGGGCCAACTTCAACATCTCCGGCCAGTTTGTCTGCGAAACGTTCGGGCTTATCGCTCCGGCCATGCCACAGACCGCCGCTCGAATTGGCCTGAATTACACGCACGTCAGTATCGATGGCGAGCCGGCCCAAACCACGCAACTGTTCACGGCTATGATTGCCACGGCCTTCATCACCAGCGATATCGACGAGATCCTCGACGCCGGTGTGGCTTCCATCGACCCGAATAGCTGCATCGTGCCCATCATCAGGGACGTCCGCCGCTGGCACAGAGAGCACGCCACGGATTGGCGCGCAACACGTCGGCTTATCAGGGATACGTATACCCTGCATGAGAGCAGAACGCGCAACCAGAACGGCTATGAGCTGTGCACCGCGGCGACGATTGCCGCGTTACTCTACGGTGAAGGCGATGTTGTCAACACCCTGCGCCACGCCTTCAATTTCGGATGGGATGCCGACAACAACGCCGCCACGGCCGGAACCATCGTCGGTGTCATCAAGGGGCACCGCTGGATGCACCAGCAAGGTTGGGACATCCAGGACCTGTATCGCAATACCACCCGCCCATCCATGCCGGCGGATGAGACCATCACCCGCTTTGGTGATCGCATCATAGAAGTGGCTCGTCGTGTCATTGTGGAAAACGGCGGCAGGAGAATACGCCGGGACGGTAAAGGTATCTATCGTATCCCCGCTCAGAAGCCGGCTAACGTCGAAAGACTCTCCGACCTGGACAAGCAGCTCATTGATCTGCGATCAAGAATGAGACCCCGGATCGAGGCCGGTCTTGTCGAGGGTGCCGCCGTCCAGGAGCAGGCCCTCGCCGGCTACCTGGCGATTTGTCTGGACCTGGCCGATTCAGTTCGCTCCCGGCAGCCGGACCGATGGAATGACCTTCTCGCTTCGCTGGAGCAGTACCCGAAGCTGCTTGAGGTCCTGTTCTACAAATCCCCTGGGCCTGCCGGTGACCGGCTTCGCAACGCCGCCTTGGCTGCGGGACTCAGAAAGCCTCGTCGGTAGGGACGTCGCATGCTGTGAGACGTCCCGAGCGTGCACTGACCGCTGCAAGGACGCTCAGTCCGCGGCATGTGGATCCCCCCTCGAACTGGCTCGGGCCAACGCCTGACAGGAGTCAATCGCCCGGGAGAGCCCACAGGTTACGGCGCGGATTCTGTCGATTTCATCGGCGGTCAGTTTGTGTTCCGATGATCGGTAAACGAGCATGAATCCTGAGGATGAGCCGGGCACGCCCAGCGGAAATGTCGCCGCGGAGATGTTGTTCAACCCGGTCAGATTGCCTTGCACGTCCATGGCGAACATATCCTCGAGAGTGCACACGGCGTTTGACGTGCAGATGCTGTTCATCAGCTCGGGACCGAAACAGTTCTCGAGCCTGTCCCGAGCGCCGTCGAGGGAATGTTGCTTTTCGAAGGTAATGGGCGGGCTACTTTCGAAGGTGTGCAGCTCGAAGCCTGCACATAGGTCGGTCGAAGCGTCCTCTCCGCTCCGTAAGAAGAAGGTGACATTCGCGTCCGCGTCTTCGGTTCGGATGATTCGGGCAGCAGTGTACAAGAGATCGTTGAGGTCGGTTGTCCCGATGATGGACTCGTAGAGATTCGCCGTGAAGCTGATGGTTTTCAGTCTTTTGATGAAGCTCCTCTGTGCGGCAATGAGGTCGTTGCACAGTATGTCCGTTTTCTGTGCCTGCCTCTTGCGTTCCTTGTTCAGCTTCTTTAATAGAAGACGCAGTCTTCTATGTCGTTGTCTGTTGTCGACGACCATTCTTCTTTCTTGCTTGATACCCCGCCTGCCCGGCGCCGGCTCGCTCCGCCGAGACGAGAACTTGCAGCTCTTCCAGTGTTCTAAGTTCGGCTCGACGCGAGCAGACCTTTAGGGCCAAATGAGCATTTGGGAAATGCTCTCTCAGTAGCCCTATAAACAACGGACTATTAGTCTAACGGCCATTGGGATCGGCCCCGTGAAGTACACCGAAAAGAGTAGGGTCTCACCGTTTGCATCGGCTGTTCTCGGACTTGTCGTTCGTGGCGCGATGACCTCTCGAGGTCGCGCGAGGACCGGAAGATTATTGCCACGGTCGGCAGACATTCTGTTTGACCGACGAGGCTTGGAGCCGGTATAATGACGTTGTGTATCTGAAATGAACGAATTGCGTTGCGTCCGTCCTTTGTGACAGGGAGGTGCCGACATGTTACTTCCGAGACTTATCCGAAAGATGCTTGCGGTATTCCGAGGCAGTGTTTCACCTGTTCTTATCTTTCTGTCCATAACGTTGGGGTTCTGGTTTGGGCTGATCCCGGGCTGGTCCGGCTTCCACACGGTGATTGTCGCCCTGGTGTTCGTGTTGAACGTGCATTTGGGTCTGTTTCTGCTCTCGGCGGGAATCGCCAAGGGGCTCTGTTACGCGGCCGCGCCGGTTCTCTACCACGTCGGCCAGGCCGTTCAGGAATATGTGCCGGGCCTGCTGAGCTTTTTGTCAGCGATACCGATTGTGGGCATGACGGATTTCAGCCGGTATTCGGTTGCCGGTGCGTTCGTTGTCGGACCGATCGTTGGCGCCGTCGCCGGCCTGTTGATGGCGCGCTTGGTTATCGCTTTTCGCCGGACGCTGTTGAGACTCGAAGAAGGTTCTGAAAAGTTCAGGAAGTGGTATTCCAAAGGCTGGGTCCGCACCCTGGATCGGCTGCTTATCGGCAAGCGGACAAAGGACGCCAAGGCGCTATTCACAGCCAAGACCCAAATCGTCCGGAAAGCCGGAGTTGCGGTAGCGGTAGTGGTTCTGGCCATATCGGCAGGCGCTATACACCTGACGAAGGGCAATGTGGTAAAAGACTATTTCGCCGCGACAATGACGAAGGCCAACGGGGCCGAGGTGAACCTGGAGAGCCTTGATTTGTCCGCATTGTCAGGGGCCGTATCGGCAACGGGGATCCAGGTGACCGATGCTCAGAAGCCTCAGAATAACCAGGTGGCCATCGGGAAAATCGCCGCCGACGCGAGTCTCTACAACTTGCTGCTGGGCAAAGTGATTATGGAGAATGTGGAAGTCTCTGATGTTGCGTTTGACCAGGAACGGGACGCACCCGGCAAGCTCGTCGAGATCGGTGCTGAAAAAGAGCCAACCACCTTCGATCCCTGTGACTTTGAAATTGATGCTAACGACATCAGCAAACTCGAGACCTATTTCAAGGATGCCAAGGCGCTCAAGGAGCGGCTGCAAAAAGCGCGCAAATGGCTGCCGAAAGGGAAGGAGAAGACCGAAACCGAGCCGGAACAGGTGCCTCAGAAGTATCTTGATTATCTCCTGGCTCGGGCCTCCGTTCCGGCCACGCCTCGCCTGCTGGCCAAGAAGGTTCGGCTCGACAAGGTCCGAGTCCCTTCGGATTTCTTTGGTAGTAGTGAGATTCTGTTGGCCAATATTAGCGATGCGGCGCAGACGGCGAAACTGCCGGTCACGCTTGCCATGAAATCGTACGACACAGGGGCGGCCGTCAGTGTCGTGGTGGACTATTCGCTGGATAGGCCGACCCCCGAGGTGGCCGGGACCTTTGGCGGCTTCGACCTGGGCAAGATGCAATCGAGTCTCAGCCAGGATAGCGGCTTGAGGTTTGAGAAAGGCACCGCATCAGGGAAGTTTAGCGGCACGGTCACCGATGAATCGATCGACCTGGCGATCGACGTTTCCCTTCAGGATCTTCAGGCCCGGGCTCAGGGAGATGGGGTCTTGGGATTGGATGCCAAAACAGCGTCCGAGGCCCTTGAAGTCTTGAAAAATATCAACACCCGGATACGGCTTGTCGGGCCTGTAACGGAACCGCGCTTGGTCTTCGATGTTAAGGGCCTGCAGGATGAGTTCAAGAAGGCCTTGGTTGAAGCCGGGAAACAGAGACTCGCCGATGAGATAGATAAGCAAATTGACAAGCAGCTTGGCGACAAGGTTCCGAGCGAGGTCAAAGACATTCTGAAGGACAAGAAACTGCTGGATGGGCTTGGTGGATTGCTCGGCGGAAAGAAGGACGACAAGTAGAGAATTTTGGCGCCGAACAGCCTTCCAGCCGAGCAGGGCCCCGGGTACGCATCCGTCGATCTCGACTGACGAAATCCTTTTGCGACGATAGGCAGTTCTCGGTTGTCTGCCTATTGTTTGCCGCAGACGACGACCTTTCTCATGGAATCTGCGAAGGCCTTCAGCGGCTTTTTCATGACGGCAAGTGACGGATTCTTGTAATCCAGCCCGCCGCACGTCGCCTGCCACAAATCGAGCAGCGTGATGACCTTCGCTCTGATTCTTACACCGCCGATTCGTCCTCGCTTGCACTCTACGATGCCCTGTTTGCTGAGCATCTGTATCACTTTCTGCAGGTACCCCACGGAAAAATCCAGCGTCTTGGCGATCTCCGAGGCCTGAAGATAGTCGGAGTTTTTTCTTTTCTTAAGGTAGAGAATCGTCTCCACCGACATGGCGAAATCCTGATTGATTTTCACTGCGACCTCCTTCCTCACGTTTCCTGTTTATTGCTGACCGCTCCTCAACAACTGTGAGAACACACCCCGCTGACTCCGGCGTTGGTTGTGCGATCACCCTGGGCATATGTCCTGCGCCCGGCACCTCACAGAAGCTCAGCGACCGCCCTCTCACGGTCCGGGCGGGCCATCGCTGAACTTCCGGGCAGCCAGAATACCTGGCTTAACGGGATGATGCAAGAAATTTTTTATCCAGATTTCCCACATATTGTATGATCAGATTCGTGGTCCGACCGAGAAGAGCACTCGCTTGCATGTGCAATGATTTCCCAAATGACACAAGGCGAGTCTTGGAGCGGCGAATGTGGCGGGCAAAGGAATGTTGTCTATTCGCCCGTAACCGAGTGTTATGTGCGGACTAAACCTCTCAAAGCTTGACTTGTGTGGATAGTCCCTGATCCAGAGTAACGTGGCTTTGTCGGCTGCGGGAGGAGAAAGCACCATGTCTGCCGTCACATCATGGCTGAAATAGGGTTCCAGCCTTCTCATCACTGTTTCGTGGAGCCACTGGAGTCGCTCCGTTTTCTTTAGTTGGAGTACAGATACCTCTTCGCCGTCGGCATTGGTGCCGGTTTGTATGCCGGCAACGCGGAGCTGCCCCGGGGAGCCGCTCTCCGCAACGTCCTGCAGAATGTCCCCGATCTTGCCAATGTCCTTTTCATCAATGCAGCCCATCGCCAGGGAAACATGGGGCAGGCAGCTCTCCTTGTCCAAAACGATCTTATCGGGACATTGTTTCAGCAATTCCCTGTTGGCCTCAACAGCCCTATCCATCATCTCGTCTGAGGGCAACAACGCGACATCGACTGCGATTAACGCCATCGGGACAACCTCGAAAACGAATCCTCGGGTTTTCGCCTCAACGGGGTGGAATGTAGGCGAAAGGGCGGCGGAACACAAGGAAAATCCTTGCATCCGGTGCGTCCGGACGTATACTGGTTTGACTTGCTCGGTGATTGGTGCCCGTGCCTTATGAGGTCTCAGTCTCCGGAAGGGCCTTTGGCGTCTCAGAAAGGATGCGGCGATGGCGGAAAGAGACACGGACTTAGAAAGAATAAAGCAGCTCATTGACATCATGAAAGAGAACGACTTGGTAGAGCTTGAGATCAAGCACGATGACGACAAGATCGTTCTCAAGCGCGCGCACCCTCAGCAGGGCGCCGGCGGGATACCGGTGATGAGAGCCGAACCATATGTAGTGCCCGCGAGCCCCGAGACCCCCGAGGGTTTAGGTCCGTCCGCCGCGCCGAGCGAAGAGGACGTTGTCGAGATAAAGTCGCCCATTGTCGGGACCTTCTACGCGACACCGAGCCCCGATTCAGAACCTTATGTGGACATCGGCTCGACCGTCCATCCCCAGACGGTCGTTTGTATCATTGAAGCCATGAAGGTCATGAATGAAATCAAAGCCGAAACGGAGGGAACGATTGTGGAGGTCGTTGCCAATAACGGCCAAGCGGTCGAATACGGCCAGGTGCTTTTCAAAGTCAGGCCGGATTAGCGCACGATGCGACGCGCGCCCGGCGCGATTCGAGACTCGGACAACATGTTTTCAAGGATTCTGATAGCCAACCGCGGTGAGATAGCCCTGCGGATCATCCGTGCCTGCCACGAGCTGGGCATCGAGGCCGTGGCGGTGTATTCCGAGGCCGACAGAGATGCGCCGTACCTGCGGCTTGCCGATGAGGCCGTTTGCATCGGGCCGCCCGACTGTGCCAAGAGTTATCTGAATATACCGCGTATCATCAGTGCCGCCGAGATCACGGACGTCGAGGCGATTCATCCCGGCTACGGCTTCCTGGCGGAGAACATTCACTTTGCCCAGGTGTGCCGAGAGTGTGGAATCGTCTTCGTCGGGCCGCCTGTGGAGGCGATGCAGTTGCTTGGCGACAAGGTCCAGGCCCGCGCGTTGGCGCGCAAGGCGGGTGTGCCGGTGGTGCCCGGTTCCGACGGCGCGATCGAGACCGATGCCGATGCGCTGAAACTGGCAAAGGAGATGGGCTACCCGGTCATGGTAAAGGCCGCCGCTGGCGGAGGCGGGCGCGGGATGAGAGTCGTCCACAACGATATCAATCTGCGTTCGGCATTTAACGCGGCGCAAGCGGAGGCCAAGGCCGCATTCGGGGACGCCAGGGTGTATCTGGAGAAGCTCCTTGTCGAACCTCGGCACGTGGAGGTCCAGGTCATGGCCGACCAGAACGGCAACGCGCTGCACTTCTACGAAAGGGATTGCTCCATCCAGCGGAGACATCAGAAGATGATCGAGGAGTCGCCTTGCTCCGTTCTGGATGCGCGCACTCGAGAGCAACTGGCCAAGGCGGCGTTAGCCATTGTCAAGAAGGCCAAGTACGCTAATGCGGCGACGATCGAGTTCCTTCTGGACAAGGACAAGAATTTCTATTTCATCGAGGCGAACACCCGGATCCAGGTCGAGCACCCCGTCACGGAGATGGTGACGGGCCACGACTTGATCAAGTGGCAGTTGAGAATTGCCGCCGGACTGCCCATCAAACTCAGCCAAAGGAATATCAAGCACAGCGGCGTGGCCATCGAGTGCCGGATCAACGCGGAGGATCCCGAAAATGATTTCGCGCCTTCAGCGGGTACGATTACCCGGTACATCCCGCCGGGCGGCCCCGGCGTCCGAGTCGATACGCACGTGCACCAGGGCTGGACGGTCTCGCCGAGCTACGATTCGATGATTGCCAAGCTCATCGTGCATCAGAGTACCCGAACCCAGGCGATCGCTACGATGAAGAGGGCATTGCGGGAGTTTGTTATCGAGCCCATCAAAACCACCATCCCCGCCTGCTTGGACATCCTCTCCCATAGTCTCTTCGTCAAAAACAAAATCGACACCAGCTTCGTCGAACGCAATTTTTAGAAAATTTCAGTGGGCCCCGCTTGAGTCGTCCTACGTCTCAAGAGCGAATCAAATGGAGGATGAAAGACTATGCAGGAAAATGTAAGCGCGGTGGAGGCACGGTTCAGCAGACGTCGCTTTCTGGAAGTTGTCGGCGTCGGCACGGCATCGTGGACGTTGTCCCGCACGATCCAAGCGGGGCACGCCGCAGGCGGCAAGCCTAACATTCTTTGGCTGTCGTGTGAGGATATCAGCCCGCACCTGGGCTGCTTCGGCGACGAGCACGCCATCACGCCGAATCTTGATCGGCTGGCCCGGGAGGGCGTGCGTTACACAAACGCCTTTACCACCGCCGGCGTCTGTGCGCCCTGTCGTTCGGGAATCATTACTGGCATGTATCAGACAACAATCGGCACGCACCATATGCGATGCAGCGCCAAGCTGCCCGCTCACATCAAGGCCTTCAGCAGCTATCTCCGCCGGGCGGGCTATTACTGCACGAACAATTCCAAAACCGATTACCAAACCCGCGATCTGCGCGACGCCTGGGATGAGTCCAGCAAAAAGGCCCATTGGCGAAATCGCAAAAAAGGCGAGCCTTTCTTCGCCGTCTTTAATTTCACTGGCTGTCATGAAAGCGGTATTGCCGGCGAATCCAAATACAAAAGCGTCACCAAAAACCTTAAGCCCTCCCAGCGTCAGGATCCCGACAAGCTCGAACTGCCGCCGTATTACCCCGACACGCTCATCGTGCGAGAGGACTGGAAGCGCAATTACGAACTCATCACCGCGATGGATGCCTGGGCCGGCGACCTGCTCGATCAACTCAAACAGGATGGACTCTATGAGGATACGATTGTCTTTTTCTGGTCCGATCACGGCGTCGGTCTGCCGCGTGCGAAACGCTGGCTGTACGATTCGGGCACCCATATCCCGCTGATCGTCCGCATTCCCGAGCGCTTCCGCACAGCCGGACAGGCCAAGCCGGGCCGGCTCGACGACCGGCTCGTCAGCTCGATCGACCTGGGGCCGACGGTCATGAATCTTGTGGGTTTGACAGTGCCGGAATACATGCAGGGACAGCCCTTCCTGGGGCCGAACCTGCCGGAGCCCCGGCGGTACGTATTCGGCGCCAGAGACCGGATGGACGAGCGCTACGATATCATTCGCAGCGTCCGCGACAAACGGTACCGCTATATTCGCAATTACGAGCCGCTCAAGACGTACTATCAATATATGAACACGCCGGAAAAGGGCGCGACGATGAAAGAGATTCGGCGGGTGCACGCCGAAGGCAAGCTCCCGCCCGCTGCCAGGCTCTTCATGGCGGACCGAAAGCCCGTTGAAGAGCTATACGACCTGCAAAACGATCCTCACGAGATCAACAACCTCGTTGGCGATCTGAAATATCAAGAGATCCTGGAGCGAATGCGTCAGGTCCATCGACACTGGGTGCAACAGACGAAAGACCTCGGGCTAATACCGGAGCCGGAGATTATGGAGCGCGAGAAGAAGTTCGGCAATCGTTACGCCATCCTCCGCCAGCCCGGCGGCGATGCCCTCAATGCCCGGCTTGGCGAGATTGCCGCGCTCGCTTCCGAAGGCCGTCAGGCGCTGCCGAAGCTTGTGGCCGCCATGGACCATAAGGACGCCGCCATTCGATACTGGGGCGCC
>Ga0209427_10005646_pt1 | contig 14340 bp, 13 predicted proteins | sample DeeMarSWOR136_30_FD_187465 | JGI IMG/M metagenome (GOLD analysis project Ga0209427, IMG submission 187465) | Marine sediment microbial communities from White Oak River estuary, North Carolina - WOR-1-36_30 (SPAdes) (version 2) | ecosystem: Environmental > Aquatic > Marine > Intertidal zone >... | reverse complement strand
CTCCATTGTCACCTGCTTCTGGTCCTAGATCAATCACTCTGTCTGCATGAGACGCAGCAACTCTGTCATGTTCAACAAAAACAACCGGACCAAGCAGCTTTCTAAATGAAGGCATTAGCTTTGCAACATCTGCTGGGTGTTGTCCAATTGTTGGTTCATCCAATACATGTACAATATCTTCGAGTCTGCTAGTCAAAGAAATTGCTAATCGTACTCTCTGCGATTCTCCTCGAGACAGTGATGGTGAAGACCTGTCCAGTTGAATATATCCAAGTCCAACAGTCATGAGTGCTTCAATTCTTCGGGAAATCTCAGACTTCAACCTCTTTGCAGTCGTAGGGAGTTGGACATTATTGAAGATGTCATGAACTTCTGAAACTGTCAATGTAAGCAACTCTGGAAAGGACCTTCCCTCCCATAGAACATTAGCAGCCATTTGATGTAATCCTGAGTGGTTGCATTTTTCGCAACCTTTGCCCTCACAATGAATACACTTCATCCCAAAATGCTTAGATTCAACATTGCTAAACCAAGTCCCACATTGAGAACATACACTACTCAAAGATAGGTTTCTAGATGTATCATTATAACTAACCAATACAGAGTCAGAACCCAATTCATATGCCTTTCTAATCGAATCCCGAACTTCTGAGGTTCTTGATTTTGAATCAAATCTACCCAATAGAATAGAGATATCATGTGGTTCTTCCGAAATCAGGTCCTTCCTGTCCCATGGAACTCCATCAACTAAAACCCTCTCAGATCCAAATTCATCTACGAGTAGTTCCAAGAGCATTTTGTGGCTCCCTTTCACAGATTGAACGAGAGATGAAGCGACCTCAACTCTTGTCCTTCTCAATTTCTCATTGATAAGCGATATTATCTCATCCTCAGTCAAGACTTGGAGACTTGCGCCACAGGTCACACAGTAACGAATACCAAATCTTGCATAAAGGAGTCTGAAGAAGGGATGCAAACCGGATGCTGATGCAAGCGTTGATAGAGGATTCAAATTGAGAAGGTTCTGTTCCACTGCTATTGTGGGGCCTATGCCTGTGAGAGATCGGACATTGGCTGGAGGCATGCGAACCCTAGAACTGCTTGATCTAAAGACATCCAAAAACCTGCGACGAGCCTCATGATACATCGTATCAAAAACAAGTGATGTCTTTCCCGATCCACTTATGCCTGTCACAACAGTTAGACCATCAGCTATGTCCACATCCACTGATTTGAGATTGTTCTCACGGGCACCTCGGATTCGGATATCCATACCCTCACAGCACTTGAGGTGATAGTTGTTCTTGAGTATATTTCAATCTCTCGGAAACCAAGAGTGTACATCAGAATTAATTGTGACCAGAAACCTATTCATAATCAGTCACAAATGAATTAGTGAGTTTGAAGACCAATGGAAGAAAAGGAATTCGTTGCTTTCATGAAGAAGGAAAGAAAGAGTGATAGCACTATAGCTGCATGCCTTAATGACATTATGGAGTTTGAAACTTATCTTGAACAGAAAGGAACATCTCTAGTCAAAGCTATACCTTCTGACCTAGAGTCATTCGCTCAAGACTACAAAAACAAGAAACGAACATCCAAGCTCATGTGGACCCTCAGTCATTTCTTTGAATTCATTGATAACAAGGAGCTATTATTTACAGCAAGAAAAATCAGAAAGGGCAAGATTAAGGCAACAAGGAAACCTTTCAAGATCAAGGATTTTAGAGGTATAAACTCTGAACATGCAATCAAACTAGCTGAAATTGGTATTGATAATGTTGCTAAGATGCTCGAGGTTGGAAAGACCTCTGAGATGAGACTAAAATTATCCAAGCAAACTGGTCTAAACATCAAGATAATTGAGGAAATTGTGAAGCTCTCTGATCTTGCACGAATACAAGGTCTCAAGGGCATTCGTGCTCGCTTATATTATAATGCAGGCTTTGATTTCTTGGAGAAACTACGTCAGACTTCACCTGAAGAGCTACTTCAAATCACAAGAGAGTTTGTTGAGAGGACTGGCTTTGATGGAATCGCTCCACTGCCAAAAGAAGCAAAAGGAGCGATTGAAGCAGCAAAGAAACTACCAGACATAATTGAATGGTAATCTCTGGAAACATCATTTTGCTGTACTTCTTGCTATGATTGTTAGAACAAGTCCTAGCGCCCAAATTGAGTGCATTATTAGCCATCCCAAAACAAGAAGACCTAACCATCCCACAGACATATAGACCCATAGAATTACCAGAATGAAACTGATTAATCCAAACCCTGCTGCTAGCGCAATGATAAACTTACCAAGTCTTACATGAGAGGTTGTTAGTAACCAACCCCCTAGTATCACTGCATATCCACCAGCCCAAGCAATAAGACCGAGAACAAGCAATACTATATCGATGATGAAATAAAAAGGTGCGAGTGCAGGAATCAAATGTACTGCACCATAGATTAGTAATATCGTTCGTATACCATGATCATATCCCGCTAGAATAAGGAACAACCCTCCAATAATACAGAGTGCAAATGGTGTCTGATTTTTCACAAAGCTCCCTCTTGTAATTTGTCAAAAAACCTCCTTTTTACACCACCGGATATTCTTTGTTGGAAAGAATCATTAAGACCAATCGCTTGCTTTCTTGCCATTTCATGGTGGGAAACTTGATGACACCAAGTCCAAAGGCAATAGCTATAGAAACTCTTGAAATCGCAGAATCGAATTTGCTAAATTCATTCATGGGTGTTCGTCCAGACGAAATCCATGAACAAGCGCATCCCGAGTTCAACTCTATCATATGGATCTTGGGACACTGCTTCACTCATTTCCATTTAGTCCTTTGCAGCAAATGTCAAGAAACTGAAATATTCACTGAGGATATAGCACACTATTTCAGATTTGGTACAACGAAAGAGGAGATTTCAAAGACTGGTCCTCCTATGACATTTGCCAAGCTCATCGACGAGTATCTCAAGATCTCAGCTTCAGGTTTCTCCTATCTTCAATCAATCGATGATGAGGACCTTGAGAAGGTTATATTTCCAGAGTATGGTGAGAATCTATTGCAGAGTATCCAACGAATAGGACTGCATTATATGGGTCATGTAGGACAGATTGTTTTGATTCGCAGGGCTTTGGGAAATCCTGGTGCCACCTTCGTTGGAGGAATTTCTTCAATCGGTCGTTCGAAGATACGAGAAAAATGGGATAAATGGTGGTCTGAGAACAGAAACGATTTTGAGTAATCACTCACTGGTGAGAGAAAGTGAGTGATTGAGATTGTTAGATGATTTTTCGAATCTCTATCAGTAACCTTATTTTGTGTAATGCAATCGTTTTGTTTGTAGTCAAAAGACACAGGAGGACTTCTGACTTCAAACCAAATAACTGCGGGACCAAATGCTTTGGAGTAAACCACCATGCGCGACCAAGATGATGGCAGCAAAATCATGAAAGCTGTTCTCATAGGTGATGGGGCTGTTGGTAAGACAAGCATACGCCGCAATTACCTTGGTGAGGATTTTATTGAGGGGCATCTAGCAACAATAGGTGTAGACCTAGCTACAAAACGGGTTTTGTTTGGGCAAGATATTGTCAAGTTCATAATTTGGGATCTTGCCGGACAACCAACATTTGAGAAAGTCCGAGGACACTACTATAGCGGGTGTAATGGGATACTCTTGGTATACTCAGTAGTTGATAGAGAGTCCTTTGATAATGCTAGTAAATGGTTGGTTGAAGCCTACAAGAATATGGGTCCCTTACCACCTACTGTAATCATTGGGAATAAGATTGACCTTCGACAGAGCCTGGACAAGACTAAATATGTAACGACAGAAGAAGGCGAAGCATTCACAAAGTACTTCATAGAGAAACTTGAGGTTCCTGCAATATTCAGAGAAACCTCAGCAAAGACTGGTGCAAATATCCAAGACACTTTCCAAGAACTTCTACGAATGATGAGTGAGGCTGAAACAAAGAAGGAAAGAGACATTTTCATGGGCTAAGTTTCTAGAAGGCTTCTGTTGCATCATAATTGTTATTAAGCCAGAATTTCATTAACTATTGTTAAAGGACTAGTGAGATTGAGGATCTATAATGAGTAATCCACCAAAACCGATTCACGAGAAGCAGCGAATGTCTATGAAAATAGATGGAATGCATTGTGCTTCTTGTGTGGCAACCATCGAAAAGTCACTTTTGAATGAAGACGGAGTGATATCTGCAACTGTCAGTCTTCTCGAAGAAAAGGCAGTTATTGAATACGACTCCTCACGAGTGGATAGGTCAAAATTAGAGAGAGCTGTTGACTCTACAGGATATCGAGTCAAGAGATCTGCTATGACATTGACCATTTCTGAAGTGGAAAATGAATCCGATTGGGATAAAATCTCGCATGTTTTGTCTGAGCAAAGAGGAGCAATCACAGTCAGAACTTATCCTGACAGGCGTAAACTGCTTCTTGAATATGATGAGGATCTTTTAACATACAAGATAGTCAAGAAGACCCTTCGTGACCTTGGTTTTAAACCTGATGAAGCAGAGGGAATTGAAGGCGACAGAGAATCACTTGCGAGAGAGAAGGAGCGTCAATACTACCTTAGACTCCTCTCTTTCTCTCTGATATTATCAATCCCGGTTGTCTTAATTCACTTTCATGTGCTCAACAGTCTAATTCCTCTTGAAGATATCAGAATCTTGATTATGTTTGCACTTGCAACACCAGTTCAGTTCATTGGTGGCTATCCTTTCTATAAGTCCGCTCTGAAATCTGCAAGACATTTGAAAACAAACATGGATACGCTGATAATGCTAGGTACAAGTGCAGCCTACTTCTACTCAGTAGCTACCACTTTCATTCTCAGTGGCGATTCTTTCTATGATACAGCAGTGTTGCTCATTACTTTCATTCTGCTTGGTCGAACACTTGAAGCCATCGCTAAAGGTCGAACATCCAAGGCAATTCGTAGCCTAATGGATCTTCAAGCTAAAGTGGCAATCGTTGTGAGGAATGGTAAGGAAATCACTCTACCAATAGAAGATGTTGAGGTACACGATATTGTGTTGATTCGCCCTGGAGACCGTGTCCCAGTTGACGGTCAAGTTCTGGAAGGAAAATCGTCTGTTGATGAGTCGATGATTACAGGTGAACCCGTGCCTGTGAATAAGAATGTTGGCGATTCAGTTGTAGGTGGGACGGTCAACAAGAATGGCGTTCTGCGAGTTCGAGCAGAGAAGGTTGGACAAGACACTGTCTTATCTCAAATTGTACGCATGGTTGAGGAAGCGCAGACGAATAAACCACCTATTCAGAGAAAAGCAGATGCTATTGCAGGAGTTTTTACTCCGGTTGTCCTAGTCATTTCACTTGCCACATTTCTCTTCTGGACATTAATAATGGCTATAGAGTGGAATGTTGCTCTCAATTTTACAATTGCTGTTCTTGTTGCAGCATGTCCATGTGCGCTAGGCTTGGCGACTCCAACTGCGATCATGGTTGGAATTGGTAAAGGAGCTCAATATGGTATCTTAATCAAAACTGGAGATGGTCTTGAAACCATACCAATCATTGACACAATTATCTTTGATAAAACTGGTACACTGACAATAGGTCGTCCAACAGTTACAGACATTACAGTTATTGGCGAGCTTTCACAAAATGATGTTCTAGGTCTTATTGCATCAGTTGAAAAGAATAGCGAACATCCACTTGCTGAAGCGATTGTCTATGAAGCGCAAGAAAGAGGCATTGAGATTTCTTCTTCGAAAGATTTCAGATATACCTCTGGAAAAGGTGTTAGTGCTTCAGTCAATGGTGAAATGATTCATGTTGGAAGCAACCAGTTTATGACTGATATGGGCATTGATTTCTCAGAGCATGACAGCCACATCTTGATGCTTCAACAACAAGGCAAGACAACAGTTTATGCTGCTAAAGACGATTCACCTCTTGCAGTCTTGGCGATTTCAGACAAGCTAAAGGCTTCGTCTGTTCAGGCTGTTGATACCTTGAAGCAGCTTGGAATTGATGTCTGGATGATAACAGGTGATAGACTCGAGACCGCGAAGTCAATAGCTTCAACCGTGGGTATTGATCATGTGTTGGCAGAAGTTCTACCCAAAGATAAGGCTGAGCAAGTACAGAAGCTTCAAGAAGAAGGACGCGTCGTAGCCATGGCTGGTGATGGTGTCAACGATGCGATTGCATTAGCACAGGCAGATGTAGGAATTGCTCTTGGTTCTGGAACTGATGTTTCTGTTGAATCGGGCGATATCGTCTTAGTAAAAGATGATCTTCTTGATGTAGTAACTGGAATTCAACTTGGAAAAAGCACCATGACCAAAATTAAGCAGGGCTTCTTCTGGGCATTGATCTACAACATCATTCTGTTACCCATCGCAGCTGGTCTGTTGTATCCATCACTGGGTCTCGCCCTTAGACCGGAGTTTGCAGGTCTGGCAATGGCCCTCTCGAGTGTCAGTGTAGTCACGAATGCTCTAAGTCTGAATCGCTTCAAACCAGAAACTGCTGAAATCATTGATGAAGGAATACCTCCTGCAGCATACCAAGAAGGGGATGTAGCTGTGGACCCTATCTGTATGATGAAGGTAGAGATTGCGACTGCAGACTTATTCAGTGACTATGAGGGTAAAAGATACTACTTCTGCAATCAATACTGCAAGGACACCTTTGAAGCAGACCCTGACCAGTACAAGGAAGAAGACACCAGTCAACCAGAGGTCCAGGAAATTGCGATAGATCCCATCTGCAAGATGGATGTCGTCACAGCAACAGCGACACTTGTCAGTGAGTATGAGGGTAAGAAATACTACTTCTGTAATCCCTACTGCAAAGACACCTTTGACAAGGACCCAGAACGATATAAGAACCAAGACTTCATGGATTAGTGAATGTCAGTCAGTAACAAATCATCAAATATTACTAATCGATTCATATATTATTTTCTCAAAATATCATCTACTATTATTGATAAACCAAGGGATAAAGATACTTAATAGCACCTTCAAACCTCGTTTTCCCCCAAGAATCATGGAGGAGATGAGTTGCTCACACGCATTCAAAAGATGTACTTTGGCATGGCACGCCTTGGTCCAAGTATTTTACTTGATATGCTAGACCTTGCTAGTGCTTTGTTCTATTTCTCAATAATATCACTACCAGCAATGTATACTGGAACAGCAATTGCATTCAGCTATCTCTCAATCATGTTTTCAGAGTTGACTTTTGGTAATCTGAGTGACAGGACTCCCACAAAGCGTTGGGGGCGACGGAAACCATTCATTATGGTAGGGGCTCCTCTTATGGCAATATCATTTCTGTTGGTGTTCAATCCATACCTATTCCTTGCAGAAGGGAATGTCATTGGCATATTCTTCTATGCCACCATAACGATGAGTCTGTTCAAGGTCTTCTATGGTATGACCATGACTCCATATCAATCGTGGATGCCAGAACTCACTGAACCAGAGGAGCGACCTGCAGTTTCCTCCTGGCAAAATGTAGGCAACTTCACAGGATTTGTAATTGGGACATTTGGTACGGTTCTTCTAGCAATTGAATCACCAGAATGGGGTCTCCCGAGCGAGATACTCTATATGATTCTGGGATTTGTTGTGATACAGTTGCTTGGATTCACCCCATCCCTAATTGGACTACATAAAGAAGGTAAATTCATTCCACAACCCAATATCAGAAAAGACCTCAACAGAGCACTGAAAGATCGAGATTTTGTTGGTTGGTTGGTAGCGCAAGGTCTCATATCAGTTGGAATCGCAATGGTTGTGAGAACTACCTTTCCATACATCAATGACTATCTAGTCTTTGGAGTTACAGAGTTTATCATCTTTGGAGTTGAACTCCTATCTGTCGTCTTTGTGTTCTTTGTGATATATCAGTTCACAATTCCAAAGGTAGGAAAACGTTTCACACTGCAACTGGCAATGATGTTGGCCGTTGTATCACTACCATTCACTATGGTAATTACAACATCCAGTGCTGCCTTCATATTGCTAGCATTTACAGGTGCTGGAGTTGCAGGATATTATCTTATGCCTTATATTGTCTATGCTGATTTTGCCCAGAAAGATGAGATAATGACAGGTGAGGGTCGGGCTGGATTCTACACAAGTTTCCCATCAATCCCATTAAATCTAATGCAAGCCTTCTCAGCATTCCTTTGGGGAGTCATCTTTGCTCTTCCAGAGGTCGTTCCTGTCCCTGGTCAAGCGACCTTGGTCACACAAGGGTATCTCTTCTGGGGTCCGATTGCAGCCCTCTTCCTCTTTCTATCTGTCTTAGTACTTTTCAAGGTTGATATTGATCCAGATTTTGAAAGTTTAGAGGCGCAGTATTCCGATGCAAGGAGGGAAATTGACCCATAGCATGTATTCGGAAACTACTTCAGAAGCTTTGGACTTAAATGCAATTCCGGGGTTTAGAGCATATGAGTGTGATTGAGCGTGTTATAGTCAGGTTTGCTGGTCCTGAGGTTCTTGAATGGTGCGTTGTCGAAGATGTTCAAGTCACAGAGCAGATTATCCGACACAAGATTATCAATGATGAAATAATTATTGCAGAGCTAGATGGTCAACCCATTGGTTATCTTCGTCTTGAGTACCTGTGGTCGAATATTCCATATATTGGAATGGTCTTTGTCAATGATGACTATAGAATTGAGGGTATTGGACGAAAGATACTTGCTTTCCTTGAGGACTATCTACGAAGTAGAGGTCATGATGTATTGTATAGTTCATCACAAGTTAATGAACCAGAATCACAAGCTTGGCACCGCTCCGTTGGATTTGTTGAAGCTGGGATTATATCCGGAATTAATGAAGGAGGGATTGGTGAGGTCTTCTTTCGAAAGCCATTGACCTAATTAAGAATTAATATTCTAGAATTTCTCAGCTAGATAAGCTCCAGCTGCATCAAACATCTCAAAGACACCTTCACTTGTTTTTGCAGAAACTTCAAAGATTCTGGCCTTGTATTCAGCTGCGAATTCTTCAGCATCCTCTTGACTGACTCCCATTCCCTCAATTCGTTCATCTATCTTATTTCCAACTAGAAAAATACTGCACCCAGGGACTGCGTTCTGCAATCTGGAAATCCAATCTCGCAATTTGTGAAGTGTAAAGATACGGCTCACATCATAAACTGCAATTCCAAGTTTTGAGCCAATAAAATAATCTGATATGACCTCTTGGAAACGGGGTTGCCCTCCAAGATCCCATATCAACAAAGTGATGTCTGTACCCCGTACACGCACCTTCTTGGTTGCAAAGTTAACTCCTATGGTCATCTTCATTTTTTGATCGAATCTATCTTCTGTGTATCTAACAGCCAAGCTAGTCTTTCCTACACCACCCTCACCCAAGAGTACTGTCTTGAAGACTGGCATCCTGTAACTCAAGCTAATAGCTCCTTTGTCTGTGGTTCTTATCCCCCACATATAGCTTTTTAGTTGATATGTGAAGGCAAACTATTTTGAGTTAAGGCAGATGAAAGATACCCTCTGCTACAAGTCTAATCTTTCCAGAAACATACACTTCTGACATGCTCTCATCCGGGACTCTCGCAATGAGTTTGCTTGGTCTTTTCAACTCATATCCCTGCTCTATATTGAAAGGTTCTCCTAGTTCATGAGATTTCAGGACGTTATACTTCTCCAAGTATGCACCAAGCGGACCTGCCGCACTACCAGTTGCAGGGTCTTCAACAACTCCAACCTCTGGTGCAAACATTCTTGCTTGAACATGTGAATCAGGGAAATTGGTTTCAGTGGAGAAGATCAAGACTTGTTTCGTAGATAGACCCTTTAGATTCTCTCGAAAAACTAATGGAACAGGTGCAGCCTTCTTCAAAGATGCATGAGTCTTAATGGGGACTATGAGGAAGGGAAATCCAGTGGAAACAATTTGCACTGGATGTTCCTGATTAATGTCATCAAGTGTCAGTCCAATTGCCTCTGCAATTTTTTTCACATCATCAATTGGTTTTTCAAAGATTGGTTTCGGTTGGATCATCCTAACGCTATGATCATCAAGGTAATCTACACGAATTGGTCCGACTCCTAGTTCAAGTAGTGTGCTGCTTTTTTCTGAGTCTAGAATCTTCTTATAGCGTATAACAAATGCAGTTCCCAATGTAGGATGTCCAGCAAAAGGAATTTCCGATGCTGGTGTGAATATACGAACCTTTGAAACACATCCCTCAGTTGTTGGTTCAAATAGAAAGGTGGACTCTGAGAAGTTCATTTCCAAAGCCATTCCCTGCATCTCATCCCTAGTGAGGGAACCATTCACTTTTGCGTCCCAATATGTGGCTAATTGATTACCACCAAATGAATATCTCTCGTCAACAAACACACTAGTCTGGACATAGGGAAGATGCCGCATGAGTTAGCAGCAATCAACCCAACTTAAGCAACTTATGGTCTACGTGGGAACTCACAAGGAATCAGCACTTGACCTTGTCAAGCTCACCTTGAGCGATCTTCTTGTCCTCTTCGCCTAAGGTATCAATGATCTTTTGGGCCATCTCTTTGTACTTCTTGCAGTTCCTTTTATCGCCTTTTGCCACATAGGCTTTGGCTAGGACTTCATATGCAAATCCCATATCAAAATCTGCTTTGTCTTCAGCCTCTTCTGTTAGTTTTAGGGTACGTTCAGCATAGAATAAAGCATCATCACCTTTTCCCATATGGCTATACACACGGGAAATCATATACTCACCTCGGGCAATGTTAATTGGTTTACCAATTTGCCTCCAATGATACAACGATGTGTGAGCCATCTCAAGTGCTTGTCCCAATTCTTCCTCACTGGGTGCATCCTTGTCCAGGACTGACCAAACTCCACCATTCGTTTTTATAGCCATTTTCTTGTGAAATTCATTCAGACTCATTTTTTCGTCATCAGGCATTTGATTCATCTCCACAATTACATCAAATAGTAGACGAACTTAATATTTAACTATTGTTATTTAGGGTTTCATCAAATAATAGTAACAATATGTGACCCTATTTTGTGGCACTCCTTTATATATGGGATTTGATTGATTTGTATAGAAAGACACAACGTGATTACCTAACTGAGGTTAAATTCCATATGGGTCATTACGTTGAATTTAGAGTTGGTAACAATGAAACCAATTGATGAAGATGTAACTCCACCACCTGACGATATTCCTGATGATGTTGACACTGTGGAGGCTGAAATCGAGGAAATCACTGAACCTAGAAGGCGAAGAGGTAGAACCAGACGAAGACGCAATAAGATGCAAGAGTATGGTTCTATGGGTAGCATGATTGCTTGGATAGCATTTCTCGTTATCTGGTTGTTTTTCTTTGCTGGAGGATATGGTATCTTTGAGAACATAGCTGTTGTCCTTGTAGCTCTCTTTGTTGCGATTGCAATTAATGCGCTCTTGTGGATTCCTGTGGCCGAAGGATGGAAAGCACGATCCAGTGCAGTTAGTGGCATCATCTGGCTAATCTTTCTAATTATATGGATAGTCTTTTTCGCTATTGATTTTGGAATCTATGAGAATATTGGAATTGGACTTGCTTCTCTGCTAATTATCGGAGCTGTCAATGTAATGCTATGGGTTCCCTCAGCTGGTGATGGTTGGGGGGCTCGGATTAGTGCGCTGGGAGGTATCGGATGGTTGACCTTTATGGTTCTCTGGCTTCCGTTTGCCAATAACGTTGATGCCATTTTCCCAATTTTTCCCTACAAGAATGTCGCAATAATACTTGCCTCATTCTTGCTTATGATTTGCGTGGTGATCGCTCCTTGGGGTACTGGAATCAGAATAAGTATTGATGATGTGCCGGGCGTTTCGGCTCGGGCAAAAGGAACAATGGGTGGATTCCTCCTATGGCTCTTATTCCTGGTCATCTGGATGTGGTTCTTTGCAGACCATCCACTCCTCGCATTATCAGGAAACCAAAATGTTGCAGTGATTCTCATCTCATTTGCAGTATTTGCAGGGATAGTTATGGCATACTGGTTACCATGGGCTCGACGTAGGGGCGAAGGCCCAGAAAACTGGTGGGCAATCGGATTAGCGTTCCTATGGGTCATAGTACTAGCGATTTGGTTCTGGGTATTTGCAGATGCTTTCAATGAATACCAGAACTTTGCAGTTTTCCTAGTTTCTCTTATAATCATCGCTGCAATAAGCGGTGGTGCTCAATGGCGGAAATACCGTGATTTCGAGGCAATGGATTGGGAAGACTGAAGATCAACTCATATCTTTAGGAAAGGCAGGTAACTCCTGCCTTCCTCTCCTTTTCTTCTAGACTAATAGGCAAGCCATCCACCATCAACAGCCAGTGTGTGGCCTGTAATGTATCTTGCATCATCACTGGCTAGGAAGCAAGCAGCACCTCTAATCCATTCATTTTCAGCAAACATTGGGAGAGCTGTTCTTGGTCTGATCAGACGATTGCTGATTGTCTTGTCCGTTATTGCATCAATTGACATTGCAGTCGGAAAGAATCCAGGTGCAATTGCATTGACCCTAATATTGTATTTGCCAAGTTCCACAGCCAACGCTTTTGTCATAGTGACCATACCCCCCTTAGACACATAGTAGCTGATCTCGGTGAATTCAGTTCCACCGAAACCAAATGTCGAGGAGATATTGATTATCGAACCAGACTTCTTTGGAATCATCACTTTAGCAACTTCTCGTGATGCGAGAAAAGCCGAGGTAAGATTAACATCCATCACCTTATTCCAATCATCCAGTGTCTGTTCAATGAGTGGCTTTACAATATACATACCTGCATTGTTTACTAAAACATCTACAGAACCAAATTCTTTCACAGCTGTATCAACAAGGTTGACGATATCTATCTCTTTTCTAACATCAGTCTTCACAGGGATCGACTTGACACCATATTCGCTAGATACTTCATCTGATACTTTCCTAAGCAGCTTTTCTCTTCTTGCACCAAGCACAACGTGTGCACCAGACTCAGCAAAAGCATGAGCAAACTGTTCGCCCAGACCAGCAGACCCACCTGTAATTATGACAATCTTTCCATCCAGATCGTATCTTACCATGGTTACCACCTGAATTATCTTCTTCAGATATACACCAATTGCAGACTCCCTATTAAGTACCAACTTCTTCAACACTAATTATTCTGGAGTTGGCACATCGCAAAGCTCCTCTTTTGCACCTGACACAAAAGATTGTTTTCGAAGCTGATAGAGTCTAAAGAGACCTATCGGGGTTACAATGAACAACCAAATGATTACATCCCCAACTGTTGACATAAGTACATTCGTATCCATTGGGTCTAGCCATAACTGACCAAGTTTCATCATCTTCACAAGCGGAAAAACTAGTATTATTCCAAAGATTCTCTTTAGCTGAACAGAATTTACTTTACACGCCAATCTTGAGCCAAATTGTGCGCCAAGGAGCATTCCCAGACCTAAAGATATTGCATAATAGGGATTGATATATCCACTGACTAGGTTCATTGCAGTTCCAGAAGCTGCTGTAAACACCATTATGAACATCGAAGTAGCGACTGCAGCATGCATTGGCAATCCCATCAAGATTGAAAGAACTGGAACAACTACCGCACCACCGCCAATCCCTAGCAATCCTGCTGATACTCCTCCAATGAAACCTCCAAATAGAGAGATTGCTAATCTCTTATCAGTAATATTTGATATGCTATAATTCGCAAGTTCTGATGCAATATCTCCTTTCTCACGTCTGACTGCAAAAAGCATCTTTATTGCAACAGGCATGAGTGAGATACCAAAGATTAGTCGTAATGCAAAATCGTCCTGAATCAATGTTCTAAATGCGACACCAATTATTGACCCTGGAGTTGTTGTGATAGCCAGAAATAGACCTGCTTTAACAATAATCGGTCTTGGATTCTGTCGCCAATATGCAAAACTACTTGCGATTGCAAGGAACAGAGCAGCAACAAGCGCTGTTGCAGGAGCTTCTTGAGAGTGTAGCAAGAAAATGATCATCAATAGAGGAGTGTTGAATACTCCACCTCCAATCCCAACCATAGATGATATAGTACCCACACCTACTGCGTAGATTGCTATGAGGACCGCTTCCAAGATCAACTCTTGCATTTCTATTCCTTCTGTTGAAAGCTCCGCAATCAGACTAGTACTTAAGGTGTCCTATTAATCCAACAATTCATTCTATGCTGGCGTCTTCCTTTTAGAAAGAGAATATAGTCCTATTACGAAAATCATCATCCCAAATAGAATTAGAATCGCAGCGAAGTTACCTTCAATTTCATCAGTTGCAAAGGCATTAACTACTAGTC
>Ga0209427_10005645_pt1 | contig 14341 bp, 16 predicted proteins | sample DeeMarSWOR136_30_FD_187465 | JGI IMG/M metagenome (GOLD analysis project Ga0209427, IMG submission 187465) | Marine sediment microbial communities from White Oak River estuary, North Carolina - WOR-1-36_30 (SPAdes) (version 2) | ecosystem: Environmental > Aquatic > Marine > Intertidal zone >... | reverse complement strand
GTTTATGTCTCTCAATGCTGTGGAATGGTACAGAAGGAATATGCAGCCCGTTGAACTATGGGGATTCAGCCAGCTAGGGCCGCCAAAGGGCTACGATGGCTTTCAGAAGTATTGGACGCTTCCTGACCAAGATGAAATACGACAGATTTATTCTAGCTGCGATGTATTGGTGAAGGCATCTCGCTATGAAGGGAGGAGTTGCATTGAACCAGAAGCGTGGTCTTGCGGCTTGCCCGTAGTCAGGGCCATCATAAACGGTGACGATGATTTGATTCACGGCTACAACTGCTTGTTGTGCAAATACGATGACGTGGACACGTTTTGCAGTCATTTGGTAGCCATCCTGCAACAAGACATTATCCGAAACTCTCTAATCACGAACGGATTGCAGTATGTCAAAGATGCCCTAAATTGGGACGACAAGATAGACAGGCTTGAAACAATCTATGCGGGCTACGACCCCGACCCAATACCGAGGAAGGAAGAACTGTGGGGGACAGCGGATTAAAAGTGCCATATTGCCCACTTTGCAATCAGTACGGCCATCATAGTTCGGCTACTTGTTTGATGGCCCGTCGTTCTTGGGATGAATTTATGCTTTATCAAGAAATGCAAATGTGGGAACAAGCAAGCGACGAAACCCTTATCACATTTGAAGAATCACTTGAAGAGGAAACCGTTGAAAGTAACAATCCTTCTACCAACCTATAGACGGCCCATCCTTATCAGGCGTTCACTAGACAGCATCTTCAACCAGACCCTCGAAGATTGGGAACTCATCGTCATTGAAAACGGTAGTGACGAAGAATCCCGTGCCATATATCAAACGGTAGCCGATGACCTCAAGCAAATGGACGGTATAGATTGGCTTGCCTTCGATTGGGCTTCTCTACCCAAAGCACTCAATGAGGGGCTACAAAGAGCCAATGGTGAATACCTTACTATCATGGAAGATGACGATGAATGGAAGCCACAATTCCTTGAAAGAATGAGCAATCATCTTGACAACTGCACTTGTGGTATGGTATACTGTAGGCAGGATGAGATAGATTCTAGCGGCAATAAAGTGACAGCAGGAATCCCCATCCCCAAAAGGTTCAGTATAGCCGAACTGATAAAGAACAATTTCATCGGTCTGCCAATGGTCATGTATCGTACAGACATTTTGAGACGGATAGGCGGATTCGATGAACAAGCGGGTATCGCTACAGACTGGATAGCTCACTGCATGGTGTATTCACTTGCAGAAATTCATGCGCTCGATTACAATTTGGCGATTCATCACTGGCATCCCAAAGATGCCGTGCCCAATTATTGCCTTCAGGAAACCGATATTAGGACTACCGCATTACATCGTAGATATTTAGCGGAGGGGAAATTTGAGCCGCAATAAGATTGACTGGCTTGATACTTTGGGAGAAGGATACCTTCAGCACGCACTGGATAGGCTTTGTGGACAGGCTGAACCCCTAGTTTGGCCCCAGCAAGTCGCTGAGATCATCTTCCCTTCAGAATTGACAGGCCCCAAGGTGCTGGTTGAGGCGGGTTGTTGTGTGGGCACGGCTTATAAGACATTCAGACGACCCAATTTGAAATATGTTGGTTTGGACTTCACGCCACGCTACATAGAAGAAGCCAAGAAATACTTTGCCGATGATTCCAATTGTCGTTTCGCTGTCCACGATATTACTAAGCCATTCCCCATAACGGGCGATTACATGGTATGCTCTGCTTGTTTGGAACACATCAAAGACTACCCCTCAGCCTTTCTGAACCTGATAGATGCTACCAAAGAACATTTAGTGCTCAGGACGTTCTTGGGTTATAAATATGAATGGTTTACAAGCAAGATTGGCTTACCTATCCAACAATTTTCATTTGACTACATTTTAGGCAACCTAGATATAGAAGGATTCACAGTCAAGGTCTACCGAGACCGATATACAGACAGCATCCCACAATTACAGCAAGGTGCTGTACGGACACTTTATGTGATTTCGGCCCAACGAAAATGACTTTGTGGCAAAACGCACAAATCCATGAAAGGGCACATTGGGAAAGGCTGATTGCTGGAGTTAGAAGTAACCAAGGAGCCTTCTGGTTTGACCTTTGGCAAGAACAAGCCGATTTCTTGTGGCCCCTGCTGGAACGGTTGGTTGGCATAAATGACGAAGACGTTATCGTAGAAATCGGTGCTGGTTTAATGGGGATGGTGAGATACATAGACAAAGGAAAGCGTTTCATCATTGACCCGCTGGGAAAGATGCAACAAGAAGCACATGATAAATTGTTTGGAGAGATACCAGAAGTCAAGGTATTTTCAACTAGGGCTGAAAGCCGCATTGACGTGGAAGACGTTTCAATCGTTTTGGCTATGGACTGCTTAGACCACTGTGAATCACCGCCAAAGGTGTTGGAAGGTGTTCATTCCATGCTGAAACCCGAAGGGCTATTCTGTGAATCCACTACCATCTTTAAGGAACCGACAGAATGGGTAGATAATGACTACGGTAAATTTCACCCTTGGAATTGGGATTGGCCTGAATTTAGCCAACTTATGTCAAGTGCAGCACTGTACTTGTTCGCCATATATCGCCATTGGCCTTGCCATCCTGGATTCAAAGGTGAAAATTCCAACAGCCATCAATATTTGAGGATATGGAAAAAGCTATGGAAGTAGGTAGTTGGGAAAAGTGCCTAGAAGAAGAATGGGCATTTTGGGTTTCGTGGTTTGTCAAATATAGAGACGAAGGATATTGTTCCCATCCTGGCCCACTACAATGGGGTATTGGCGTACCCATTATCTTGGAATCTATACACCACTTGAGCGTTCCGCTAACACCCGTTACAAAAGTGTTGGAAATAGGCGGCGGCATTGTGGGAATGACAAGCTATTTTCCAACGGGAAAACTGTATGCCTGTGACCCGCTATGGCATCATTTTGAAGGCTTAAGGCCACACTTAGGCAAAGCATACGAATCTGTGAGGCACGACATCAATCTCTTGTCTCTGAAAGCAGAAGACTTGCCCCTTCGGGCTGGCCCCTTTGACATAGTGATTGCCATAAACAGCTTAGACCATTGTAGCAATCCCAACAGGGTATTAGAACGCATCAAGGCTACAACTAGGTCTCGTGCAGTTCTCTATGAAGCGACAACCGTGTGGAAACAACAAGACAAAGCAGTGAATCCAGAACAGTACAGTCACGGCCATCCACACATCTACTTTGACGATGAATGGAACGAACTTGTCACATCTTGTGCCTTCCGCCCCGTTTCAAAGCCACTTCTTGACAGAAACCTTCAAGAAGAATGGCGGCGAATTCACCACGTAACCGATGATTCTTGGCCGTGCGATTTAAGGGTTTGGAGGAGACTGTGAAAACTTGGTTATCTGATGATTGGATTAGAGCGGTTGCCTATGACCGCCTAACAACTATATTACAAGGCTTGGAATGGCCCGAAGAGGTCAAGATGCTGGAATGGGCGGAACGTGAAGGCATCATCCCCAAGATTGTAAGGGAAGTCACTACTGTTGACCTGAAACTTGCTGACTATCCCGCATATGACATCCAAGATTATTATCCCCATTGGGAAAACAAGTTCGATGCCCTCGTCGCTGACCAAGTTCTTGAACACGTACCAGATATATTCGCCGCTGTCACAAACTGCATAGATTATGTCAAGCACGGTGGAATCATCGTCTTGGGCACACCTTGGTTGTATCCTTATCATGCTGCGCCTAAAGACTTCTGGCGCATTTCAAGAGACGCTTATCAATGGTTCTTCGATAATTGGGGTATTGAAACCATTGAGATAGGCGGATGGGGCCACCAGAAAGCACTAATCTACGGCAACCAGCAAGATGCGTTCTTATCAGCGGTCAAATGTATCAAATGCGGTACGCCAATGCGTGACCCACACAGTCCGTGCCCCAAATGTGGCGGAGTGCCTTGGGAACCAAACCGCACGGTAGAAATGGCAAAAGATGCAGGGCTTTTTGATGAAGAGAATTCGCCCGACCACGCAATTGAGATTTGGGCTGTAGGAAGGAAGATTTGAAAATACTCATTCACGCCCATAGAATCATAGCCGTAGATAGGTGGCGTTTCTTTGCTCAAAAGATGATGGACTTGGGCCACGACGTTAGGGGCATCACGTCAAATCTTCACGGCCACCGCCCCTTCCTTGAAGCGGGCTTCAAAGATGTGGGCATAAAACATATCTACCAGCCCGAACAGATAGGTGAGGCAATAGATTCGTTCTTGCCAGATTTCGTGTGTGGTGAGATGTTTTCACCAGACGAAGTGACTGGCAGGGCCATGATAGAACGCACAAGCCAAAAAGGAATACCAAGCCTGATACCCCAACACCAAGTCAACAGCAGGGCTGGCATTTACCTCAATCATGGTTCTTGGTCACACGCCCATTTGTTCTGTGCCACGATAGAAAACTCTAAGTTGTGTGGAACGGGAAGATTGCCTTGGCCCCAAGACAAAATACATGCCTTCGGGAATTGGGAACATGATGAGTTGTTTGATGTCAAAGCACCATCGGCTATTCGTGATACCCACGAACTTCTTAATGTGGGTAATCGCAAGGTAATAGCTGTCTTCCCCAACGGTGACAATACTTCATGCTGGATTCGTTGGGTCGGTATCAACAAAGATTGGCTTATCGTTGCTCACCCACATCCCATGTTCAGAAAAACGATTAGCAGCAAAGATAGACAGGGTTTCTTAAACAGGGGGGACGCAAACTACCGCAACTTCCACGAAGCCTACGACAAGGGTGCTATCTTCTGTGTAGACCATTTACCAGGCAACTTGGATGGCATAGAGTTAAAGCAAATCCATAGACACGCCTTAATCCTTGCGGCTAACGTCATCCTAAGTGCTTCTCCCGATGTATGTTGGGACGCATATGTGCTGGGCAAGAGAAGTTATCTATTGGGGACAAATCCAGAATTGAGAAAGGTACACCCCAGTTTTTCACCCGTCATTGATACGTCTAGTTTCTTTCACGAAAATACTGATTTCGTTAGTACCATAAACAAAGCCCTTTCTGAACCAAGTGGTTTGGTACAAGATTGGAAAATGCTAGAAGATAGATATGGCTATGTAGATGGCAGATGGTGGGAAAGAACCTACAATTTAGCTAAGGAGCTAATAAATGATAGTCCTGTACGTGCAAGCGAGGATGGCATCTAACAGACTGCAAAACAAAGTGGCATTTTCACTGGGGGGCAAACCAGCTTTCGTTATCTGTGTGGAGAGAGCCTTGCAATACATAAATCCAGATAGGATAGTATTGGCGACAACCGTACAAGCCAACGATGACCCATTAGTATTTCTGGCCCAACACGAAGGCTACGAAATATATCGTGGTTCTTCATGCCATTCACTCAGACAATCAGAATTCGTCAAGACCCTCAAAGAAGATGATATTTTTGTAGAAGTTAGCTGCGATGGCGTATTGGGTATCTGGCAACATGCCCTTGGAGCGATAGAACTTCTCAAGAAGGGATGGGAAAGGTGTTGGCATTATGGCAGTTTGGGCACCTTCAGGTATGCCCTTTCGGAAACTTTCTTGTATAAGCGAAAGCACCATCTTGCCATGATTGCAAAGCGTAACCAAACAGCGATTTCAGATAAGCCAGATGAACACGTCTGGATGGAATCACCAAGAAACGGTGCCATCATAGTCCAGCTTTCCGACCCCTTGTACCAAAAACTGTGGCCCTATGATTGTCTTATAATGGATACGCCTTCACAAGCCTTAATCTTAAGAGAAATCTACAGAGACTTATACGAGGGCAGACCCCTTGACCATCACGATGTTTGGGACTATCTTCAAGATAGGCCACTTCTCCTTAGCCAGCTTCAAGCGAATGTTCCAGTAGGCAATCAACCCATGCATCCATGGGGCCAAAAGGGGATGTACGAACAAATCAGAAGAACGGTGGATTACATTGAAATCTTAGTGGATAACGGAGGTAATTATGAAGTAATCGGTGGAACTAATGGCAAAAACACAAAAAAGGAAAGGAAAGAAACATGAAGAAAATAGTACCAATTCTATTGCTAGTATTACTAGCAGCATGTGCTCCCGCTGTGGTGGAAGCACCTGGGGCACCCGCTGAGGTACCAACAGCGGTGCTTGAAGAACCCGTTTCGTTCACTTGGTGGTCTGAAGCGGCAATAGGCCCTTGGCTGGATTGCTTCAGCATCCCAGAATACGAAGCGGGTGAACTCGGTAACGTCATTGTGGATATGTGGCATGAAGAGTATCCAGAATACGCCGATGTTGATGTAGAAGTCATAGTGGCTTCGTACAGCGGTGGAGACCGTGACCCCCTCATAGATGCCATGATTGCGGCGGGGCAACCCCCTTGCGTGATTGATGGCTATGCAGGGCGTTACAGTTCCTTCTTGGATACGGCCATTGACCTTGACCCATATCTTACCGACGAACAGAAGGCTGACCTCTATTACTACGAAACTGGACTGAATTATCTCGCTTTGCCAGGAACCGTAGAATATGGACTGGTCAATGCCACTGTTCTGAAGAGTGTGGGCATCGAACCGCCAGAAGCATGGACATGGATTCCCTACGAAACGTTCCTTGAATGGGGTGAAACCCTGAAGGATAATGGGCTGTACTTGTCCTGCAACTTCTGTGCGGCAAGGTCATCCATGCAGTGGAACTGGGCATGGTTCGGCAACGCTGGACTTCAAGTGTGGGACGATGGCTATACTGGTATCGCATTGAATACACCAGAAGCCGTCAGCGTCCTTGAAGAACTCGTGCGCCTGAACCAAGAAGGCTACTTTGTGCCAGGTGCGCCAGGGATGGTAGATGACGATTGCATCTTCAATAACTGGACATTGAACAAGTATGCCTACTTCCAGGGTGGACGGTTGGCTTTCTTGCCTTGGTTTGACGGTGCTGTTGAATCGGGCCAGATACCTGAAATGCCAGAGATTGTGCCCGTGATGGGTGTCTCCATGAGTGGTGCTGAAGGCTTGCTGGAAGTCCAACCGATGACGAATATCGGTTTTGTGACTATGTGGTGCCCAGCAGAATCAGTAGAGGCGGCAACCAGCCTTATCGCTTACGCTCAATCAGCACCTTACCATGCTGCCTATCCATCAGCCTTGCCGAATCAGGGTGCTCACGAAGATTCCTGTGGCTTGCCCGATGAAGCAGCGGCAATTGGATATGCCAAGACCCACATGATGGATGCTGGCGTATTCGCACCGCAGTACAACGAAGCACGACGTATCTTCGGTGAATACTTTGGTGCGGCTATTCGTGGCGACATCACGGCGGCAGAAGCCTTGTCAGGCTTTGAAGCCGATGTCGAAGCCATGCTGGAATGACGAAGAAGAAAGTGCAGGGCTTGCTCTTCATCGGCCCTGCACTGCTTCTACTCTTGCTGTTTTACGTGCTACCAGTTTTGGTCACGATTGTATTGAGTTTCTTTGAAACTAGCCATTATATATCGTATACTTGGGTTGGATTAGAACATTATCATAAACTCATTGGCTCAGGTTTCTTAGATGCCCTGTGGGTATCAAGCAAGTTCCTGATAGCGATGTACATTTACAACATGCTCATATCATACCTCATCGCTGTGGCGCTGCATTTTGTTTCACCTAAGATTTCAGTACTGATGAGAACCGTTTACTACGTTCCAGTAGTCTTGAGTGGGGTAGCAACGGTTTCCGTATGGAGATGGATTCTGTCGTCTTCGGGAATCATCAATGTTGCTTTGGGCAAAGCGGGATTAGGCCCATATCTGTGGTTGGGAAACCCTAGCCTTTCCGCCTGGGCTGTAGCGTTTGTGATGATGATGGGTTACGTGGGGGGAAACTTACTCCTCTGGTCTGCCGCTTTGGGCCAGATACCACAAGACATCATAGATGCAGCGAGAGTGGACGGCGCAGGCACATTCAGACTCATATGGAACATCCTAACACCACTTACGCAACCGACAAGAATGTATCTGGTTATCATCACCTTCTTGGGTGCTATGCAGGTGTGGGAACATCCTTGGCTCTTCACTTCTGGTGGGCCTAGCGGTAGCTCTACTACTGTGGCACTAAAGATATTCAATACGGCTTTTACCCAAGGAAAGATTGGGTTGGCATCTTCAATGACGACGGTTACGCTTTTGGTTTCAATGGCACTAGCCACTTATTTAATACGCAAAGGATTAGTGTGAAGAAGATTGTCTTTGTCTTGATTGTCCTATTGGCAGTTTGGGGCATACTGCCTGGACTTTTGACGGTAGAAACATCTTTCACGTCAGCCTATGTCTTTGGAATACCAAAGAAGGTTTCTCTGAACAATTGGCAGTGGCTTGATTGGGAACGCATATTCATGTGGGCCAAGAACAGCACAATAGTTGTCGTCCCGTCAGTGGCCCTATCGGTTGTGGTTAGTTGCATGGCGGGGTATGGTTTCGCCAAATATGAATTCCCTGCAAGGGACATATTGTTTACACTTTTTGTGATAGCGATGGTAGTGCCTACGCTTATTCTCTTTGTACCAAGGTTTGTTATCGTTGCCAAGATGGGGCTTTACAATTCCTATGTGGGCATGATATTGCCCGTGATACTCAATCCTGCGGGCGTGTTCTTCGCACGACAATACTACAAGGGGTTGGGGCAAGATGTTATGGATGCAGCCAGAATGGATGGCTGCAATGAGTGGCAAGTATTCAGACACATTATCCTGCCCATGTCAAAGCCACTCATCACTATTGTAGCCATCTTCGCCTTCTCGCTGGCTTGGGGAGACCTCTTGTGGCAGTTTCTCATGGCGAGGGATAGAAACCTTCAAACCATGATAGTGGGGTTGACAACCATACTGCAAGGTAATGCAGACTTGATGGACTTGGGCAATGCCACATTACAAGGAATAGAAGCGGCAATATCAACCCTAGTGGCGTTGCCGCCTATGATATTGTTTGTTGCCTTCAGCAAGTATTTCGTCACGGGACTAAAGATACAGGTAGGTGAACTATGAAAATCGTTGTCATTTGCATTGATTGTCTCAGAAAGGATGCAGTGAAACCAGATTCCAAGATTGGAAGATTCATCTCTGAGAATCTGGAATTCACACAGGGTTTTGCGTCTGGGCCTGCAACTACCCCCAGCGTGGTAACTTGTCTTTCTGGCATGGTAACAGGTGAACACGGTGGTATAACTACGGCATCGTCTATAAGAACAGAACCTTGGGTGCAAAAACTAAGGGCCAGAGGATTCCGCACCATATGCTATACTGAAAACAACTTCTTCCAGCCACTAGATGTGTACTTTGATGAGTGGCACGCTTTACCTTGGATGAAAGACCGTGACAAGTACACGTCCCCGAATTACAACCAGATTTGGGAAAGGATAGAAGTTGAACAGCAAGATGCATTCTATTACTTGCACTTTATGGACGTTCACCCACCATACAGATTCTATGACCCCATAACGCCAGATATGTTCCCACAAAAGATGTGGGCTTATCAACTCACGCAATGGATAAATAGCTGCGCCCAACAAAAGAGACCGAGCTTGACCGACGAACAGTTTGGATACCTATGGCAATTGATGGAAGGCGAAGTAGCCACCATTGATAAAAAGGTGGAATTCCTTGGCGATATGACATTTCTCATAGCAGACCACGGGGAGTTGATTGGAGATGTGTTCAATGAAGGCAGGTGGTGGGCACATAACGCCAAGCACTTTACCGAACAGCAACTACGCATTCCTTTTGGGGCTAGGGGTTTAGGAAGAACAGGCAAGTATGAACAACCCTTTATGACTAGATTCATTGGTGACTTGATTCTTGCGGTTCTTGATGATGGTTCTTGGCCCGATGGTTCAGAACTCTACTGGGAAGATTACTGGTACAACACAGCCCATCATGCCGTTTGCCACGACGGACATTATTTCGCCATGGGTTCGGATGGCACCATAGCACTGGACACCAAATACGTTTCTCTGGATGATGTGCCACGAAACGTCTTGGATTATTTGATAACTTCAATAGTGCGACACAACAATCACCAGCATCTTTATTCCACCAATCCACCATTCATTCCGAAAGAAGAGGAACAGAAGATTATAGAAGAAAGGTTGAAGGGGTTAGGATACTTATGATAAAGTGGCTTCCAGACGAACAGGCAGAGTATGAATATCATTGGCAAGTGATGCAAGATGTGATTTTCAACAACACCATCATTTCTATGGCCGAAGTCGGCGTGCTTTTCGGAGACCTTGCCGTACGACTTTTGCCAATGGTTGATAGATACATAATGGTAGACCCTTGGACAAAATATCCAGACGAATGGCGTGAAGCTGATTCCCTGAGCCATTATGACCAAGAATGGTGGGATAGATGCTATGCTACAGCTATGAGAAAAACACAACCCTGGGCACTGAAAAGGGAAGTGTATAGAATGACTTCCATAGAAGCGGCCCAGAATGTCAAAGATGAATCCTTAGATTTAGTGTTCATTGATGCTTTGCACCACTACGAACCCATGATGCAGGACATAAAAGCGTGGCTGCCCAAGGTACAGCCACGAGGCATCCTTGCAGGGCACGATTGGTGGGGAGACGGAACGGGATATGCGGCCACGATGGAGGGCGTGATGAGAGCCTTACTAGACAATTTCCCTAGGGAAATTATTCATGTGTCAGAACCAGACTGCCTTTGGGATCACGTCTGGTTCATACTCAGGGAGGACATTGGATGAAAATATTGTATCTTGTGGGTGGGACTGGCGTTTGTGGGGGCGTGAGAGTTATATGGGCACATCTTGAACAGCTACAAAGGCTGGGCCACACCGTCGCCTATGGTACACTAGACGGAAGCACCAAAATGGATTGGCTAAAAGGCGATATTCCAGTTATGGGGATCAACCACTTGTTAGATGACCAGTGGGATGTCGTTGTGGCAACGGGCTATGAAACGTGGCCCGTAGCACATTGTTCATTCACGACCCAAAGGAAATTTGGCTTTGTGCAAATGAAAGAAAGCCTCTTCTTGTCCAACCTCAGACCCAACATCGCTGATAGACATTTCTCCATCCCGATAGGACAAGTAATAACGATTTCTAGGTGGCTTAAGGAATACTTGGAAATTGAGTGCGGACAAGAGAATGTGCTGATAATTCCCAACGGTGTGGACACATCGCTTTTCTACCCTGACCCGCAGCCTACACTCAGGCCCAGATTTGACCGTGTGGCACTCGTCATAGGCCATCAACTCAACGAAGCCAAGAATGTTACGGATGCTGTTGCTGCGATAAACAAGGCGGGCACATTTGAGATATGGCATGTCAGCCCCTTGCCGATGGATGACATAGGTGCTCATAAAACTTATGTCAATCCCCCACAGCATGTGATAAGACATCTCTACTCAACCGCCGATGTGTTTGTGATGAGTTCTCGGTTTGAAGGGAGAACCTGCTTGGCTCCAGAATCAATGGCTTGCGGTTGTCCTGTAGTGGCTATGCACCACGAAGGGGTAGACGATTTGATAGGCCACGCCAGAATAGTAGAGAAGGGCAATATAGATGCACTTGCGGAAGCCATTGCCGATGTATTCCTAGACCCCAAGAAGACAGAGAAACTGAAGACCAAAGCCTATGAATATGTCCATACCGAACTAAGGTGGGATAAGATAGGAAAAGAACTGGAGAAGATTTATGCGGGTTGCCTTACTTCAAGCAGGCGGAAAAGGCACAAGGATTGAATCTCTTGCCAAGGGATTGTTGCCCAAACAACTGTTACCCTGCAATAAGGGCGCAGTGATTGACTACGCATTGGAAGCATGTGAGTTGGCTTCTTGTTTGCCCCACATCGTTCTACCTCCCAATGACAACAGAATAGCAACCTACATTTGCGAAAGTAATAAGAAGGCCCTGTTTTCCTATTCCACGGGCACTCAACTTGAAGACACATTGGCTTGGCGACCGCTGTACGGAGAATGGCGTACCATTTACATCATGCCCGATACGATGTTCAAACCCCTGAAGGTCGTTGATTTGATGATGGCGAAATTGCTTACCACTTACATCCCTGCGGTCGTGGCCGTCTTTGAGACCGCCGAACCACACAAATTCGGAATGTGTGTATTAGAAGGCCAAAAGATAACAAGCGTGGTGGACAAACCCCAAGAATGGCCGCAGGGTTCTGGGGTGGCTTGGGGCTTGATAGCATGGAATAAACCCTTTTGGGATGCGATAGAAATAGCTGTATATGATGAGTGTAAAACATTTTCAGAAGTGCTTAACTCAGCCATAAAACTGTTGGGGCCTATCCCCTATGTCATGCTGGATGAATATTGCGACATCGCTACGCCCCAAGACTACGAAAAGGCTCTAAGAGAGGATTGGTAATGATTGCCACAATCATACTGCATTACAAGGTTGATGAACTGACACGACAAGCCGTTAGCGACATGCTGGCACAAACGCATCCCCATGATGTATTTGTGATAGACGGCGGTTCACCCGAACCCTATGTTGATGATAGAGTACCTATCTTCAGGAACCCCATAAATTTAGGGCTGGCGGGGACTATCAACTGGGCGATGCACTTTATGCACAAATACGACTATGTGTGGCACTACACCAATGACGTAAGAAGCCCACCCGATGTCTTGGCGTCTCTGGTAGATAAGATGCTTCCGTTTGCTGAAGTAGCAGCTATCCAGCCTTCCATGCCTTCATCCCATAAGCACCTGAATCCTAACAAAAAGGGCGGGTGCAAATCCGTGCGTTACTTGGAATGGGCAGCGGTTCTCGTAGACATGACAGCGTGGTATGATGTGGGAATACTGGATGAGCAGTTCAACTTTTTTAGTATGGATATTGACTGGTCATATCGTGCCAAACAGAAGGGATGGGAACTGCTAGTGGATTACGATGTGGAATGTGAACACCCTTGGCGTGGCACTCACAACGTCACGAAGTTTAGCATCACAGAACAAGGCAAGAAAGAAGACGCCTATGGCAAAATCAAGTACAAACGTGAGGACTGGCAAGAGTTTCTTTTAGGGAAAGTAGACTAACTAAGGGAAAGTAGGTTTCTACATGAAAATGTTACTTGTTGAACCAGAACAGGGTCGTACTTGGGGGAAAAACAACCAATTTGTCGGGCTACTTAGAATAGGAAACTGGCTTCAACAAACTGGTCATAGTGTTGAATATGTACAATACCCCACGATGCCTAAAGAACCACCAGACCGAATTTATGTAACATCCATGTTTACATATGATTACCCAAAGGCTTGGGAAGCAGTACGGTTCTACAAGACTTGGTATCCTAGCACAGAATTGCTATTGGGTGGGATATATGCTACAATATGTCCAGACCATGCGACTGATGCTGGTGCGGATAAAGTGTTTGTCGGTCAGCACCCACAAGCAAGAAAATATCCACCAGACCCGACACTGCTTCCCTACAAGCAAGACTTTGCTTATCTTTTCACTAGCTATGGATGTAATCGTGCTTGTACTTATTGTGCCACGCATATATTGTTTGGCAAGGGGATTAGACAAACCTCCGTCGAGAGGGTTTTGGGTGAAATAGAATTTCTTGTTTCTAGGGGCTTTAAGGAAATTTGGCTAGGAGACGATAACCTTCTGTATAACGCTGATAACCATATCAACAAGATATGCGAAGAAATCATTAGAAGGGGCCTTAAATTAACATTCAAGGTTCCTGGAGGAATGTCAGCAAAAGATTTGACACAAGAGACAGCATACTTGATGCGAAGGGCAGGGTTTAAGAAGATTAGTTTTGCCATTGAAAGCGCCAGTAAAGAAGTTCGCTCTCAAATGGGTCGAGCTAATAATGCCACGCCAGCAGACCTCGAAACCGCCTTGGTTTATGCTGACAATGCTGGTTTTGACCGCACTGAAACTAGCGTGTTTTTCATCGTTGGATTACCATATCAAACATTAGACGATATGCTAGATACCCTAATTTACTTATTCGGTCTAGGTGTCTGGGCACACCCCCATAGGCTGACACCAATCCCCAATACTGTAGATTGGAAAAGAATGAAACTAGAAGAGTGGGACTACACAGACTTAGACTATCGCACGTTTGTTGCGCCAAACCAAGATAACTTTGAGCACGATGACCTCAAGGGCATATATCGAATCGCAAGATTTTTCAACATGGGGCAAAGATATTCGGGAAGTTCTTGGTTTAACAACAACGGCATCAATGAATTGTTTAGAACAAAGCTGTCAACCAAGCTGTCTGGTCGGTGATGTTATGAAGATACTAATGATTGCCCCGCCATACCGAGAATGTCCACCTTCTGGA
>Ga0209427_10005644_pt1 | contig 14342 bp, 12 predicted proteins | sample DeeMarSWOR136_30_FD_187465 | JGI IMG/M metagenome (GOLD analysis project Ga0209427, IMG submission 187465) | Marine sediment microbial communities from White Oak River estuary, North Carolina - WOR-1-36_30 (SPAdes) (version 2) | ecosystem: Environmental > Aquatic > Marine > Intertidal zone >... | reverse complement strand
GTCGAAACGAGTGAACTCCTTATCGAAACTGACTTCGGGAGATGGGAGGGAATGACCCATGAACTGCTCGTGAACCAGCCCGAATGGCAGCTCTACCTCAGCGACCCTTTTCGCTTCAGCTTTCCAGGCGGAGAATCACCCCAGGATGTGAAGAGAAGGGTACGTCTCTTTAAGAAACAGCTGTTCAGCGATGACGGCTGGAGCACCGTCGTCGTGGTGAGCCACTACACTCCCATCGTTTTCTTGACATTGAGCGCTTTGGGAGACGCCCACATCACAGGTGCACCCTTCAGAATCGACAATGCCTCCCTCACCGTTATCGAACGATCCGGCAAAGGTGATTACATCGCACTGATGAACTTTACGCCCTAGGAGCCGCTGAATGCCCTATACATTCATTACCGGAGGGGCAAGCTCGGTAAAGAGCACGCTTGCCCTCACCCTTTTCAGGGGAGAGAACAACGTTACCTTCATTGCGACGGGAAGGATAACCGATCCCGAGATGGAGAAGAGAGTCGATCTGCATCGAAGGCAAAGACCTCCTTCCTGGAGGACAATCGAGGAGCCAGTGGACCTGATCACCGCAGTGGGCTCCACAAACGCCCGATCCAGTGAAGTGATCATCGATTGCCTCACCTTCTGGGTCTCAAACCTCACATACGAGAAAGGCATGGACCGCATGCAAATCCTCGACCTAGCTGAAAGGACCGCCCGGTTTCTCGAAGCGCACGATAAGTCCGTGCTGGTGGTGAGCAATGAACTCGGCATGGGAATCATACCCGCTGATGCGGAAAGCAGACAGTACAGGAGAATTGCGGGTGAAGTGAATCAGATTTTCGCGTCTCACAGTAATGAAGCCTATTACATGCTCAGTGGTCTCCCTCTGAAAATCAAATAAAAGAAAACCGAATATTGCGGCAATTCTCTCCATATTGTAAGACCAGATTCTTTTTCTCAGATAGACGACGATGAAAGTAGTCAGAAAGCCAGCCAGAAGAGCTGTAACTGAAATTGGAAGCGTGTATTTCCATACAACAGGGATCTGAATAGCCGATAATGCAACTCAGGAAGAGAAACTTCTGCAGGATAAGAATCCACATTCTTAAGCCAACGCCGAGCAGGAGCAGAGAAGAATCATCCCGCCCTCGAGTACTCGTCCATCGCGATGAGGGCAGCTCCAAGGGCTCCAATGATCTGTGGGTCTTCAGGCACCAGCAGCTCAGTTCCCAGCTTTTCCTCGAGTGCCTTCACTACCCCTCTATTCTTGGCAACCCCCCCGGTGAGCATTGCCGGATTCTCGAGACCAACCCGGTGCACCATACCTGAAACCCTGCTCGCAATGGAGTTCATGAGCCCGCTGACGATCAACTCCCTGGGATGCCCCTCGGCAATCAGGGAGACGACCTCCGACTCGGCGAATACAGTGCACATACTGGAAATCTCGACGCTCCCCCGGGCTGCGAGAGCGATGTCACCCATTTCCTCAATGCCCATCTCAAGCGCTCTTGCCATGACCTCAAGGAATCTTCCGGTGCCAGCCGCGCATTTGTCGTTCATCAGGAAATCAAGGCTCTTTCCGTCTTTGCCTACCCTGATGACCTTGCTGTCCTGACCTCCGATGTCGATCACCGTCCTCACTCCGTTGTTCAGATACCAGGCGCCCCTCGCGTGGCAAGAAAGCTCGGTCACGTTCTTCTGCCCGTAGCAAGCAGCCTTTCTCCCGTATCCGGTAGTTACAACGAAATTGAAATCCCCATAGGTAAGCCCCATCTGCACGCACACGGTCTCAACGATTCTCTCGGCTGCGGTTTTACTGCTGCTTCCTGTCTGTTGCATCACGCTCGTATACAGCAGTCCGTCTTTTAGAACGACCATTTCTGTTGATACCGATCCGATGTCAATTCCCGCGAAGAGCATGTCCCGTTCCCTCCATCAGCCCAGTATTTCCATGAACCCTTCCAACCTCGTGATGTATTGCGCCTCGGAGAAGTTCCGGGCGTCTATACAGTCACCATCCAGATTGAGAAAAGGTATTCCGTACTCCTGCACCGTGTCCTTTATCAGGCGGACCCCACCGTTGCTCTGTCTGCAGCCCCAGTGAGAAAAATGAATTACCCCGTCGATGTGATACTCCTCTATGGTTCTCCGTATGTACCCAAGCCGCTTTTCTATACCCCCCACCCAGTAGTTGCTCAGCAGCTTCTCGGCGAGGCTCACCCATGGATCTCGTATGTTCAGGTCGTCCCAGTAGACACTATTGATCTCTTCGGCGACGACCACCGCTCCGAGCTCTCTCTCGAGGTAGGTCATGAGCGCGCTCGGGAAAAAGGGTTTCAGGTGAAGCCAGAGGATTCTCTTTTTTCCTTTTATACGATCAAACCCGCGTTCCTGTCGGCTCAACAGCTCCTTTCTGTAAGCTTCAAAGAGGGATAATCCCGCCCTGGTCCCCACCAGGTTACCGAAGACGAGGATAAAGACCAAAGCCTCCTCTCCGTACATGAGCGGGCTTCCGCTCCCCTTCAAATCGTTGATATCCTGAAAAACCAGTCTCGCTTCGTTTGAGAAGTGGAAGACCTTTTCGAGATCTTCCGATTTCAAAGCGCTCCCTGTGATATCCTCTATGCGCTTCACAGCTTCTTTAATCTGACGTGCAAGATACCGCACCCCTTCCCGGTCACGGTGATAGGGTGTATTGAGAAATACAAAGGGGGAGGATAAATGGTCACTGACCTGAAAGAAGGATTTGAACGTTCCATCGCATGTGTGGGAGGTTGCAAGGAGGAATGCAGGTTTCGGGAGCAGCCCGCCGGTCGCAAGCTGCATATAAACCCTGTGAAAGGAGCAGAAATCCGTGGAAAGCCACTGCTTCTCTGCCCTTGCGAGCAGCTCCGGAGCGAGGTTCATGATCGCAGCAACGGCGGCGAAAATCTCAAGGGAAAAGGGGAGCAGATTGAAGGCATGGACGAGCTCAATGGGCGCAAATAGGCTCGTAAAAACTGCACGCTCCGGGTTTCTGAAAAACTTCCTCGCGTAGTCATATAGGACGAGGTTGAGCCGCTTTTCAGACTTCGTACGAAAGAATGAAGCCGGTGTCAGAAGCGTCTTCAATAGCACAAAAATGAGACCTCGCCCTATCTTTGCAGGGTCAGGGTTTTCAAGCAACATCCTCTGCACGTTTTTTTCAAGGCTCATCACAGCATCTCCACGAATCCCTCAATCCTTGTCCTGAGCTGGCCGCTTCCCGTAGCAGAATACTCCCCCTCTAAAAAGAGCGATGGAATGCCTTCCGTATCTAGAATTTTTTTAAAGAGATGGTAATCAACGAGAAAGTTATCGCAGAACTTCAGACTGACATAAATGAGCCCTCCGGCCCTGAACTGATTCATTTTTTCAATGATGTAGCGGAAACGCTCCGTGCTCCTCTCCATCCTCCCACAGGGAATCCTTTCGAGGTACCTCTTTGCGAGCGCATCTATGGGCGCTTCATCCTCATCCACGTCTATCTCACAGTATCTCCCGCCGAAGCAAAAATCATCGCCAACGACGACACCGCCCGCCTCCTCGATGTAGCTGATCAGCGGAAGCGGATCGATAAGTCCTCCGGAGACGTACACCCGTTTTCCAGTTATCCCTGTTTCCCCTCCGGTTCCCATACCCTTCACCTCACTGATGAACGAGGCAATCACCTTGTTCATGAGGAGTTTTGGATTTCTGCTGTTTTCGGCAATCACCTGCATCATGAGTGCGCTGTTGAGTATGTCAGGGCGGGCCGCCCTGAGTGAATAGAGCTCACACAACAGCTTTCTGTTCCTATTATATACCTTTATGGAGGCCTGCAGGCTCTCCTTTGTAATCTCCATGCCTGCCACATTCTGTAAAAAGAGTTGTAAGCCCCGCAGAATATGAGTGAAATAGACCCGGGAATCAACGTCACATTTTTTCGGTATATCCTGAAAATAGATACGCGGTCTTTGCATATACGTGGTGAGCAGGTCGTAGACCCTGCGTGCAGCATCGCACGAATGGTTCACTATGATGCATTCCATATCCTTGAGATCACCCCTGACCCCCATTTCCACCACGTGCCTGAGAAATGAACATGTATTGGTCGGAAGGTACGCATCGGCAATATCAAAGGAGAGGCGTTCGGGGATGATCCTGACAGGGAGGAACCCCGCTGCATGGACAATCTCTTCCACCGTGTAGGGGCACAAGATGCCCGCTTTCGGTGTCTGATCGACCGATTCTTCCGCAGATATAAAGCTTCTCAGTTTTTCTAAAAGCATATGGGGAGAAAGTTTTCTTGATTATTTTGGAATTTACCTTTATACTACCTCTGAGTCTACAGAAAAACTTGTATACAGGGATTTCCCCTCCTGAATCTTCCTATTTTAAATAATCCACTGAAATCCATCATTGATTTCAGGAAGCCGGGACATCTACAGGGTGGAATTCCCATGAAGATCATTCGGGGGTGACAATGTCGATCCTTATTGAAAGAGGTACACGTATTCTTATTCAGGGCATAACTACAACGGAAGGAAGGCAACACACGAGCCTCATGCTCGAATCGAAAGCAGAGATCGTTGCCGGTGTGTCTCCGGGGCGCTACGGACAGGAGGTGATGGGCGTACCGGTGTATGACAAGGTCAGCGAAGCGGTAAAGCGGCACAATGTGGATATAGCAGTGGTCTTCGTACCGAAGAATGCGGTCTCCCAGGCGGTCGGTGAAGCAATCCAGGAAAACATACCTCTTATCATAATCGTGACTGGAGAAATCCCGGTCACCGAAACGATCAAGATGAAAGGTGCGGCCCAGAAAAAGGGGATCAGGCTCCTTGGACCGGGGTCGGCAGGAATACTTACCCCTGGCCGCAGTAAGGCGGGCATCATTTCCGGTGAGTATGTATTGCGAGGGGTTGTCGGTGTGGTTACACGCTCCAAAGACGCCGAAAAGCAGGTCTGCCAGAGCCTGTACAAGGAGGAGATCGGCGAAAGTGCCATAGTGAGCCTTGGAGGAGACGACGTCATAGGAATCGACTTTGTGGAGGTGCTCGAGTGCTTTGAAGAGGATGAGGAAACCCAGGTCGTCGTGATCGGCGGGGAGACAAAGGGAAGGCTCGAAGAGGATGCTGCACGCTACATTAAGGAGAGAGGGTACAGCAAGCCCATCATCGCCTATATCTTCCACAGGGACAGAAACCCGGAAGATGCGCGGAATAAGGAGATGCTGCTCAGTGAGGCGGGGGTGACCGTGGTTGACGATATCTGGGAAATCGGACAGATCATAAAAGAATCAACAGTTGAAGAGGAGTAAAGGCGAAATGTTCTATTCCAGAGCAAAATCGGTGATGCTCACGATTGCATCCACCTTACCCTTTTCCTTGAAAAAAGGCTTTAGCCGTAGATAGGATACGATGAGGCCGTTTCTGTTTTCTTCGATCTCATAGAGAAACTGCAGGAGATTTTGTACCGGGATCGCGTCTATCTTCATCTCAACCTGAGACTGCAGTATCCCGTTCCTGCTTGTGCCCCCTTTCGGGCGTATATACTCGATGTTCTCCCGAACTCCTGCTCTCTGGGAGATATTCTCAAGATAGGTGAGTACGGAAAGAGCTTTTTTCCTGTCGAGCACTCTCTTCAATTTATCATAGGCATCCTTTTCAGACTCGTACCTGCCTGCAACAGTCTTCAACTCCGAGAACCGAGCTTCCAGAAGTCGGATTTCACTTTCATACTCTCTTCTTGCATTCAGCAGAGGCACAAATACCAGCTGGTAGATGAGAAAAATGAGCACGAAAAAAGCTGCCCCGTAAATGAGCATCTTTTCTCTATTTGAAAGGTTTTTCAGACGGCCCTTCAGGTCCAAATAGATTCTCCTTGATCATAATGTCGAACACAAAGGTCACGGCAAATCCCTCACTGCTCCCCGTTGTTCCTGTGTTTGCAACCTCTATTCCTGCCACATATTCGGAGACCGCAAGGGACTCTTTTATTCTATCGATATCGGAAAAGGTTTTTGCCTTGCCTGCGAATTTCACCTGCCCAGGTTCAATTATCAGGTCGGTAAACTCGATCATCACATCCTCCGGCAGGTAGGTGGCTATCTCCCTGAGCAGCGCGATACTACTGTAGCGCCGGTCGATACTTCTCTCGATTATGCGTATTCTCCCTTCAAGCGCCTCAAGCACCTGAACGGCGTCGCTCGCTTTCATCCGAGGATTTCCAAACACTTTCTGGCTCAGCTGGTCTATCCCTCTCCTGAGCCCGGCAAGCCTGCTCCTCTCGAATCGGACTTCCAAGAAGAGGTTTGAAATGGAGATGAGGAGGAGTGCGAGGAGTAGCGATCCGGCAATCACGAAATCTTTCAACCGTAGATATCCCTTGAGCCGCGGCTTGTATTCATCCTTGAGAAAATTTACCCTCTTCGTAGACGCCTGATTTATACTGTTCAAGGTCCCGAGAAGGGATACCATATCTGAAGCCTGGAGGTCTCCTGCGGACCCCCGAAGCTCTGCTGCCGGTAGTGATCTCCAGGTAAGACCAAGCTCTTCGAAAAGCTTGCTGTTGAGATTTCGAAACTTCTCCCCTGCAGAGCTCCTAATATTGACGTAGAGGGGCGGATAGTCAGAAGCCTTCAACAGTATCAAAAGCTGGGAGGAAAGAGAATTCCTGTACAGAGCATCAGTCTGCCTCCTCACGAACAGAATGTGCTTGATCCTCCCGTTTTTTATATGCTGCACGTACAGCGCATCGTTCTGGATATCAACGAATATATAGCTCTGTTTATCAATAAGCTGGCTCACGTAGGAGAACACGGCGATGTCGAAAGGTACCACCGCTTTCACATTTTCCCTGTACCTTCCAAAGCGCGAGAGAATGCGCTGGATACTATCTTTTCCCATACTAAAAGAGAGCACTTCTGTGAGCGCCCCGTCTGAGCTCTCTTTGAGGGTGAGAAAATCGGTCACATATTCCATTTCCAGTGAAGGCAGATAGTCACGTACTTCGAACTTGATTACTCCGTCAATTTTCTGCCGATCATGGAATGGAAAGCCAAGGACGTTTCTGTAGTAGAAGGAGGGAGGGACAACAAAATAGATATTCTCTTTCATGATATCCGACTGAGCCAGTATCTCCTCGAGGTCATTCTTTGAGTACTGAGAGAATAGGTAGCCTTCCTTAATGGGAAGCTTTTCATCGGCAATCAGTACGTTCACATTCCTGTCCAGCTGTTCGATGAATACTGCCTTTTTCCCGAACCCGATGCGAACGCTAAAGAGATCTGTGATAGTAGACAACCCTGAACCCCCTGCTGTCTCTCAACACGACAGCCGTAATCATTCCTGCAAACCCGCCCCTCATCCCCGTTGCCGTAATTCTGAACACATTACTCTTCACGGTGATGAGGCCGTTGATCTCATCATATAAAGTATCGGACACTGACTCAACATTTTTCAAATCTTCGATTTTACTGAAGGCCGCCTTCTCACGTTCCTCTACGATATCCTCAGCGATAAACTCATCCATATCCTCAGATAGACAGAGGAGCACTACCACCGGCGCAGTATTGATGTTGATCTTTCCATCTCCATACACGGTAATATACCGCCTAAGAGAAGAATATTCCTCATTTCCGGAGGGACTCCTCACAGAGGGAGACAGAAAGAGCAGATCACGTTCGAACCCCTTCACCAAGAGGAGTTCACCTGTGGTGAGAAACTGAGCGTTCCTGGGTGACATCGGTGGATCGAGGAGGGTGTAGTAGGAGTCTTCCGCGCCACCAGGAAGCTCGAAATCATCACTGTCCTGCCAGTCTACAAGGCCGTCCACCAGAGAGGTGTCTATGTCTAATTCTCTGAAAACCCTCTGAAGCATAACGCTCCTTCGTTTGTCCTCAAAACCATAGGAGGTGATGAGATCCCGCAGGTTGAAGCGGGACTTCTCGTCTTCTATGGTAATAGAAATGCTTCCCTCTCCAAAGGGAATCGGCGGAAGTGTCCCGTACCAGAAATCGCCGGGACCGTCGAAATCGTTGGTATCGCTCTTCAGCAACGTAAGAGCTGCCTGGTACCCTCCATAAGCGTAATAGAGGGCTTTGTTGGCATCCGCATGATTGACTGCCATCTTAAGATTGATCCCACTCCTCTGAGAAAATTCGAGCGCAAGCATTGAGAGTATCGCCACGAGTACGAGCACCGAGATCAAAACAAAGGCGCCCATTCGTTTCTCAGGTTTCTGATATATAGACATTAAAGTACTCTCTGAAGAGCCTGCCCCCAAGCGAGAAAGTCATCTCAATGCTGTCCGGGAGTAAGTCCATCACACCTGTATCCCAACTTTCGTACCACTTCCCGTCCTTTTTGAAGCGTAGTAGAAAAGAAGTCAATTCCTGGCTCACGGTATATTCGACAGGCTCCTGAAGAGATCCCTCAATCAGGATATGGGGATACTCTTTCCTGCGCAGAACGATCCGGTCCCGGTCTTTGTCATGTACGGTCACTTCGTATTCGATTCTGATGATCTCTTCCCTCCTCCCGATATCATAAATGCTGAATGGTGAAATGGTGGTAAAGACCAGGGTACTCGACACCTTTCCATCCATTTCCACTCTCTTTGATTGGAAAAGCGTCTGTGATGCACTCCGAACGTACGTTGCAGAGGAGAGCTCCACATCGAGCCTCTTGACGAAGGACCGGATGTTCCGAAGGGATTCTTCGTTTCTTCTGTGAACATCAACAACCCGCCTCACCGATACCAAAGAGGTATATGCGAGGGCTGCAACGATAGAGAGAATCGCAAGGGAAATGAGAAGCTCAACAAGGGTAAATGCGCCGTGTCTTTTATGAACCTTTCGCATGTGTTCTTTTGTTTTCCGCCCCATTTCTACCATTATCGTCATCAGTGCACTCAATATCGTGAAAGTATCGTCTCAAGAATATAGCGCTTGTCTTTCCCCCAGCGAACCTCCACCGTTACGAGCTTCAAATCCTCGACAAAGGGTATATCGAGTGTTTCGACCGTGCGACTCCACTTCAGACCTGCAAAGGCTTCATCCTCAAAGGTTCCTTCCAGTGTGCCAGATTCAGGGTAGCCCCTGCCTATGAGCTCCTTTATGAGAGATTCTGCCGCCATTACGGCGGTGTTCAGTTCAGAAGCTTCTTTTATGGAACGAAGGTTGAACAGGTTTCCCCTGAAGATCGCAAGGAGCGCCACGGATAGGATGGTGAGAGCTATGAGAACCTCAATCAGCGTAAAGGCTTTGAATTTTCTCATGACACCACCATCGATCGAAATTATTTTTTTTCTTTGTTTTCTAATATAATATTTATTATATCCAATACCGAACAACAATACCAATTTCATTTACAGAGAGGTCCGTCATGGTAGCCCTTCCGAAGGTCGCAATACAGGGAGAGGAGGGATCCTTCAGTGAAGAGGCGGGAGTCAAGTACTGGGGAAAATCCGTCGTATTCATCCCGAAGAGGAGCTCCGATGAGGTCGTCACGGCGGTGGATTCGAATGAAGTTGATTTCGGCCTGCTTCCTGTGGAAAACTCCCTCATTGGGAGCATCTCAACAACCTATGATCTGCTTCTGGAATCCAATCTTCCGATCATCGGCGAGATAATTACTCCCATATCCCACTACCTCCTCGCAATAAAAAAGATACCCCTGAGCAGCATCAGAAAGATCTTTTCACATCCTGTTGCCCTTTCTCAGTGTTCCAGCTTTCTTCAGGGGCTTTCCGACTGCGAGATAGTTCCAAACTACGATACAGCTGGAAGTGCAATCAAGGTCTCGAAGGAAAAGGATCCGACGATTGCAGCAATAGCGAGCAGACACGCCGCAAAAATCTACAATCTTGAAATACTCGCTGAAAAGCTCGAGGACTATCCCAATAATCAGACCCGTTTCATTATCATCGCAAAATCAGCCGGTACGGAATATCACAAGAACTCAAAGACCTCGATAGTCTTCACCACCCTCCACCAGCCAGGCTCACTCTTCAGAGCACTGAAGATATTCAACGACTATGGGATCAACCTTACCAAACTTGAGTCTCGACCCCATAAAACCGAGGCGTGGCGCTACTATTTCTATCTCGACTTTGAGGGTCACCTGGAGGACAAGATGGTGAAGGAAGCCTTGGAAGAGCTGAAAGAACAGACCAATTTTTTAAAGATTCTGGGCAGCTACCCCGTGTGGACCGGTCAGAGAAAGATCGAGCGTCTTCATTTGCTGGAAAAAGAAACCGAAATCAAGTCTCATTTACCACTGTACAGCCTCCAGAGACGTACGAACCCCACCTCCATTCCCCTTTCAGCACAGGACATGGATGAGGTCGTCATCGGCGGTGGCTCCTTCACCATCATTGCGGGGCCGTGTTCTGTGGAGGGGAGAAAGCAGCTTTTCAAAACGGCAAATATCATTAAAGACTCGGGTGTCAAGATCCTTAGAGGGGGAGCATTCAAACCGCGCACATCTCCGTACAGTTTCCAGGGGCTTGGCGAGGAAGGCCTGAAGCTCCTAAAGGAGGCCAGAGAGGCTTACGGGCTGTACATCATCTCCGAGGTCGTATCGCCTGCAGACGCGGAGCTGGTTGCCTCCTATGTTGACATCCTCCAGATCGGTGCGCGAAATATGCAGAACTTTACCCTGCTCAAGGAAATCGGAAACCTGCACAAGCCGGTCATGCTCAAAAGGGGCATGTCCGCAACAATTCAGGAGTTCCTGCTATCTGCAGAGTACATTCTCTCTCAGGGCAACGACCAGGTAATACTCTGTGAAAGAGGAATCAGAACTTTTGAAACAACAACGAGAAACACTCTCGATCTCTCCGCAGTGCCGATCCTAAAGGAGGAAACTCACCTCCCCGTATTCGTGGACCCAAGCCACGGAACTGGTAATAGAAAGCTGGTACTTCCTATGAGTAAAGCCGCAATGGTTGCGGGGGCGGACGGCATCATCGTGGAGGTACACTTCCAGCCTGAAGAAGCAATGAGTGATGGAAACCAATCCCTGGACCCGAACCTGTACAGGGAGTTCATGACAGAGCTGAGGAGCTTAGAAGCAAAGCTACGCGGGTGAACGATCTCTGCGCAGCGTCAAGTCACTGCCGTCCGTAACGATGAGCGGAACAGGCGACCTTTCCAGCACTCCCTGTATCAGACATCCGCTCCCGATCTGAGATCCAGATGGAACATTGATATCCTCCCCGAGTATTGTGAGCCCCTTTTTTATAATATCAGGAAAGTGATTGTTCTCCGCGGAGCTTTGTCCACCGATAACAGACCCCCGTGCAATCACCCTGTTCGATCCACCGAGAACAAGAGAGTTTTCAATCACCACTTCTTCTGCTATTTCGTTGAAAGGGAGAATCACAGAGTTCCTGATCTTCGAATTTCTCCCAACCGATACTCCGTTAAAAACGACAGAGCTTTCCACACATCCATTCACCTTCACTCCGTTTCCCAAAAGGCTGTTTAGTATTACAGCGTGCTTTCCTACCACTGTTGCAGACGCGGCAGTGATTTTAAGTGCTTCATAGAGAGGGATGAATCCGCTATCGAGAAGACGCTCATTGATCCTGAGGTTCTCAAGGTAATACTCATAGGAGTTACGAAGCAGAAAGGAATAACCGGCGCATTCGGCGATACGCTCAAAATTGAAAAAGAGGACCGTGTTGAAAAGATGGTTGAGAATGCTGTGTTCTTCTAACCGTCTTCTCTTTAGAAGGTTCTTCAGGATCCCGATCAAGTCCTTTTTCTTTAAAAAGTAGAACTCGGTTGGCACCTTTCCAACCTGTATCTTTGTAATACCATGGGGACTCGGGAGTCTTGATGTGAGATCAAGCCAGTCGATCACCAGCACATTTCCGGTTCTTCCTAAGATGATTCGGTCGGCTACTTCTTGACTCCCAAGGAGCGTGAGCGCCTTCTCTGCATCCTCCTTCCTCTCAAGTTGAAGAGAGGTCACCGGAAGTGCTTTTATATTGGAAATAGAAAGCACGTCCTGCACTTTGAAGTTACTCCACACCGGCAGATCGAACACAGTAAGCTCCCGATTGTGCCCCAAAAATTGCCGGTGCATAGTTTCATTAAAGAAAAAAATATGATAATTTGTCATTTTTAATGTGTTCTTTCTGCGTCCTTAACAATTTATTGCAAAATATCACCGATAGTTTATAATATATAATGTTCACAGAGGGAACCAAAATGGAAATCGAAGACTATCCCCTTGAGAAAAGGATTTTTCATCTGGATGAGGAATGCTATGTCATCTATCTTGGCTCCCACCCCGATGATTATAAACCATTTTTACGAATTGGGAACTCAAAATATCTCACAAAGAATGTCATTGATCACATTTATAATGTCGTTATTACCGAATCTTGCACCGGCAACCCCATACTCGAGCCGGAAAACGTTGATCTGGAAGACCTGGAGAATATCAGATATGTGGGTGATAAAAACACAATTTCCAGGTTTCTCGATTTTTTAAAACAGTTTCATATAGAAACGAAAAACATTGCCTTCGATCAGGAAATACCTGCTCATGATCACAATGCGGTGCTCTACATATACGATAACGGGAACATCACACTTCTCTACGATAAGAACCGTATCTTTGACCTGAGGGAAAGGGAAAAGAAGGACCTGCATTTCGTAGAAAGGGCGAGGTGGATCAAGGATCAGCTCGTCAAGAATCCACTCCGCTATACTGGACAAAACTTTGAGGGAACGGGTTTTTTCCTGATCAAGGATTCCTACTTTCTTTTTCACAGGGAGCGGTGCATCGCCTTCGGCCTGCCGGATCACTATTTTCAGTCTCTTGCAGGCTTCGGCATTGATCCAGATCTCATCTCTGCAGTTGCGGTGGATAGAGCATCCGGCGATCTCCTTCAGCTTGCCAAACGGAAAAAGTTCCTCAAGGAGAATCTCTCCGTTCTGACGAACAACAGTGAGCCTCTTCAAAACGCTCTCAGGCTCTTTTCCACAGGAAAACCTGATTCACTGAAGTTCTCCCTTTCCACATCCAGCGAAACCACAGGCAAAATGCTTCACAGCTTCACCATGAAAAGGATGGGGCCGAGCTATATCGCCACCCACAGAGACATACCGATTCCGATGGTACTCGGAACCAGAACACCCTCTCTGCAGGAACGCTGTCTGATACTGGGCATGAAAAATCGAATTTCCATCGGTCCATTAAAAAAAGAAATCTCTATGCCGATTGCGGAGGGAATTCCCTACACGATCTTGGTCGATCCACCCGACGAATCCAAGATTGGGGAAGAATATATAGCGTCCCTACTTTCCGCTTTCCAGGACTTTTTCACCCCTGAGGAATCGAGCCTTTTACGGATTATCCAAGAATTCATCTCTGGAGACACCCCGCTCGCTGAAAGCGCTGCTCAGTTGCGAAAAGGTGTAAAAGCTGTAAGAATCGTGAAGGAAAGCCCCCTCCCCTACGTGCTCTGCAGTCTTCACGCACTCTGCGCCCTTTACGAGAAAAAGAGGCAAGACGGTGATACGTCAGGTACGCTGACCGCTCTTAGGAAGGTTATCGAAAAACGTCTAACGTCCCTTTCGCCAGACGTTCCACACTTTCCGCTCATCGGGAAGTGTTACATCACACCAGAGGGCTTCTTCATTCTCTACCAACCTTCGAAGAAGACGTTGAAAAGCGACGATTTTGCGCTCGCGAAGGACTTCGCAAACGGGGTGAAAGGGATTACTTCCAGTAAAGCCGTATTCTATACCGACGAGTTGGCACGTCTCAATCAGCTGATCAAGGGACTGTCCGCGGCAGCCTTGGTTCGAAGAAAAAAAACACAGGAAAAAACCGAGATCGGAGCACCTCCTGGAAGACGTGAAGGGATAACCGCCCCAGAAGGAGCTGCCCCTCCCGTTGAGAAACCGGCTGCGCCCACCAAGAAAATGCCGGTACTCACCCGAATTCTGCTGCTCATCGCAGGTATAATCGTCATCGCTTCAGTCATTCTCTTTGTGCCACCTATCTCTCTCTACAGAAAGAGCATCAGCGGACGAGCAGAAAGGCAGATGATCGTTCAGGGGCCAGAGGGTGAAGCGCAGATACAGAAGGAGCAAAGGGAGGAAGTAACCTCAATCACGGAGCAGCCTTCAGGCGAGGAGACAATCGGAGAGGCAACCTCCCAAGAAAGCGAGACAGCAGCTGAGGGGAAGGAAATGACTCTCGACAAAGAGGAGCTTGAATCCTTTCTCTCCCTTGGGTACATCCAGATCACCATTCTGGATGTGTACAAACTGACAAACAAAATCGCACTTTCAAACGGATACAGAGGTCTGGACAGCCCGG
>Ga0209427_10005643_pt1 | contig 14345 bp, 9 predicted proteins | sample DeeMarSWOR136_30_FD_187465 | JGI IMG/M metagenome (GOLD analysis project Ga0209427, IMG submission 187465) | Marine sediment microbial communities from White Oak River estuary, North Carolina - WOR-1-36_30 (SPAdes) (version 2) | ecosystem: Environmental > Aquatic > Marine > Intertidal zone >... | reverse complement strand
TTTCCTTTCCTCTACCAGAGCTCTTACACGCTTTGAAAGACAATACACGAATGGTGATCACAGTAAGTCCTCACAATTTTATGGGAACATCTATTGAAGAAAACGATTTAAAAACCCTGTTAACCAAAAACACTATTGTACTCTTAGATGAAACGTATTCAGATTTTACAGGGGTTTCTCACGTGAAATTAGTACAAGATTTCCCGAATTTGTTCGTGGTGAGGTCATTTTCAAAGTCATATGGGTTAGCAGGGCTGCGTCTGGGATATATAGCATCTGACAGTGAAAATATTAAAAACCTGGAAAAGGTCAAACTCCCTTTCTCTGTGAATACGATTGCAGACATAGCAGGGTATACTGCACTGGATGAAGAATATCTCGCAGAAGTAGTTGAGAAAGTGAGGCAAGAAAAAGAGTTCTTTTGCAAAGAGTTGCTCAACCTGGGAGTAACAGCTTATCCTACAGATGTTAACTTCGTGCTGATTGACTTCGGAGAAGAGTGTGACAAAATCTGGCAGACTTTGCACGATGAAGATGTACTGGTGAAAAACCTCAACAACTATCCTTTATTGAAAGGGTACGTGAGGGTAACAGTGGGCAGACGTGATGATAATGAGATATTAATGGAAGCACTCAGAGAAACACTTCCGCCAGAAGCTATTCTCTTTGGCCTGGGCGGTGTGTTCGTGGATGAACGTGAATCATATGTGGCAGCAGCCAAAAAAGCTGCTGAATTCTTCTCGAGTACATGTGTGGACTTTGAGAGTGGCTGGGAGATTGCAGAGAGAATTATTCACTTTACAGAAGAGAAGGTATCTCAAGAAGAGGTCATAAAAAAATTTCAGTCTCTTTTGATGGGAAAAAACTTTGATGGATTTATCAGAGATGAAAAGCCAATTTTTGACACAAATTTTCTGGAGGGACTCAAAAAAGACTACAAACTTGGAATTGTTACAAACAGACCAAAAGAAGTAGCCTCATACACTCTGGAGCGGTTTAACATAGAAAAGTACTTCGATACAGTGGTAACGAGGGATGATGTCTGTGGCAAGTACAAGCCAGAGCCGCACGGGGTTAAGTTAGCTATCGAGAACCTGCAGGTTAACAGGGCAGTTTTCGTAGGCAATACATATGTTGACATGATAGCTGCTGAATCTGCAAAAACTGTCCCTATTGCTATTCTTCCACCTGGTAATGAGGAAATGGTGGAGGTTTTTGAAGAAATGGAGATCGATCGTGTAGTAGAATCAGTGAACGATATTCGAAAGGTTTTGTGGTAGAAAAGGAAAAACGAAAAAAAGGATTGTCAGGTAGATGTTCCAATAATTCAATTGAAGAGAAGAGAATGGGTGAAATAACTGACCAGTAATGGAGAATATTTAAGAAAAAATAGCAGATTATCCTTATTGAACCAAAATTTAGAACTGGTGTAGTTGAAATTGTGGTGATCTGAATCAGATTTCCTTAAATTTTATCCAAATATGTGGAGTGCTTCTTCTCTGGTTATTTTCTGTCTGTGTTCCTGGTCTTTCCAGAGTTTCCTAAAAAAATACAAGTATTCATAAAAATCGAGGATATCACGTGTGTAAATTATTTTATGATTCTCTATAACTTTCATTTTTAGATACAATGGCATCGATTCAAATATTTTGATGTCATAATCGAGGTGGAGGGTTTTCTTAAAGATTTTATGCCTATCTGTGTTCGGTGCTACAATACATATATCTGTGTCACTTCTTTCAGTTTCCTCTTTCTTAGCTCTGGAGCCATAGACTACTATGGCCAGAACCCTGTCTGATAAAAACATAAAATCCTTTTTTATTCTTTTAATTTCTCTCTTATCCATTTTTTAACACCTGCAATAAATGTGGTGATTCCTGGCAAAATTTCTTTTATGCTCTCAAAAGCTAATACATCATCTGTAGCATTATACCTGTGAACGAGCCTATTTCTCAACCCATTAGCTTCGATCAAGGGCCCTGTATTTTCAAAATAGTTGTTTTTGAGCAGGTCTATATTGGTATAATCGTCTTTTGGAGGAATCTTTGAGTCTTTACACAGCATAGCTACTATGTCCATGCATGCTTCAGCTATCTCCTGAAATGCTTTATACGTTGCAAGCTTTGTCTTCTCATCTGTAATGAAATCTTTGGGAGGTATGGCTGTCCACTCATTTATTTCAGCACTTCGCTTTGAGATGAGATTGATTTTATCCCAATACCTTTTTAACCTTTCTTCGTCCATTCTGCATCATCCTTTATCTGTTTTCACATCTTTTGAGGGTTCTATCTACAGAACCTTTTCCAGCCTTACAAGGATTTTCTGTGCCCTCTATACACTCATAATTTATATATCTTTTCTCCCAAGAAGGTTGAATCCAATTTTTGATTGTTTGGAAAATCCTCCATCAGATTCAGTCTGTGAAAATTTCACAAAATTTTGTGGAAGTACACAATCGTGATGAACCATGACCAGCAGTTATGAATTCTTTTCTCCTTTCAGTAATTTCTGAATCCAGAATTTTCAGCACATCTGAGTGGAATACACTGTAACGTGCGCCAGGGTTCATCCATATATGTTCAGTGTTGGATCACCGTACATGACAAAGGCAGCCCAGGTAATATCCTCTGAAGAGTAGTATTTTTCTCGTGATAACCGGAGTGCTTCCCCCACAGGGTTATACAAACAATTCTGGTAGAACTCTGCAGCAATTTCAGCCGCTCTTCTATCGTGAATACTCCACAAGCTGCCAATGTATGAAAGGGCACCTCTTTGGAGGAATACTTCTGCCAGCCCTTCAACATCGTAAGAGAATGTCTTTGCAGAACCACACCCATTCAGAAAAACAATGGGGGAACCTTCTAAATTTCTTTCAATCTCTGCACACGTTAGAACATCCTTATACACAGGGAGACAGGGTTCCTTTTTTAATTCTCCTGCATAATGAATAATATCATAACCCTGGGATAAGTGGTACATGACATCTACTTTTCTTGCCTCTTCTGGGTTCAAGTACGTGACAGCAAAGGAGTCTTGGAGGGTTTCTTTTAAATACTCACATTCTTTGACAGCTTCAGGCATTGTTCCTGTGGGATCTGCTATTATTAATGCCTTTTTCTCTCTCTTTTTCTGTTTGTGTATTTCAGAGACTTTTTCACTCTTTATCCTCCGGGAGATAGCATATTTTAGAGCAAAGAACTGATCAGAATACATGAGTTCCCATGGGATCTGAACATCTTCTGTCTCTAAAACTATATACTGATGTGTGAGTTTTTGAGCAAAATCTCTGGGAATAAAATTCTTGTAGATTACAGTACCCATTTTTTTTAACTCTTCTGTCGGCTTTTCCAGTGGTTTCTTCCTTCCAGGGTTCAAGTATTTGGTTATCACTTTTGATGTGTACTCAATCCGTGAAATAATTTCAGAACGCATCTCAGGTGAAATGTCTACAGTCTGAGTGGCTTTTACTGGGAGTATTGTCCGGTTCACAGATTCTAGAGATACCTGATATTTTGTTTTATCACGTTTTTCAAGCGATAGAATCATTAAGTCATGTGAGTGAATTTCAGGAATTTCACGCTTTCTTACAGATTTTTTTAAGATAAAAAAAGAAATAAAAATTAAAATCACTGCTAAGAAAGCTAAAACCCAATTATAGTTTTCAGTCAGGCCAGGTTCTGATTTCTCAGTTGGAGAAGTCTCTGGTATCTCAGGAGAGGTGGGAAAAAACCTGGAACATAAATACTCTCCTTCTCCTTCGAAAGAATACATCTCCAAAGCAGTTTCCATCAAAATAAAAAGGTCATTCCCGCAACCTGAAACATTAGTAACCAAAAGAGTAGGAATACTCCCGGTTGATTTACTCCATTCTTCCACAAGGTTGCAATTTAACACAATAGCCCGTTTATCCCACACTCCTATTACAATCTCCTCATTTCCATCGCCATCTATATCATTTATTACACCAACTCTGGATTGCATAGATGGTCCTATTGAGCCTCTATTTACTAGTTCTAGCCTAAAATTGTATACGACAACATCGCCTTCTGACGTTGTGACCATAATCTCTGTGAATCCATCCCCATCAATGTCAGCAAGTCCACCTAACAAAAGAGAATAGTTAAATTCTTTTTCATACAGGTTTTCCCCCTTGCTATCTCGTAAAAGAAGTTTTCCATACTTATTTCCACCTGAATCCATTACTGTCCCTACAATCTCTATTTCACCATCATTATCAATGTCTTCTACTCCCACTTGTAGTATTCTGAATCCTTCAGAGATTTCTTCACTCCAGATTTCTTCACCCTCAACAGTGAGCACTGTTATATAGACGTGGCAGTCATCGCGCTGTCCGACCTGGTTTCCATTGCATGGTGAACGAGAACCCAGAATAATCTCTGGTCTACCATCTGTGTCAATATCATAAAAGGCCTCAATAACCACGAAGGGCCCTGATTCATAAAACCATTCCACCTCTCCTGAGGGGTACTCAAAAGCAAGTACTCCCCTGGGAGATCCAAGATATCCAGTATTTACCACAGCCAAAATTTCTATTCTACCATCTCCATCAATATCATAAGAAACCACAGGGATCATCGATCTCTCTATGCCCCCTTCATAAGAGACACCAAAATAACTCATGAAGTTAAACTCAGTTACCTCATCTCTTGAAACGTCCAGCACAGAAAGGTTGTATTCTCCATTTCTCAAAGGATACACTACTTCTAAAACAGTATCATTGTTCACGTCTAACAACGTTATACAGAAAACATCTGCTGTACACTCTTTCTCCCAGAGGATATTCATTTCAGAATCCAGTATAGCCACCCCATCACCAGTAGATGCTGCTATTTCAACTTTTCCATCTCCATTCACATCTCCTGCAGCAGCCCTCATGAGCGGCTGTCCAGTGTACACTTCCCCAACAGGAGATAGAGGGTATGTCCACACATGGTTGAAACTCTGAAAAGAGTAGGGTTCTCCTGATGAGTATGGGTTATAATTGTTCCCCTTGAAAGTATTCTGCCAATTTGAGAAGAAGAGGATACCGTTTTTTGTCATTACTGTTATATATTTACCATCTCCAGATATTTCTACCGATTTTGTACCTTCTAAATCTTTTTGCCACAAAATTTCTCCTTTTTCATTGAATACATACAGATTCTGTGTATTTGCAGCTGCTACAACCCCATCTGAAGAAATACAACAGTCCACCAACCCATCTACAGTAAGGTTCGTTATTTCTTTTCCTGTACTATCAAAAAGATAGATCTTCCCACCAGATGTGCCAGCAGCAATTATAGTATTATTCGTTCCTACAGAAATGACAGACCCTTCAAATCCATCTTTTCTGAACAATTCATGCGTTTCCCCCAGTATATGGAGCGATCCTGTTTCTGTTCCAACAATCAAAAAGCTTCCATCTTCAGAAATCTGCACAGAAGTGATAGACGGAATCTCGTAATTCCAGTACGTTATCTCCTCATCAATTTTAAAGAAGTAAATCAGATCTGACGTGGCTGCTGCAGCTCTTTTACCACTTGAAGAAATTGACACAAAATTGACAGGAGTTTCTACATTTATCTGTGTCATAGATTCTAATTGAGGGAATAAAAAAATATTCTTCTTCGTTCCAGAAATTGCACACGAATCATTTTCTGAAATTGCTACAGAACGGACAGGATCACTGCCTTGTTGAGTGAGTTTTGTTCCAGACAGACTCATAATAGAAGTTGCGAGTTCTGTACCCAGAACCATGTTGTTCTGGCTCATATCAGCACTTGTGATTGTGCTCCCCAGGTTTTCTTGTCTGATCATTGCTCCATACTCATTGAAGAGATAATAAATACCAGAAGAAGATCCAACAAGTATGTTCTTCCCATTTTCTGTCATTGCAGAAGCAGAAATTCCTTCAATTCTGTAGCTCCAGGACTGTGAAGCACCATTAGATACAGGCGTACACAGAATGGAGCAGATTAAGAGACATACTATTAACTTTCCTCTTATACAGATCACCACAATCAATAATTGCACTATTGCTTAAAAGCTTTTGGTTTAGAGGTTACTTCTTCTTTTTTATTATATTTTGAAAGAACCTTATAATAAATGCTAATGGAGTGCTTCTGCACAGAATGGGAAGGGGACAGCTTTAGGAAATTTAGGAACACACACCTGCTCCTTTTCTCATCCTCATAAAGCCTTCACCTCATGAGTCTGTTATGCATAACCTCTGGAAAGAAATTTCTGTTTGAAATATTCTCAGACATGAGTAATACCTAGATGTTACTTTATCGTAATATCAAATAGCATTACCTATATTATACTAAATAATGTGTATATTTTTTTCTTATAATATCATAGATAACTCTTCTCCTACTTTTAATGTATTAGTAGCACCTGTTTTGTGATTCAATGATTTTTTTTCTTCAAATTCCAAACATTCAAAAAATCGAGATCAAAATACTTATAAACTAATTTGGAAAGATCGGTATATATAAGATTAAAAGAGGTGAAAAATCTTGAAAGGTAGAAGGACAATACTTGCTGTTCTGGTAGTAGTGGGATTAAGTGCTTCTGCAATAGGTTCTGACAGTGATTCTCTTGTTGTGGAATTTCAGTTTAACACTGTACAGGGACTTGATTGTGGTACCTGGATGGTGGAGGACACAATGATTCAGGAGGTACCTGGTGAACCATTGATACCGTATTATCCTGCTCGTATTTTGTTACCAGAAGGTACAGAGGTAAAAGATGTAAAAGTGAAACACAGCAGCCCAATCATTGAAAAAGGGATTGACATCGTGTGGGGCCAACAGCCCTGTACTTCCAACGATACACCAGTAAAAGTGGACAAGAACGAAGAAATTTACAGCTCTGATAAGGAGTATCCTGACGAATTGTGCAAAGTTGTCTCTACAGAATCTTTCAGAGGGTTCAAGATATTGAATGTTATTTTGTACCCTGTACAGTACAGCCCGAAATCTCAAACAGTGAAATTCTATGAAACGCTTTACGTTCATGTACAGGTCAAGAAAGGTCCTAAAAACGAATTGTACAGAGGATTAAAGTGTGACAAAAAGACTGTAAAGTCCATGGTGAACAATCCTGAAGTGGCAGAAACGTATGGAGAGCTGGGTGATGTTTTACCACTTTCAGGAACCTACGAGTATATCATTATAACGAATGACACTCTGGAATCCACATTTCAGGAATTAGCTGATTTCAAAGCCTTTTACGTGAACGGAACAGACGTTTATACTGTGTCATGGATTTATTCCAACTACAGTGGGAGTGACAACCCGGAGAAGATCAGAAACTTCATCATCGACAAGTATACTAACAATGGGACAAAATATGTCTTATTGGGTGGAGATGTTTCTGTCGTTCCCCATAGAGGATTCTATATTTCTTGTGGTGGGTACACTGACACTGACATGGCAGCTGATATGTACTATGCACATTTAGACGGAACCTTCAATTATGACAATGACAGCAGATGGGGTGAGCCCACAGATGGTGTGGACTGGTATGCAGAAGTGGCTGTAGGCCGAGCACCAGTGGAAACTGTTTCAGAAGCTGAAGATTTTGTGGACAAAGTCATTACTCACGAGCTTGCTTATAAACCCGATGTCTGTCAATTTCATCAGGCCCGCATAGCAGGTGATAATGACCCTGATTCCACGTGTTTAGCAGAAGACTGTGACGACTGGGTGCCACTTGACTATGTGAAGAAATATCTCTTCGAAGAGGATCAAGAAGTGACAAAAGATCTCTGGGAAGATGCATGGGATGGCTCATTTGATGGACAACCTCAAATACCTCCCTTAGTAGTTCAACACATGGGTAATAATTCCTCGTACCCTACATGTGATCCTACATGCTACGAAATCAATCACGAGGACGAAAATACAGTAGATTGGTGCTGCTCAGATGTGTCCAGTCTGACCAATACACTATGGCCCTGGCACACAAGTCCTGCCTGTTGTATTGGACAGTTCACTTACGACGACTGTTTGGCTGAGTGCTATGTCAAAGACGACTGCGGAGCTATTGCATGTTACGCGAACGACAACTACGGCTGGTACTCTGTAAATGATGCATGCATGTACTCTGGTGAGTTCTGTGAAATGCAGTTCAGAGCCTTATTCAATGATGGAAAAGAGAAATTTGGTGAATTACTGAATCAGTCAAAGACCTATATGGCATCTTCAGCAGCGAGCAATTGTTACTACAGATGGTGTTTCTATGAGATCAATTTAATTGGAGATCCTGAAACACCTTGTTTGACCAGAAGATCAGGGATCAAAATCACCAACCCCAAAGATGGATCAGAGGTTTCAGGAACTGTCAGCATTACTGTAGATGCATGGGAAACTATTACCAAAGTGGAGTTTTGGATTGACAAGAACAAGAACGAAGAGAAGGATGAGGGTGACCTAGACTACTCCGATACTGAAGCACCCTTCCAGTGTCAATGGGACACCACAGATTATTCAGAAGCTGAAGATTTCACTATCTATGCATGCAGCTACATCTCTAGTGCGTCCCAAGGATGTGAAACTGTTACAGTTACGGTGAGTAACTTTCACATGAACACCCCTGCCGACAGATCAGAGGATTGCATTGGTGAGACTGTCAGTATTACCACGTCTACTGCAACAGACATTGATGAAGTGAAATTCTATCTCATCTGGATCGTTAATGACAGTTGTAGCAGCAGCTTACTGTGTACAGATGATGAAGCACCCTTCCAGTACAACTGGAACACTACTGGTTATTCAGCAAGGTGGTACACTATTCGTGTAGAGGCTTACAGCTCTGAAGAACTGAGAAACGTTGACCAAATCCTCATCAAATTGATTGTCTGTTAGATCGACTATTGAGAGCAGCAAAGAGCATCAATCCTACGCTGTCTATATGCTGTGTAACCCTGTAAAAATCACAGCATTCATGAGTTTTTTCCCTTTTTTCTTTTTTTTTCAAAAGATGGATTTCTCTAATTTGAATTTACTACTATCTGAAGATAAGATTTCTTCTTCAAGAACTTCCAATAAAACTTATTCATCTGAATATACGGAAAGCTTCCTCTTTGGTTATTCTTTGTCTCTGTTTCTGGTCTTTCCAATAAACAAAAAATTATATGAATAAAAACTTCTCCTTGTCCATTTTCAGTGGAATTCCTACGTTAATATCGTCTATGAGTCTCATGGAACTCATTTCACAGAATTTCAAGCACGTCAAATTTATCTGAGTATGAAAAAGGTACAAAATCAACAGATCATCCACTTTGAATAACCAGGAGCTGCGGTCTAACCCTGCAAGAAACTTTCGTATACCTGTTTCGTAATCAGTTCTCAGTGTAATTAGAAGAGGTTCATAGTTGGAATACCCCAGAGGAAAAAACCCCATAAACACTTTACAGTCTTTTACGATCTTTTGAAATCGTTCTTCCACTGTTTTGCATGGAATCTGTAATTCTGCAGCTGCCTCAGAAAAATCACGTCTCGGATTCCGCATCGCTCTATACACGTTCCAATCTGTATCATCCCATGCAACAGGGTTATCAGGTTCTAACTTTCCAGGTGTGTCAAAGCAGTGATCAATAAATTCTCTTTCATCTTTGAGGGAACTTTCCAGTATTACTTTTGCAGGAAACGATGGTTCAACAAGTTCTGCGTAAGAGAGGGTTCCTCCATTATCCTGTGAAATCTTCAAATACGAATACCACCCAGCCAGAAGGATGCCAAAAGAATCTTTTTCCTCCAATTCTTCTACATCTGTATTTTCCTCAAACAATGTGATTTTAATACCAGAATTACAGTAAAGGTATGGGCCTATCAGAATTTTGTCTTCAAAGGATTTATCTAAAATTCGCTGGGCAGATCCGTGTAATTTTTTCCAGTTTCTCAAAGAAGCAATAATATGGAAAAGTTCCTTTACCGTGATCTGTGGATTCTCCTTTAAAGCTCTATAGAGCGCAAAATCTATGTGTTTTCTCGTTTCATCATCTATGGACATTTTAACCACCTTGACAAATTTGTCAAAAATCCTGCAGAATCTCTGCAGAATCCTTCCATACAGAAGCATTTATGAACCAATCATATTAAAACCTTTTTGTTCAAATCAGAGAACCCTAAAAATTTCCTCAAATAGCACAGTGCTTCAATGAGCAGTTCCAGTATTCAGTCTTCCTATGACTTTATAAAACCAGAACCCATAAGATAACGTGATCTAATGAAAAGTATCATCGATGAACTGGATGAGATTCTAGTTGACGTGGGGAAATATCCCAGCAAGGATGAGTTAATGAAAGATGCATTGCGTGCGCTCTTGAGAGCTAAACCAGAATTAAAAAGAGATGTAGCAGTAGAATTGTACAAAAAAGGAGCAGTATCTTTGCCAAGAGCTACTGAAATCTGTGGATCTAACATGGAAGATTTCAAAGAACTGCTGAAAGAAAGAGAAATCAAAATAGAAGTTTTTTATATCCCTGTTGAAGAAATTGATAAAGAGATGGAAAGTATATTAGCCCCTCAACTATAATGTATGTTTTTTCGGCTTAATTTCCAGAATTTCTTTCCGTTCTCTGCCTTTCAAATCTTTTATTGCGTACAGTGTGATGACTGATGAACCTTCTCTCTGCCTCAAAGATTTCAGCCAGTTCCTCCAGTTGTTTTACAATTTCTGAGTACAAATTCTGCACGTCTATTTCAGGGTTCATAACATCATGCTGTATCATCTACTTATATCGCTGGTTGCACACTATTATAACCTTTTCTCTGCGCCTCTGTGCCACAGTTATACCAGACAAAATGGAAGAAGCTATCTCATCTGTAGGAATGAAATTCAAGAGAACAAATAAACGAATAAGAATACACAGTTCCAAAGGGTTACTCCTTTTGCTATTCCAATTTTTTCTGCTTCCACTTTCCTCTAAAGAACCAGAGAGCCATAATACATGAGCCCACCAAGAAAGAAGATCCGAAAGCCAAGAAAACACCATTTGCTCCCATAGTTTCAGATGCAATGAGCATGACAGGTATCTGGAAACAGAAGGCTGTCACAAGTGTGATAACCATTGGTGGCTTCGTATCTCCTGAACCAAAGAATGCACCACTTAACGGAAAATAGAACCCTGCAAACACTAAAAAGGGAGAGATTATTCTAAAAGCAGATGACCCAGCCTGGATAACTTCTTCTGCACTGCTGAAAAATGATACAAACTCCTGGGAAAAGATGAAGTATACTACCCCAATGACCACCATAGCTAAAACACCCATGTACCCAGACTTTAATGCAGTTTTTTCAGCTTGTTCAGGTTTTCCAGCCCCTAAATTGTGTCCCACCAATGTTTGGCACGCAATAATCAACCCAAATAAGGGAATGATTGCAATTCCTACCAACCGGAAGAAAATCTGAAACCCAGCAATGTAGGTCATGCCAAATCCAGCAATAATTCTGATAGATATCATGTTGGTGAAGTTTCGTACAGAAGTTTCAACACCTGTAGGAAGCCCAATAAAAAACATGGTTTTCATTGTTTTAAAATCGAACTCTATTTTTGTGGTAATTTCCACAATGTGCCTTCCCGTGGTAATCAAGTAGATTCCGATACCAAATATTGTCATCTGCGAGAGAACTGAAGCTAAAGCAGCCCCGGTAATACCCATGTTACATCCAAATATAAAAATGGGGTCTAGAATCATGTTCAATATATTAGAAACTATTAAAATCTTCATAGGTGTTCTAGCATCTCCCACACCGCGCATGGCTGTAAACAAGGTGAGAGCAGAGAACAAGAAGATGAACCCAAAAGACATGACCCTCCCGTATGAAATACCGTACAAAATTGTATCTCCTTGAGCTCCTAAAGCAATGAGAATGTATTCTACAAAAAAAACTCCCACAAGACAGAAGATAGAAGCAATAAACAATTTTAAAAACAAGGTCTGTTTGACCACCTCATTCACTCGTTTGTAGTTTTTTGCCCCATAGTGTCTGGCAATCAAAGCGACACTACCCACACCTATGACTTCGTTAAAAATGATAGCAAACTCAAAGAAGATGCCGAATAGTGCAACAGCTGCTATTTGTTCATATCCGAGCCTTCCCACCCAAAACATGTCAACAATGTTGTATAAAGTGGTGAAAAACATGCCGACAACAGACGGGAGTGCTATGTATCTGATAGCTTTTGTTATGTCCATTTCTGTGAAATCTTTTCTTTCCATCGGTGAGGGTTTTCAAAGAGATTTAAAAAGGTTTTCATCTGGTGAGACATTACTGTTAAGGTTACAAGAGTGTTCATTCTCTGTGCAATAGAAAAGACTTTACTGCTTACACCCAGAGGTTACACATAACGTGGGAACGTTATTAGTTAAAAATTCTGGCAGAAAAGAAACCTTATTAAATTTTCTAATTAATTCTACATTTTTTTGTTTTAAAAAAAGAAAAAAGGAATTTTTTCACTTTTTCGTCACTGTTATTGAAGCATTGGAGGTGGAGGCTGTTATAGATACTCCAGGTTCTCCTGCTGTAGACCCTTTTTTGTGGGTTCTTGAATCTACTGTATACGTCACTCCACCAGCTCCCACGTGTATGTCTCCATTACTCGTCTCCAAATCGAAGCTGAAATCCCCACCAACTGTTATCACAATGTCTGCGTTGGATGTTTCTACAATGTATCTTCCACTGTCTCTGCATTCTATGTCTATTTCCCCGTTAGAAGTTTCAATGTTCACAGTTTTTCCCTGGAAAAACCCTTTCACCCCACCGTTGGAGGTTTTAATCCATATATTGTCTGCTGTTATGGAGGCTTCAACAAATCCGTTAGAGCTTTCAAGAGAAACATCTGATGCAATAACCTCCTCCACTCTAATGTACCCATTAGAAGAAGTTAACTCAATTATGTCAAAGGCTTTTCTGGGAAGATATGCTTTCACGTCTGCGCCTGTATCTACCTGCTTTTCACCTGTGTATTCCACCTTTAAGGTCACTGTTGTCGTTTCACCGCGTGATTCTTGTGAAAGATCTGCCTGTACGTCTTCAAGTATAGTCTTTGCCTGTTCTTTCGTTTCACCTCTCGCGTATTTGGTCACTTCGATTTTGAAGCCCTCTTCATCCCACAGATGAACTTCTGTGTATCCATTATAGGTTTCAAAATCTAGAGAGATTCTTTCTGTCTCCATACTACTTTCGAAGACTTCTGAAGCTTCTTCCTTGTGCAGTGGGACTACAGATTCTCTTGGCCCAATCCCTTCTGGCTGTCCAATACATCCGGAAAGAATTGAAAGCAGCACATGCAAAAATGGAAGCTTTCACCTGGGTTAGATTTTCCTTTTTCATTTTAGTCCTCCTTATCCTTTCAGATAGTGGTTTCATCCCTTTGCAGCCTTTATAAAGTTAACTCATAGGGACTGTATAAATTTCTGGACATTATTACCATGTCTCAAATTGTCAATTTGTTGAATAATAAAGATGAGATATAACTGTTACAGTGCACCGTACTAGACAGCCGAGATGGAAACCTTCGTATTCTAAAAGTCTTTTTCGCATGAATCTTTAGAGCTGCCAGCCTGCCAGCCGAAAAATCTTAAAAGGGGGATAGTAAAACCATGCACATGAAAAAGTATACACCCTGTAGTGCTTTAGCAGCACTGTTGGTTTTGTCCGTGTGGAGTTTGACTATCTTGTGGATGAACATGGTTACACCAGGTGGCGCTACGACGCAGGAGATAATCTTTCTGGGAACAGTGACTATCACGCTCTGGGTGTTAGTGCTGCTGTACTGGAAACAGGTTCAATGGAGTTATGTGGCTGGAATACTTGTTATTGCCTTCGGCATATTTGGAGGATCAGCAGTTGCAGCACTGCATTCTGAACTCAACTTTTCAGGTTCAGTTTATAATGTGGTTACTATCATAATGTACGTAGTTGCTTCAGCTGCCATGTACTTCAGTTACAGATCATACAAGAACCTCCCGCATATTCGGAGAAGAAAAGTCATCTTTGGCGTTGGTGGAATAGCTCTTATCGCAGTTGCAGCAGGTGGAGTACTCGCAGCAAGTGCTGGCTCAATTGAAGGATTTATGTTCAGATCTACTCTCCACAGTGTTGACGAGACTATTAATCAGATGGAGACTATAGACGAAAAGGTCCAGGTTCTCATGGAGAAAGGGGAGATTCCATCTCTGGCAGCTTGTATTGTGGTGAATGACTCTGTCGTTTGGGCAAACGCATACGGTGAGCAGCCTCGTCTAGATACACTGTACAATATAGGTTCTATTACAAAGCCATTTGTTGCAACAGCAGTACTGCAATTGTACGAGCGAGGCGTAATAGGTCTG
>Ga0209427_10005642_pt1 | contig 14345 bp, 14 predicted proteins | sample DeeMarSWOR136_30_FD_187465 | JGI IMG/M metagenome (GOLD analysis project Ga0209427, IMG submission 187465) | Marine sediment microbial communities from White Oak River estuary, North Carolina - WOR-1-36_30 (SPAdes) (version 2) | ecosystem: Environmental > Aquatic > Marine > Intertidal zone >... | reverse complement strand
GATAGAACGAAGGGTACAAAAAATACTGACGGAATATGCTATACAGGCAGGCATAGATAAGAAGGTGCACCCCCACATGCTGAGGCATACCTTCGCCACACACCTGCTTGACGGTGGGGCTGATTTGAGGGTGGTGCAGGAGCTTCTGGGGCACGCCAACCTGGCGACAACCCAGATTTATACCCACGTAAGCAAGAGCCAGGCGAAAAAGGTATACCTGGCAGCACACCCGATGGCAAAAGAGAAGGACAAAGGGCTTGAATAACAGGATACAGAAGCTACGGGATAAGCTGGATAAAGAGGGGCTGGACGGCATTCTAATCTCGCAGGCGGAGAACCGGCGTTACCTTTCCGGCTTTGACGGCTCAGCGGGGTACCTGTTAATTACCCCAAAAAGCTCTATCCTGGCGACCGATTTCCGCTATACAGAGCAAGCCAAGGCGCAGGCACCCGACTACGAAATTTACAAGATAAGCGGCCGGGTGGCAGAGTGGTTCCCCGGACTGTTAGCCGAGTTGAACCCGAGCAGGCTGGGGTTTGAATCCGAGAACGTCACCTTCAATATGCATAAAGAACTATCCCGCATAGTAAGAAAAACCAAAGCAGGAACCAGACTGGTGCCTGTAGACGGACTGGTAGAATCGTTGAGGATGGTAAAAGAACCCGAAGAAATCGAGCTTATCAGCAGGGCGGTGGAAATAGCCGACAGGGCTTTTGAAGAAGTGGAAAGCAGGATTAAAGCGGGCATGACGGAGAAAGAAATAGCCTGGGAGCTGGAGAAAGCGGTGCGCGAGCAGGGCAGCCAGGCGGTGCCTTTCGATATTATCGTTGCATCGGGGCCAAACGCGGCTTTACCACACCATAAGCCGTCGGAGCGGAAGATAAAAGCCCAAGAGCCGATAGTAATCGATATGGGGGCAAAGGTGGGGGGGTACTGCAGCGACCTGAGCCGGACAGTCTACCTCGATATTCCGCCTTATAAAGAGGATATCTGTAACCGGGTTTATGATACTGTCCTGGGTGCGCAGCTAGCGGCGATTGCCATGATTATTGAAGGAATGAGCGGAGAGGAGGCAGACCATATACCGAGACTGATGATTCAGGACGCCGGGTTCGGTGATGCCTTCGGGCATGCGCTGGGTCACGGCGTGGGGCTGGCGGAACACGAAATGCCGCGCCTCGGACCGAACTCAAAGGATATACTCACCGAGGGCATGGTTTTTTCTGTTGAGCCGGGTATCTACCTGAACGGCTGGGGGGGAGTGCGGATTGAGGACTTAGTAGTCATGGAGAACGGAAAGACAAGGGTACTTTCCAAAGCCAAGAAATGAACTAAATGCTTGCGGGAGACAATAATGATAAACGCGACTGAGCTAAGAAGGGGAGTTACCATTGAGCTGGACGGCAAGCTGTACCAGGTAGTTGACTACCAGCATATCAAGCAAAAGCGAACGGCACTGGCACGGGTAAAGCTGAGGGACATTCAGGCCGGTCATACTATGGAACGAACCTTTCAGTCGGGCGAGAAACTTGTAAGGGCACGGCTCGAATTTCGGACGATGCAGTACCTTTACAATGACGGCAACCTATATTACTTCATGGACGAGGAGAACTTCGAGCAGATATCAATCGACGCCAGCCAGCTAGAAGACGCAATCAACTACCTGAAGGAAGGCATGTCCCTGCAGGTATCGAACTACAAGGGACAGCTGGTTGGCGTGGAGCTTCCGATAACCGTCGAGCTCGAGGTGACGGCTACCGAACCGGGTTTCAAGGGAGACACGGCGACAGCAGCAACCAAAGCGGCCACACTGGAGACCGGTATCACCGTCCAGGTGCCCCTGTTTGTCAACCAGGGCGATGTTATCAAGGTCGATACACGTAGCGGTACTTATATAGAAAGGGCGGGCTGAATTGCTAAAGGCTGACCTCCATATTCATACCAAATACTCAATGGACTGCGATACACCGCTGGAGAAAATAATCGAGCGGTGCCTGGAGACGGGGGTGAATTGCATTGCCATTGCCGACCACGACAGCATTGAAGGGGCGCTGGAAATGCAGAAGATAGCCCCGTTCCCGGTAATCGTGGCCGGGGAAATTCTGACCCCGCAGGGTGAAATAATGGGCATGTTCCTCAAGGAGCGGGTGCCAATCGGGCTGCCCATCGAGGAAGCCATAGCGCACGTCAAAGCCCAGGGCGGACTGGTATGTCTGCCCCACCCTTTTGACACATTCCGGGGACTGAGGATAGACGGGGCGAGGCTCGAAGAGCTTGCAGAGCAGATTGACGTTGTCGAGGTATTTAATGCAAGAAGCCATTTCTCCGCGCCAATAATCAAAGCCGACGCCTTTGCCAGAAAGCACGGTATTGCCAAGAGCGCCGGCAGTGATGCCCATTCCCTGGGGGAAATAGGCTATACCCATGTCGAGATGCGAGAATTCGAGGGTAAGGACGACTTTCTACAAGCATTGAGAGAGGGCAGGATAGTCGGAAACAGAACGAACCCTCTAGTCCATTTTCGCAGTCTCTGGGCAAGGATAAAGAAGCGGTTTTAAGGGAGGCAGTGATGTACCAGCTTGGCTGGTTCTCAACCGGCAGGGACAAGGCAGCCCGAGACCTGCTGGAAACGGTGCAGAGAAGTATCAAGCAAGGCGATATCAAGGCGGAGATAGCCTTCGTTTTCTGCAATCGTGAACGCGGTGAGTCAAAACAGAGTGACCTATTCCTTGACCTTGTAGAAGCTTACAACATCCCTTTAATTTGTTTCTCCTACCGGAAGTTCAGGGTGGAACTAGGTAAGCAAAACCCGGAACCTTCGACACCGATGCCGCAATGGCGGCTCGACTACGACCGGGAGGTGATAAGCAGGCTGCGGGGTTTTAAGCCTGACCTGTGTGTCCTCGCTGGCTTCATGATGATTACAGGTCCCGAGCTATGCCAGAGATACGATATGACTAACCTTCACCCGGCGGCTCCGGGCGGACCCAAAGGGATGTGGCAGGAGGTAATCTGGCAACTGATTGAGGAAAAGGCCGAGGAAACGGGGGTAATGATGCACCTGGTGACTGCGGAGCTGGACATGGGACCACCGGTGACCTACTGCACATTCTCAATGAGGGGCGAACGGTTTGACGAATACCGGCAGGAGATAGAGGGGCTTCCTGTGAAGGACATCCAGGAGAGGGAGGGAGAGAATAACAGTCTATTTAAGCTCATCCGTCAACATGGACTGGCCAGGGAGTTTCCGCTGATTGTTGCCACAATAAAGGCTTTCAGCGAGAGTAAGGTAAGGATAACAGCGGATAAACAGGTGGTCGATGTTGAGGGCAAATTGATTAACGGTTATAATCTGACCAGAGAGATAGATGAGCAGGTGAGAGAGGGATGATTCGTTGTGGAAGGGGTAGCTGACTAGTAATGGCAAATTTTATCGCGTTCGACCTTGAGGGGCCGCTGTCACCTCAGGACAACGCTTATGATTTGATGAAGCTATTTCCAAATGGGGACAGGATTTTCGAGGTAATAAGCCGGTACGACGACCTGCTGGCGCTGGAAGAACGGAAGGACTACGAACCGGGAGACACCCTGGCGCTGATAGTGCCATTCCTAGTGCGGCACAACATCGAAGAGAAGGACATTATATCTCTGGCCAGCCAGGCTACCCTACTCGGCGGGGCGGCCGACCTCATTTACTGGCTGCAGGCGAATAACTGGAAGGTATTCTGTATCAGCACCACCTACGAACAATACGCCATATACATTACCCAGAAACTGGGTATATTCGCCCATAATGTCGCCTGCACCAAATTCCCACTTGACCGGCTCTGTACTACATTATGTAAAGAAGAGACCGGACTGATACAACAGGCCGAGGAAGATATTCTGACGATGAAACCGGGTGACGATGACGACAGGATTAAACGGAGGCTGGACGAGTTCTTCTGGGAGAAGCTACCGAGCACCGATATAGGCGCGGCAATAAAGGAGGTAAAGCCCGTAGGCGGGCACCGCAAACTGGTGGCACTGACGAAATTCGCCGAGAGATATTCCGAGCCACTGTATAACTGGGTGGCAGTCGGTGACAGCATCACCGACGCACGAATGCTCGAAGAGGTGGAACTGCCGGGGGGACTGGCTATCGCCTTTAATGCCAACGAGTATGCCCTGCCCTACGCTACCATGAGCCTGGCTTCGACACACATAAGTGACCTGACGGAGGTATTACGGGCATGGCAGAAGGGCAGCCGAAGCGAGGTGAAGAGGGTGGTACAGGAAAAAGAGGAAACCGGTGGCGATGGAGACAGGGGCTACTTTCACTGGCTGTCGGGCAGAGAGAACATAGACGACTTTACCGAGATACACGACATACACCGGAGAATCAGGCGGCTGGTGAGGGAAGAAGCGGGTAAGCTGGGGTAAGAGATATGACATATACGAATAAAGCCCAATTCTCGGCAAAATGGGATGTGCGAACCGGGTCTCCAAGGAGGCTGTGGAGAGCGCTGCATGATTTTCTGGACGATAACGGATTCGAGCACGAATACGAGGAATTGAAGTTCGAGCAGAGCCCTATTGACGGAACGGCTACATTCAGCGACTCGCTTCTCGGCCAGAGGGAGTACCAGAGGCGAGCCTCTTTATGGTTTCTGAGGGAGGTAGTGGGCGTAGTGCTGTGCCTGACAGTAATCCTGATAACGGTGGGACTGGCATTGATGCGGAGTAGTGTAAAGACACTGAGGACAACGGTAAGGATTGACGTTGAGGGGGAGGTCTACCGAACAAGAGGTGCCAGTATTGACACCGCCCGCGCCGAAGAGATCCTGGACGTGATTGCCGATACCAGGATTACCATGCAGGTCTGGGGCGGTGAGCCGGCCGAAGAGAGCAAGTACGACATCAGAAGAACAACCACAGACCACAGGGAAATCGTGAAACTTGAAAAGAGGTTTAAAGAGCTGAGTGAAAGGCTTGACGGAACACTGCCCAGAGTATCACTGACGCGGGTCGATTCGTCAGGTCTATAGGCGCGGTCAATATACCAGACACATTATGGCAGAGACGGTTTCCGAATGAGCAACACTGAAGTAACGGGGCTGGGAGCCCTGAACATAGACCACCTGTACCATATCGAGAGCATCCTTGAGGACGGCGAGGTAGTGGTTAAGGAGGAGGAGCTGTTCCCAGGCGGCTCAGCGGCCAACACAATCTACGGGCTGGCCAGACTAGGGGTAAAGACGGGGTTTGTCGGGGTTATAGGGGACGATACCGAGGGCAAGATACTAGTCGAGGACTTTGAGAAGGCCGGGGTTGATACCAGTCAAATCAAGGTAAAGGCGGGAGCAAGAAGCGGGGCGGTCCTGTGCCTCACCGATAGCTCGGGAAAGCGTTCGCTTTACGTTTCGCCGGGAGCCAACAACCTACTGACGATAGAAGACCTGGACATGAGTTCCATCAATAAGGCGGGCGTGCTCCATGTCTCCTCATTCACAGATAACAGGCAGTTTGAGACGTTGGTGGGGATGATGGAGAATATAGAGCCGTCCACGAAGCTCAGCTTTTCTCCCGGGGCACTGTACGCGGCACGAGGATTGAAGGCACTGGCACCGATACTGAAGAGAACCTATGTCCTCTTTCTAAACCAAAACGAAATACGGCAGTTGACCGTGCAGGATGTAGTAGATGGAGCGGGAACCTGCCTCAGAGAGGGATGCCAGATGGTGGTGATTACGCTGGGCAAGGGAACAGAGGTAGCATCGAGCAAGGGCAACGGCCAGAAGACGAACGCCGTGTGCTATATAAGAGATACCGAGAACGAATATATTATCGAACCGACGAGCCGAAAGAGTGCAGGCGAAATAGAGACCACCGGAGCCGGCGATGCCTTTGCCGCCGGATTTCTCTACGGTCTACTAAAAGGAAAGAACCCAGAAGAATGCGGACGGCTGGGCAATATTGTGGCCCAGTTCTCAATTGCAGAAATGGGAGCCAGAACGGGACTACCCGACCCTGAGGAACTATCCCGGAGATACCGAGAGATTTATAACAGGGAGCTATAACTACTTCTTTTCCTTGGCTTCTTCCTCTGCCGGCTTGGTCAGGATTTCATCGACAAGGCCGTACTCTACTGCCTGCTCAGGGTTGAGGTAGAAGTCGCGGTCAGTATCGTGGATTATCTTGTCCATTGGCTGACCGGTATGCTTGGCGATAATATTCCGAATCAATTCCTGCATCCGCATAATCTCGCGGGCGGCGATTTCGACATCAGCGGCCTGTCCCTGAGCACCGCCAAAAGCCTGGTGCATGTGGATGGTAGCGTTGGGCAGGGCATAGCGTTTGCCCTTGGCACCGGCACAGAGGAGCAGTGTCCCCATGCTAGCCGCCAAGCCAACACATATAGTGGAGACATCGGGACGGATAAGCTGCATGGTATCGTAGATGGCAAGGCCAGAACTGATAATGCCGCCGGGACAATGAATATAGAGGTTTATGTCCTTGTCCGGGTCTTCCCTCTCCAGGTATAGAAGCTGAGCGATAATAACATTTGCCACCTGGTCGTTAATGGGCATACCGAGCATGACAATGCGCTCCCGCAGTAGTAGTGAGTATATATCAAAAGCTCGTTCTCCGCGGGCGCCACTCTCAATGACCATCGGTATAACGTTCATCGGGTTGGTGTTCATTTCTCATCCTCCTGCTTTTGTATTTTCTTAGTTTCTTTTGAACCCCGGGCTATTTCGCCCAGTCGCTGTACAGTTTTTCTTACAAGTAAAGTTTGCTCAATCGACTGGCGGGTCTGGGGAGTATTGAGGGCTTTTTTAAGCTGTTCTTTATTCTCAACAGTACTTATTATCATCGCCTCGATTTCATCATCTATATCGGAGTCGGTAACTTCTATCTTCTCCTCCTCAGTAATTTTACCCAACACCAGTGATTGAGCTACCCTTTTTTCGGCTACCGGGTGCAGTTCTTCGTGTAACTCCTCTTCCGATTTGTTGATAGTCCTGAGGTATTCATCCATATTACCGCCCTGAAGCTGGAAGCGCCTTGACTGGTCCTCAATAAGGCGATGTATCTCATTATCCACCAATATGGGGGGGAACGCCACCTCAGAAAGGTCGACAACCGCCTCAATCACCCGCTGCTCAAAATCCCGCTGGTTCCTTTCCTCACGACTGCGGGTCAGGTCTTCAGAAATTCGCTGGCGAAGCGACTTCAGCGTTTTTATTTCGGGGTCAACCTGCTCAGCAAAACTATTAGTTACCTTGGGGAGATTCTCCTGCTTTATCTCAGTTACCTTCACCTTGAAGGAAGCCTCTTTGTCGGCAAATTCGTTTCGGGAGTAATCGGAAGGAAACTTCAGCTTAAACTCCTTCTCTTCGTTCTGGCCCATTCCCTTCAACTGCTCGGCGAACCCCGGCGCGGGGGCGGGGGAACCGCTCATGACCTGGTACTGGGCGCCTTTGCGGTTGACGAACGGCTCACCTTCAATATCGCTATCAATATCCAGGACTACCAAGTCGCCGAAATCAACGGGGCGCTGAACAGGCTCCCAGACAGCATGCTGATGGCGCAGTTCCTCTATTACCGCCTTGATGTCGTCATCGGTAACTTTGACGGGCTGAGGGGCATCCTTAATACTATGATAGTCGCCGAGCCGGACAACGGGTCTGAGCGGTACTACTGCTTTAAATATAACGGGGTCAGTCTGAACCACCTCAATTTCGGGTTGAGCGATAGCATCAATTTCCTGCTCCTTGAGAGCTTTCTCATAAGCCCGGGGCAACATTTCATCGAGGGCTTCGTTGAGGAGACTTTCCTGACCGACATGGCGCTCCAATACAGCCCGCGGTGCCTTGCCCTTGCGGAACCCGGGGACGTTCACCCTCTTGACCAGACGGCGGTAGGAACTCTCCAGCGACTCCTCCATTTCGGAGGGCTCCATCTCAATTGTCAGGTACGCCTGACTATTTTCGGTTTTTTCGTTGGTTACTTTCATTATCGATAATAACTTATGGGCTACTCATCACGCAGGCGGAGGTGTAACTCGGCAAGCTGTTCTTCGGTAACCGGTGAAGGCGCATCGAAGAGCAGGTCAATAGCCTCCTGGGTTTTGGGGAAGGGAATAACCTCCCGTATGTTCGGTTCACCAGCCAGAATCATGACAGTACGGTCAATGCCGGGGGCTATGCCGCCATGGGGCGGCGCGCCATACTCAAAGGCCTGAAGCATATGACCAAAACGCTGTTCAATCTCCCGGTCACTATAACCCATCAGTCTAAATACCTTCCTCTGAAGCTCAGTATTATGAATCCTGATGCTACCACTGCCAAGCTCAACCCCATTGCATACAATATCGTAGTGCTTCGAGTGCACATTCCCAGGATCGGTGTCAAGCAAGGGTATATCCTGCTCCCTGGGCGCAGTGAACACATGGTGCATTGGCTCCCAGTGTTTTGTCTGAGCATCCCACTCCATCAACGGGTAATCGACGATAAAAGCAAAGGCAAGCATATTGGGGTCAGCAAGATTAAGGCGCTGCCCCATCTCCTGACGCAGTTCAGCCAGTACCCGCTCAACTATCTTTGGTTGGCCGGCGGTAATAAGCAGAAGGTCGCCCATGTTTGCCTGAAGACGCCTGGCTATTTCTTTGACCTGTTCAATGGATAGGAACCTGGCAGCCGCAGACTTTACCATTTCCATTGTAAGACCGTCCAGGTTACCGGGCGAGTCACCGAGTGACATTGTTATCAGTCCACCAGCGCCATAAGACTGCGCCAGCCTGTTAAGCTCTTCGAGCTGGCTACGGGTATAACCGGCACAACCGGGAGCACATATGCCCTTAACCTTCCCTCCTTCGTCGATGGCAGAACGGAAGACAGAGAACTCAGTCTGAGCGGCAATGTCCGACAGGTCTCCTATCTCCATACCAAAGCGCAGGTCAGTGTGGTCAGTACCGTAGCGCTCCATAGTTTGAGCGTAGGTGAGACGAGGGAAGGGCTTTATCATCTTCATTTCGGGCTTGATTTTTTCTACCATAGAGGTGAAAAGCTCCTCCGTCAGGCGGAGGATATCCTCCTCTTCAACGAAGCTCATTTCGAGGTCGAGCTGAGTATGTTCGGGCTGACGGTCGGCGCGGGTATCCTCATCGCGAAAGCACCGGGCGATTTGAAAATACTTTTCCACACCAGCGACCATGAGCAACTGTTTTAACTGCTGGGGGGACTGGGGGAGAGCATAGAATTTGCCAGAGTGAACACGGCTGGGCACCAGATAGTCGCGAGCGCCCTCGGGAGTGCTCTTAATCATTATTGGCGTCTCCACCTCGATGAACCCCCTGGCATCGAGGAAATCACGGATGTACTTCACCACGCGGTGGCGAAGGAGCAGGTTCTTCTGCATCCGGGGGCGGCGGAGGTCAAGATAGCGGTACTTGAGGCGAAGGCTTTCGTCAACTTCAGAGTCCTCGTTTATGTAAAACGGCGGTGTCTTCGATGGATTGAGTATCTCCGTTTCACGGGCAACAACCTCAATTTCACCGGTGGGCAGTCTGGGGTTCTCGGTCCCGGGGGGACGAGGAGACACCTCCCCGATAACCCTGATGACATACTCACTGCGCATCTGACCAGCTATCTCATGGGAGGGCTTCGATACCTGCGGGTTGAAGACTACCTGAACTATGCCATCCTTTTCGCGGAGGTCAATAAATATCAACTCCCCGTGGTCACGACGGCGGTCGACCCAGCCAGCCAGTTCAACCTCAGTGCCTACATGCTCTTTTCGAAGCTCGCCACAGCTATGGCTTCTCAGCAACAACGTCTCCTGTACAAAAACCAAGGGCTCTTTGAATAAGTATAGCCTATAGGTGAGGGTAGCTTCAACTTATGAGAGTAAATGCAGGTAAATAAAAAGGGTGGCGGTGGGTGAGTTAGCAGATTGAGAGCAGACGGAGACTCAAGGAAAAGAGAGCCAGGAGCGATCTGCTCCCGGCTCCGTAATAGCTTTTATTACAAGCAAAACAGCTATTCCTGTCCAACCGAGGGGATTAGATAGTTAAAATATATCAATTAGTGAATCTACTAATTCACCACCCTGAATTTATCCACGATGAGGTCGTTGCCTTCCTCATCCTCTTTAGCCTTCTCGAAGTATGCTTCGACATGCTTGCCCACGTCTATGCCGTCCAGATTTTCTGTTATTACGCCGTGTGTCTGGCAACCTTCCTCAAGCAAGACGATAACTATAGCATAGGGCACTTCTACCAGGGCAAACGGAAGCTGCTGGTGGACGATAGTAAAAGTATAGATCTCGCCTTTACCGCTGAGAGCAGCCTCTTCCATCTGCTGTTTACCGCAGTTGAGGCATACAACCCTCCTGCCCGAGAAATATTTTCCACAGTTCCCGCACCTGCAGCCGATAAGATAGGGTTTTGCTCCGGGCTCGTCAGGCACCTTAAATCGACCTCGCCTGATGGGAACCTGCTTTTTCTCCGTCCTGGCAGAACTCACAATTATTCTCCTTTCTGCTATATGGCCCTCCGAGTCCTACTATAAAAAATACTGGCCTGAATACGAACGGCAGTTAGAATTATACCATATTTCGGCATTACATCAACAAAAATCAGCGGCGGGGGAGCATTCAAGAGATAGCCGTTCCCGATATCCAGAGATATTCCTCAGAAGCACCTATTGTTTACAGGGTACACACGCGGTAAGTTCAGAGGGTACCGCCGGCATCTATTCGAGCGGCTTCTTCGCTCCCCATAAGTTCTATCAATACTCCATGGGCGCTACGGGGGTGTATGAAACGCCCACCGATGAGAGTCATTCCCTTTTCCTGGCAAAGCTTCACCAGCTCCTCTACATTGTCGACCTGGAGGGTGACATGGTGAATGCCTTCGCCTCTGGTGTTGAGGAACCTTTCGATGAGACCATCTTTGCCCCTGGGCTCCAATAGCTCGAAGTGATTGTCTCCAACCTTAATCATACGCGATAGAAACTCAGGTGTCTCCAAGCCGGGACCACTCACCAGCTTAGCGCCGAAAACCTCCTCCCAGAACGCAGCCACAGTGTCGATATTCTGCACAGCCAGCCCCACGTGATGGATTTTCTGTATCATATATCCTCCCGAATACTTATTAGACAGACCCATAATAGTTGTCGGGCAGGCAGGCTGTCAAGGAGACGTACACACCCCGACAAATAGCGACATGGCTACTACCACTGCTGAAGTCCCTCAAGCTGGTGCCAAGAATATTGACAAAAGCCACTGACTAAAGGTAGGGTGATAGCAACGAAATGCACTACACTCTGACAAAGGTAAAGTCCAAACCACCCGACCATCTTCGAGTCCAGGCATCCCTGAAAGACAACCATGGTACCGTTTTTATCCCTAGCTGTGCAGGTGAGATGCAGAAAGCATGATACAGAGCAGAACCAGGACAAGCTACTAACGTGGCGCAAGAGACAGAAAATCCTGCCGAAACAGGTATAACGCTGACCAGGGACTGGACAAAGGGAAGCATATTCCGGAACCTTTTGAGTCTGTCCTGGCCGATGGTAGTCACCGAAGGCTTTGGTGTTGTCGCCTTTACCGTTGACCTGATATGGGTGGGCAGATTAGGGTCAGCCTCCATAGCCGGCGTGGGCGTTGCCAGCATGGTAACTATGCTCATCATGGGGGCGAACGTGGGGATAGTGATGGGGGTGAGGGCAATGGTTGCCCGCCTTGTCGGGGCAGGCGATACAACCGGTGCCAACCATGCGGCCACGCAGGCGCTGGTTATCGGCATTGTCTATGGTGTGGTTATGACAGCGGTCGGTATGGTCCTAGCCAAACCTGTACTGGGGCTATTCGGGCTGGAACCGCTGGTTGTTAGTGAGGGAACAATCTACATGCGCGTAATGCTCGCCGGCATGCTAGGTTTCTCCCTGCGTATAACGGCTGACAGCATTATGCAAGCCTCTGGGGATACGATAACACCCATGAAGATAACCATCCTGACCAGGTCTATACACCTGCTACTAGCCCCCTTCATAATCTTCGGCTGGTGGGTATTTCCCAAAATGGGCGTTGGCGGTGCGGCCATGGCCAATGTGACCGCTCATACCCTGGCAATGGTTGTCGGACTCTGGGTACTCTTCACGGGACGGTCGCGCCTGCGGCTGACCTTGAGCAACTTTCACACCGACCCAGGTATCATATGGCGTATGGTGAAGATTGGCATTCCTGCCTGCATCATGAGTATACAGAGGTCACTAAGTTACCTTGTGTTAGCCTGGCTTATGGCTCCTTTCGGCACCGTGGCTGTGGCGGCCCACAGTCTCGCGCAGAGGATAGACACGCTACTATTCCTGCCAACCTGGGCACTGGGCACCGGTGCCGGCGTACTGGTGGGGCAAAACCTGGGAGCACAGCAGCCGCATAGGGCTGAGAGAAGCACCTGGCTGGCGACCGGATTGGTAACCATAGTGATGCTAATTGCCACGGCTATTTTTCTACTGCAGGCTGAGGGTATTGTCAGCATCTTCAACACTGAGCCCGGTCTGATAGATATAGGCGGCGATTTCCTGCGGATAGCTGTTGCCGGTTATCTGTTGACAGGTCTGACCGTCGTGTTCCAGCAGGCGGTTTTGGGCGCCGGCGACACGTTTCCAGCAATGCTCATAAGCATTTTAATGGTCTGGGTGTTACAATTGCCGCTGGCGTTCTTTCTGCCACAGGTTGGTAATCTCGGTGTCTATGGAGTGCGATGGGCGCTGGTGATCGGCATAGCTATCGGTGCAGTTGCCTACGCAATATATTTCCGGGTGGGCAGGTGGAAGCGCAAGAAACTATAGCTTTTCCAGCCTGCTGATAGAGAGCGCCGACAGCTAGATGTATCTGCCTATTGATGCGGCAATCTGCCGGAGCTCCTCCATCAATCTGGTGAAATTCGACAGGTTCAGCGACTGGAGGCCGTCGACCAGGGCTTCCTTCGGATTGGGATGCACCTCAATGAGCAGTCCGTCGGCACCAGCGGCAACAGCCGCCTTGGCCAGCGACGGTACCAGCGAGTAGTGGCCGGCGGCATGGCTGGGGTCGACAATCACCGGCAGGTGGCTTGATTTCTTGAGCACCGGTATAGCAGAAATATCCAGAGAGAAGCGAATGCTGTCCTCAAAGGTCCTGATTCCCCGCTCACAGAGGATGACCCGGTCATTACCTTCCGCCAGCAGATAATCGGCGGCAGTCAACCACTCGGTAATCGTGCAGGAAAAGCCACGTTTCAGGACAACAGGACGCTTGCTCTTGCCGATATTGGTGAGCAAAGCGAAGTTCTGCATATTGCGCGAGCCTACCTGAAGGATGTCCGCGGACTCAGCAACAAGGCTGACCTCATTGGGATCCACCACCTCGGTTACGACAGGTATGCCGAAACGCTCACGGGCCTGTGCCAGCAGCTGCAAGCCGGCCTCCTCCAAACCCTGAAAGCTGAAGGGGGAGGTACGGGGTTTAAAGGCGCCACCGCGCAGGATGCTGGCCCCCGATTCTTTTACGGCTCTGGCGGCTTCCATAAGCTGCTCTTCATTCTCGACAGCACAGGGGCCAGCCATAACGACGATACGCTTTCCCCCGATTTGAATGCCGTTAATAGAAACCACACTATCGGACGGCTTGAACTCGCGGGATGCCAGCTTGTAGGGCTTCATTATACGGGTAACGCTCTCGACTCCGGGGAGAACAGCGAAGGTGTCCGTGGGCAGGAGGCCGGTATCGCTGCCGAGTATGGCAACCACCGTCTTGTCAGTACCAATGTTTAGCTGGGTGTCCATTCCCAGGGAAGTAGCCCTCTCAACAACAGCGTTTACTTCATCCTGAGTGGCACCAGTCCTCATTTCGACTATCATGGCACTCTAAATAACTCCCACATAGCTTACTAACGATAATACAGATACAATGGACAGCCGTCAAGGTCTGCCTTTTTATACAACCAAGTTACAATGTACCTGTAACTCTATATCTCCCGCCCGATACGAGACCCGTCATGGATTGCCTCAAGTATGCGCCCGGGCCGGGCACAATCGCCGGCAAGGTGGACTTCAGCAACCTTCCCCGCGATAGCCTTTGCCAGACGGTCATCAGGGACGGCACCAGCAGCCAGAACTACGGTGTCGGCTTCAAGCATACGCTGTTTGCCGTCACCATCGACTATGACCAGGCCGTCTTCGGTTATTGCCTCATATCTGGCGATGCCGGTTATCATGGAAACGCCATTTTCCCTGAGGCGGGCAAGGAGAGCCTGGCGATTTGGAGAATTTACTTTTGTAGCCATCTCCGGTCCCCGGCGTAGGACGGTCACCTT
>Ga0209427_10005641_pt1 | contig 14345 bp, 15 predicted proteins | sample DeeMarSWOR136_30_FD_187465 | JGI IMG/M metagenome (GOLD analysis project Ga0209427, IMG submission 187465) | Marine sediment microbial communities from White Oak River estuary, North Carolina - WOR-1-36_30 (SPAdes) (version 2) | ecosystem: Environmental > Aquatic > Marine > Intertidal zone >... | reverse complement strand
TCAGGGTCAATATGATTGACCGCTTATCCTCGTTTCTTTTGATTTTTTCATAGTTGAATTGCTTACTTATCGAATTTTCGGAGGTGAGCCTGCATTTTCGTAGAATTTCAAAGGCTTCTTTTTGCTTTCCCTTATTTTCTAAATAACGAATCGATTCTGGAATATACCAAACCACTAGTGGAACAAGAACAAGAGAAACAAGGGCAATGAGAAAGACCACCCGCCATCCAAACGGCTCAAGTAACACCCAGCCGGAAAATAGACCTAGTAATACTCCATAAACCCAGGATGTTTCGGTTATCCCTAGGAATCTGCCTCTATATCTGGCAGGGATATATTCAGATACATATACTCCAGGCTGGGGCAAAGCTCCCCCTAGACCTATTCCCGCCAAAAATCGCAAAACAGCCATAGAAGCCACATCCCAAGCTGCTCCGCAGAGGGCAGTGAATATAGAGGATATAATAATAGTGCAGAGCAGGGCCTTTTTGCGTCCCACAAAGTCAGTGACGAAACCAAACCCTAAAGCACCTAAGAACATGCCAACATATCCTGCGCTGGCTAGCAGTCCCATTGTCACTAAATCGTTACTAATACCAAATTCCTTTCCTATAGGGGTTAAAAGAATCGATATTAACATGACGCCCATGCCTGTAAGAGCATAAGCTAGAGAAGATATCGTTAAGATACTGTAGTGAAATCTTGAAAGCGGGGCAGTTTCTAAAAACTCTGTTAATGATTTGTTTTCCATATATTCAGCTTCCTGTTAGCCTTCAAGTAATTTCAGTTGCCTTATTTCTTTTTTGTGCGCACTCTCCCTTCGACAAAATCAAAGTGTCCTTAAGAACTCGTCAAGCCGCCCCTCAAACTCTAACTTCGTCAACCAATCCACAGCGCCCACTCGGCATTCTTTGCGGCCATCAATAACACAAAGTATTTCGTCAGCAACATCCTCAATACTTCTACTTGAAACGTCAACTTCACAAATCTTCTTCTCACCGTAAACCTTTACAGCATCAAAAAGACAGACGTCTAAAATCTCAGCTGCAACATTCTCAGCCATCTTACTAGCTTCGTAGCCTCGCTTCTTCAAAACTTGCTGCAACTCATCGGGATCGCGCCTTAAGACAAGAGCCAAAAAAACATCTGAGGCTGGCACAATGTCCATGGCGAAATGCCCGTCAATAATGATGTATCCTTCAGATTGCCCAATAATTCCCCTGACTCGCTCAGAAACCTTCTTCATATTTACAATTAAAGTTCCGCATTGTTTGTCGAAACCCCTGTGTAATCCTTCATTTCTGACTAGGTCACCCAAGTTGACATGTTTACCAGAAAGACGAGCAGTCAACAGATTAGCTACTGATGATTTGCCAACTCCAGGTGTTCCCGTCAATACTAGAACTCGTTTCATTTTTTGACGCTCTAATCAAATAAGAATGCATTTCTAGCTAAAATTCTCTACGTTCAAATGAAAATTTTAATTTCAAAGAAGTTGACAAGAAACACCGTTTTCAATGTTTGTTAAATGAACAACGTTATATCTGCTTCAGCAGCAATTTCGAGGAAAGTTGCAGCACCTGCTATTTCATCCACTTCAGGAATTAAGTCTTCTCTCTTCACTCCGAACATCTCCATAGTTGGACTGCAAGCATATGTCTTGAACAGACCTGACTGCTTCAACCGTTTAAGCATATCATAAGGTGTAGGATACTTCATTTTCTCCAAGTTCTTCCTCATCTGTGCCTCCATATGCTTGTACGTCGCCGGCAAACCAGCCTTTGCCATGGCTCCTTTGACAAGCATATTTAAACCCCAGAAGGTAAAGTACAGATGTGCCTCCATATCCATAGCTACAGCCGTAGAAGCTAAGATGAATGCGCAGTATAGTTTATCCAAGGTGCCACCTTGAACAACAATGGCTAATCTTTTTCTATTTTTCTCACCCATAACAACACCTCCTTATCTAATAGAGTTGAGAAAATAAACTCTGACTGTATTAAAATTTTCCTAAAAACCATGAAATTACTGCTTGAAAACAAGGAATTGGAGAAAAATCCCAACTCAGCAATAAATCTTAGGTGCTTAGCTTGGTAGGCATACTAACAATCGAAGAAAGGCTATTGAGGCTACGTTTCTAAATAGACCAAGCCGCTTCTTAGCTATCGTGAAGCTGAACAGAGCTTTGCTTGTTTTTCTTCCTAATCCTGGAAGAATTCATGAATTATTGAAGCTGAGAGTGAAAGTGGACCTTAGAGAGCTGAAGAAAAAAGGGAGGAAAAGCTTTTTGATTTAATTGGATTTTTCCATGAGAACCAGATCATTTCTATTGATCCTCGCATTCCTAACAAGTTGGTCTCTGTTGCCTTGAAAAAGGAGGACATAGAGGAGCTCGAAGGTTACACAGAAATGGAGTCAGAATATAGTTTAGCCAATAACTCAGAGCCTTGCATATTAGAGGTGGAATCCTGCACTCTCGTGAAAGATGGAAAAGCTTTGTTCGCTGATGCAGTTAAGATAAGAGGAAGAAAGCATGTGGAAACACTTGCAGAAGCAAAAGCCAAAGGGCTATAGAGCTTATGTCTTATTCATTGTCCAAGGAAATTGACGCTTCGGTTCTTTCTCCCAACAATGAGTTTGATCCGAAATTTGGAGAAGCTCTCCGAGAGGCTGCAAGGAAAGGGGTGGAAGTGCATGCTTACTATTCTGAATTTGCTCGAAACAAGATTGTGCTGAGGGGAAAGTTAAAAGCAGAATTGTAAGCAGAAATGTGAAGAAACGTGAACTACAACGTTTGGGGAATCTGCCGTTCATACTGCAACTCGTATAATCTCCGCATCTTCTCCAAGGTATCAATCTCATCCACGCTTTTGTCTGGACGAAAGCGTACAACTTTAGGGACTCGTAGCGCATAGCCGCTCGTATAGTCGGTTGCCATTTGGATTTCCTGATAGGTGACTTCCACCACGATTGATGGTTTTATGAAAACGCCTTCTTCATCTTGACTATATTTTGTGCTTTCAACAAGATTTCTAAGCTCTTCCATAGCGCTTTCAGAAAGATTTGAAACCCTGCCTATAGCATAGAGTTTCTTTTCGTCAGGATCGCGGACAGCCATCAAGAAGGACGAGTATAGACCTGCACGTTTACCTTTACCATACAACGCCTTTACCAGCGTACAGTCGATGGTGTCGCGTTCTGGTTTCAGTTTAACCCATGTATACGTTCTTCGTCCAAACTCATAAGGGGAGTTTAAGTCCTTAACAGCGATGCCTTCATAGCCCTTCTGTAACGCTTCTTCGTAGAACCCCATTAGCTCAATTTCGTTTTGACATTGTTTGCCTTCAACTAAATATTCTGATGGCACAACTTCAATCAGATATTTCCTTCTTTCGGAAAGGGGCAAATCTGCTAGTTCTCTGCCATTTAAGTAGATGATGTCAAAGGCCCGAATAGTAACTGCTACTTTTTCTTTTCTTTCCTTTAACTCTTCATCAGAAAGCTCTTTGGGAACTGTTCTTTCAAGTAGTGTTTGAAATGGCAAAGGTCGTCCTTCTGGGTCTGTAGCTATTACTTCGCTGTCCACGATGCAGCTTTGAGCGTTAAAGTCTTCGCCAATTTTCGTTGCCTCTGGAAGTGTATCGGTCTTCTCTATTCCTCGCCGTGAATAAAGCCAAATTCGTGTTCCCCATTTGTGAATCTGGAGCCTACTGCCGTCTAATTTGTATTCAGCTAAAGCTGGATACGTGACTTTTTCAGGTTGGTAAAGATGGGCTAGTTGAGGTTTCAGAAATTGACCAGGGCGCAGCTTAACTTGTTGAAGGGCAAGGGCACCTTTTGGAGCCAGCATTATACCTTCAGTCAACCCTATTATAGCGCAGGCGCTTTCGATGAGTTCAGATGGGATGTTGTAGGCTCTGGCAGCAGCATGGATCACTGTTCTTTGATAGTAGCCAAGTTTTAAGTCGAACAAAAGAAGGCGGACAATGTATTTTCCTTCTCGTGGCGTACTTGCCTCTAACAAGCTAGTGATCAGATGGTCACGTTCTTTGACCTTTTCAAGCCTAGGTAGAAGCCTTATGGATTCATTGACTTCTTCCAGTGTGAGTTTTGGTTTTTTTGGCTTAAGTAACAGGAATGCAACTTCTCCGTATTCTCCGTAGTCGACGAGAAGTTTTTTCACTTTTTTGGGGTTGCTTCCTGTGGCGATACAGAGGGCTCTTTCAACTAGTCCTGGTCCTATTCTGAGGCTTTCATCAACTAGTTTTCCTGAAGCCAACCTTGCTTTTATCTCAAGGGCCAAGTCTGCTCTTTTAAAGAATTTGACTAGCTCGGTTTCCTTGCCTTTTTTGCTTCTTAAAATGGCTAAGCGTTCATAGACTTCTGTAATTTCAGAAAACAGTGTAGACTTTGACGGTGCTAATCCGCTCATGTAGAGCCTAACCAAATAATAGGGTACAGTCATTTTCCACGAAATGTTTTCGGGTGTGTATCCTGACTCTAAGAGATGGTGTACAGCGGCTTTGGGGCTGCCATATATTTTTACTAGTTCGTTAAAGGATGGTGGTTTAACTAGGGTCATGAAGGTTTTCTCATTCTGAGGTGCTTGGGAAAGGCTCTACAGGTCTTATTAGACCTTCTTTTGTGATGTCGATGCGGATTCTATCGCGTTCAAAGTTGCACATTCGACAATCCAAAACGCGTGCTATTCTGACAAACTCTCCTCTCTTTACATCCAAATCCGCTTGCTGGTCTTGCCAGTAAACCCGTCCATAGTCTATTATTATGGTACCGTCAAGGTTGTGAGCAAGCCCAATGCCTCCTGCCATCTCATAAGTATCCCACGACTCCTTACTACGTTGGTTTACATAGATGCAAGTAACTCCCTTCATTTGGTTGTGTCTAGCCAGCTCCATGACACGATATTTCAGTGCGCCTCTGTAGGATTCGAGGACGGTGACGGAGTCTATGATGGCTAAATCGATGTTTTCCTTTTCTACAACATAGCGGTAAGTCTCTGCAAAAGTGTTCCAATCTCGCAACTCTGGAAACATCACAGTGTCCAAGACAAAGAGGTTTTCCTGAATTTTATTCCAGTGCTTTTCTAGGAAGTCCGCCTTCTGTTTCATACGCGACTGCAGGTCAAAACGAGGTGTGGGGCTTTGCCAAGTGTCTTCAGCTGTGACGTAGAGAACTTTTTTCCCGGCAGAAGAAACATTAACGGCAATTTCCTCTGCAAGAATGGATTTGCCTGCACCGGGTAAACCTGTAAGGGCGAACTGACCTACAATAGGTAGACCGCTAAGAGATTTGCCTTCAGGAGTGAAGAACAGGTAGTCGATGAAAGTATCTGTGGGCAAGGCTATGAGGGTTTTTTGGGCTTTTTCCGAGGCGCTCGGTCGCAAAACCAGAGAGCCAAGCTTCTTTTCTTTGCGTTGAATTTCGCTTGTCATGGGTTTTGTGGCAAGCTCCCACTCGTCTGCAGGCTCTCTTGCCTCTTTCATGGCACTAGCCAAAGTTTTAGCCATCGCCTTAACAATTTTATCTACGTCAGGTGTAGCTTCACCTTCTTTTTCTACAACAGCAGCCACTTCCTCTTCCAGCCTTGCTTCTTTAGACACGGCAGGTTTAGCAGCAGCCGTTAGAACCCACATTTCCCCCTTTCTTTCTACAACACCTTTCGCTTTTAGCGATTGAAGCATCGAATAGGCAGAATCAGGACCGTACTTCGCCATGCCAAGCCCTTTTGCAACCTCGTCTAAAGAAGCTTCATCTTCATGGTCCTTAAGAAAGTCTAATACATCTTTTTCCTCAAGCATTCTGTTCCCTAACCTTCTAATGCGATTTTCTGACTAAAAACCTCTCCCCAAAAATCCATAAGTGACAATGTATGGCATGCGAGAAACAGAATCTAACACCATATCCATTCGAAGGCATGGAAATAGAGAAATGGAGTTTCTGACAGTTGAAGAATTTGCCAAAACTATTGCTAAGATTAATAAGCTCTAAGAAAGGTATGAACCCCATAAGAAGGTATGAAACGTTGGACGTTTTTGAAGCCATAAGAACCCGCAAAAGTATCAGAAAGTATAAATCAGAACCCATTCCAGCTGAAAAGCTTGAGATGATTTTTGAAGCTGCTCGTTTAGCACCTTCTGCAGGGAACCATCAGCCTTGGCGCTTCGTAGCAGTGCAAAATGCAAATAGAAAGAGAACTCTAGCAACAGTCGCGAACAATCAGACGTTTCTGGCAGACGCTGCGGCCATAGTAGCGGCTATAGGTGACCCTGAAATGTCGAAAAGATGGTATGATAAGGACGTTATGATAGCAGTGGAACATATGGTTTTGGCAGCTGTAACCCTAGGCTATGGCACATGTTGGATAGGCGCCTTCGACGAAGAAGAAGTGAAAAGTCTGCTTAAAATTCCTAAGGGAATGCACGTAATTGCCCTATTATCTATTGGCATACCTGACACTGCGCCACCTCCTAGATCGAGAAAAGAGCTTTCAGAAATATTCTTCAAAGAAGAATACGGCAATCCGTTAAACAAGCGGTGATTTTTGTGGATATGAGAAAAGTTTACAACTATATCGACCAAAACTCACAAAACTTTATCCGAGAATTGGCAAAGCTAGTTAAGCAGCCTAGCGTCTCTGCAAAGGGAGAAGGAATACACGAATGCGCAGAAATGGTAGAATGGATACTGAAAGAGGTTGGATTTTCTACACAATTAATCCCTGAAAAAGACGGAAATCCAGTTGTCTATGGAGAACTCAAGTCAAAAAGTTCAAAGAAAACCCTCTTGTTCTACGATCACTACGATGTCCAGCCTCCCGAACCCTTAGAAGAATGGAAATTCGGCGCTTTCAGCGGTAAAACTCACAAAGGAAGAATTTATGGTCGTGGTGTTTCGGACAATAAGGGGAATATTGTTTCGAGAATTAAGGCTGTCGAGGCTTTTCTAAAAACTCTGGGCGACGTTCCTGTAAGTGTAAAATTTGTCGTGGAAGGCGAAGAAGAAATTGGCAGTCCCCATCTTGCCCCTGTTGTTAGGCAGTATAAAGACTTGTTTTCCAACGAAGCAACTATATGGGAGTTTGGGGGAACAAACTACGAAGGACGCCCAGAGATTTACCTTGGCCTCAAGGGCGTGTTGTCGATGGAGCTTAGGGCTAAAGGTGTGTCAAGAGATGTACATTCAGCATATGCTCCTTTGGTTCCGAATCCGGCGTGGCGTCTTGTTTGGGCCTTAAACAAACTGAAAAACGAAGAAGACAAGATATTGATTAAAGGCTTTTACGACAACGTTGAACCGCCCTCTACCGAAGAGCTTCAACTGTTAACCGACATTCCTCTGGAGGAAGAAAAGGTAAAGAAAACTTTGGGATTAAGAGAGTTTCTAGATAAGGCGACGGGAATAGAAGCTAAGAAGGCTTTGCTTTATAATCCGACATGTACAATTAATGGTTTCCTCACTGGTTACACAGGACTCGGCTCCAAGACAGTATTGCCAAAAGAGGCTATGGTGAAGCTTGATTTTAGACTTGTGTTCAACCAGATGCCCGACGAAATCTTCAAAAAATTAATCAGACAGCTGAAGAAGAGTGGTTTCGGAGACATAGAAGCTATACAGTATGGTTCTACTGAGCCATCGAAAACTCCTGTGACAAACAAGTTTGTAAAGGTCGTTGTGAAAGCGGCTGAGAAAATTTATGGAAAGAAGGCTGTTGTGTATCCCACTAGCGCGGCCTCGGGACCTATGCATTTGTTCCGAAACTGGCTGGGTTCTCCCGTTGTTTCGGCAGGCTGCAGTCACGCAGAAGCGAAGGGTCATGCTCCAAACGAAAACTTGATCATAGAAGGTTTCCTAAAAGGAACTAAATTCATGGCAACGATTTTGAATGATTTTAGTCATTCTTGAGTATCCCTCAGTCCAACATATACATGCAAATTGTATTTCACTCAATTAGGGACACCACGAGAAATGAGCTTAATCTGGATGATGTACACAAAATCAACGCAAAAACAATTTTTAACTTTTTTCAACAAATAGCGCTGTTCGGTTGCAATGCATGGAGCCATTCTCAAAAGCGGATGTAACAAAGAAAGGTGCAGTTCTTTTAGGAAAGTATGTGGCCTGCGACGCTTTTGAGAAAACAAGACCCTTAAGAGTTGTCACCCATGCCCACGCTGACCACATGAATGGGTTAGGGCAAAGTTTGAAGAACTGTGACACAGTAGTAATGACTTCTGCAACCAAAGATTTGATTGGGGTCTTGAAAGGCCCGAAATTTCTTCTAAAGGGAAATGTAAAGACAATTGAATACGATGAAACTTCAATTTACAATGGTGAGCAGTTAACTCTTCACAGAGTTGACCATATTCTTGGTGCAGCGCAAGTACTCGTAGAAGATACCGAGGGAACCCGTATTCTTTATACAGGTGATTTTCGAATCCGGAACACTCCTGTCATCCAATCTGACATTTTAGTCATCGAAGCTACATATGGCAATCCGTGGCGTACAAGAAACTTTGAAGAGGAAGCAAGAGACGTACTAGTTTCTATCGTTGAAAAAGGACTGAACCAAGGTCCTGTTTACATCTTTGGTTATCATGGAAAACTTCAAGAAGTGATGCAGATACTGCACGAAGCAAGAATAAAAGCACCCTTCGTAATGCCAGAAATAATTCTTCAACTCTCGAAAATCTATCAGAAACACGGAACAAAAATCAACAGACCTTTATTTTCAAGCAAACATAAGCTGCAATCTACCCTTCTAGATGATGGACAATTTGTGGCATTCTATCACATGGGTTGGCGTAAGAAAATAGCTTTAGATAAGTTTAGAGTTTTTGTCAGTGGGTGGGAGTTTAACTTGCCTTTTAGAAGAACAGGCGAAAAGGAATTTGTGGTAGCTTTTAGTGACCATTCTGATTTTAAAGGTTTGTTAGAGTATGTGAGGCAGAGTAAGCCGAAGCTGGTAATAACCGATAATTATCGAGCTGGAGATGCAGAGGCACTTGCGAGGCATATAAAAACGCAACTCGGGATTGAAGCAAAACCTTTGCCACGATAGCTCAGGAGTGATGAAGTCGTCAAAAGCTAAACTCCCCAAAAGAGGCAAATTAACAGTGAATCAACCCGACTTGGAACAAGTCCTAAAGAAATACAAAACTATAGCTGTTGTGGAACTCTCGAAAAACCCCGAAAAGGAAAGCTATCAAGTCGCTAAGTGTTTACAAGAACATGGCTACAACATTATACCAGTCAACCCGACTGCGAATCAGATTCTATGCCAGAAAGCTTACAAAAGTCTATTAGACCTACCACCAGAAAAGCAGAAAAACACAGAAATCGTGGACATCTTCAGACCAGCCGAGGATGTGCTTTTCATAGTTGACCAAGTCATCCAACTGAAAACACGATATAGGAAAACCTTTGTTATTTGGATGCAACTCGGAATAATAAACCAAAAAGCAGCAGAAAAAGCTAAAAAAGCGGAACTTACAGTAGTAATGGACAGATGTATGATGAGGGAGCATGGTCGCTTGTTTGGAGAAAAAGAAAACTCTGAGCTGGAAAAAATCCGAACCAAAAAGATGCAGGAAATGATGAAAAAGGCAGAAGGTGAAAAAATCTCTATTCCTATCACAGTAACCGACACTAATTTTAGCGAAATCATCAAAAAGCATCCACTGATAGTTATAGACTGCTGGGCAGCTTGGTGCGGACCCTGCCGCATGGTAGCCCCAATAATAGATGAACTGGCAAAAGAGCACACTGGCGAAATAGTCTTTGGCAAACTTAATGTAGACGAGAATCCTGAAACCGCCACACAATTCAACATAATGGGCATTCCAACTCTACTAATTGTGAAAGATGGCACAGAAGTTGATCGCATAGTTGGCGTCGCCCCCAAACTACTAATCGAAAACAGATTAAAGAAATACACCTAGGCGACAAATATGGAAAATTCAGAGAAGAGAATTATAGGTTCCCTCATTCTACTTGCTGGCATAACGTTACTTTCTATTGCACTGTATTCAGATCAACTAGCTGAAGTTGCAGAGCTAATAAGAAACATTTTTGAACCTGCAGTGGCAGGCATGCCGCTACCGTAGAAGGAAGAAAAATGCCTATACTCCACGAAAAAAGGGAAAAAGAGGGACTTTTAGAAACAGCAAAGCTGATGCTAATGTCCGCAAGAACTGCTCCCAAATCAGGAGGAATTAACGCCTAGTTTTGGCGATGGTGTACGGAAAAGAAAAAGACGAAATTGTTGTAGAAATGATGAAAATTGCTGGGGAAAGGAACATTACAAGATTTACGCGAGACAGTAAAAATTTACGTGACTCAGAGGTTGTGCTGCTAATCGGCGTAAAAGGACCAAAATCCTTTGGACTCAACTGCGGTGCTTGTGGTTACCAGACATGTGAAGCCTTCGAAGAAACTGAAAAAAAAGCAAGGGTTAGATTTTGCAGGACCAACATGTCTTTTCAAAGCTCTTGACATAGGTATTGCTTTAGGCTCTGCGGCAAAAATGGCAAGTCTTCTTAACGTAGATAACCGGATAATGTATCGAATTGGAACTGCAGCAAAGAGACTAAAATTGCTGCCTGAAGCCCACATCATCATGGGGATAACCCTTTCGGCTACCGGCAAAAACATTTACTTCGACAGGTCTAGAAACATATAAGTAAATTGCTAAGACACTTTCATGCTTGACTAGTCTTTAGAAGATTACATAGCATTTGGATTGCGTGGTCTTCTAAAATATATAGTTCAAATTGTGCAAAGGTTTTTGGACAGTTCATTACAGTTTCTAATGCAAGCATTCTGTACACTGTATACTGATTCTGAAATCATAACACATATCAGCAATACATATGAAAATTTTAGCTGATCAAACATGACGTTAAAACAAAAAAGGAAAAGAACTAGATCGATGTCGAGTTACCCAATACCTTCGCAGCAGAAGATAAAAGCTATTCTAAGAGACCTGCCGCCAAATTTAGCCTTTCATTTCTACGAAGAAATGGGCAGACCTACTGGACAAGTTGCAATAAGTTTGCTTGACTTCTGCAGTAAACTTGCTTCAGTTGAATCTCCACAGACACATGGCTCTTTGAGGTTTCACATGAAACGCGGCGACTTCGCTAATTGGATAAAGCAGACCTTAGGGGATTCCGAGCTGGCAAGTAAGATAAATATAATCAGCCCAAATGACCGCAGTCTCGCAAAGAAGCTTCACAAGACTGTAAACGGTCGAATCAAACAATTAAAGGAAGCGCTGATAGAACATTCAATAGTCCCAGAAGACCACCTATCTATGGCACATTTTGAGTTGGTGCACTAGGTCGAAATTTTGGTTCTATTATATTTCTGCGGATTTCTGAAAAAGGTCAAAAACTATTTAACAGAGCGGTTAGCTGAGATGCGGAATACTCGGGGCTTTTTTTAAGCAATGATGGCTTCGCCAGACGTACATAGGACACAAGAGCTAAACGTCTTCATTTATTTTATTTTTTCGTTCATTTTTTCAAATGTCCAGTGAATACTTGATTTTAGCTCACGCAGTCTAGTTGATGTAACGTTTTTAATCACTATCTCTCGAATAGTATCGTCGTCCAAAATTAATTCATAAGAAAAAGCCTTCTCAGAGATTATCTCACCTTTGCTTACGGCGTCTCTGTCCTTCTTCTGCATCTTGTTTAAAACGCGCTCGATAAGAAATTGTTGAAAAGGCGGAGTGTTAACTTTAAAAGCTTTCTCTTCGGAAACCACCACATGCATGGAATCGTGACTAATATACAGGTTTGCCAGAAGCTCTCCGGTAATGGCTTTAAAAGGAATAGCAGGTTCATACTCTACAACAGGTGGCAAAACTTTAGACTCCGCAATCTCTGCTCTCTTAAATCCCTTTTGTAACAGAATTTTATTGACAAAATCTAATAGAATCTTTAGACTTTCCAATTCCGATTCTGCATCTGCTATCTTCCTCTCAAGTATCGTCTTGAACTCTGCAAGTTTCTTCATCTTTCCAGTTTCATCTTTCTTTTCTTTACTCGCCATCGTCTTTCAAAACAAGAATATTCATTAAGTTCCTTAAGAAAGCTTGCATTCTTCGATAAGAATGGAAAAAATGAAAGAATTAGCCACTTGAAGCCTTAAGAAGCTTTGACTTAAAGGTTTTAGGTTCATTCGTCTGTGGCTCATAAAGCGGCTTACACGTCACTCCATATGTTTCCTTTAAAAATTTCTCAAACTGATCGAACACAAGACTCCCTGTTTCATTCAGCTTAAAACAAAGTGGCTTGCCCTGATATACCCCACTCAAATCGTACAAGGCTGTTTTTTTGGAAAGCTCCGGATTAACTGCCAGAGTTTCCACCAACCGTTCAGAAGGCGGTTGTTGAAAAATCCAAGCAGTATAAGAAACATCTATGGTTCGGTAAGACTTGCCTTCAGGAAGGGCACGTTTCTTGCTAAACGCTATCCTTTTGAAGGTAGAAGGATGAATTGTCCGAGTTCCAATAAAATCATGGTATTCATCATCCATCTTAATCAAGTCTTCATAATCGGAAGTTTTCCAACCTCGGCGATTACATGATTCTTTGAAGCGTTTTAAAAGCTCCCAGACTTGAGGCATTTTGGAAGGTTGGGACATCATATTCACCACTGAATATTTTTTATAGAACAGTATTCTAGTCCATGATGTCTAATTTAAACCTATTCTACATGAAATCCGCAAAATCGTAGCAAAAACATTGGAAATTTAAAGGATTGTAGAAATGGGTTTGGTTTTTCCTACATTTTTCCGACACGAATTTACATTCCACATACATGATTCTTCATAAAAGTAATAACCTTCATTAGAACGTTTCTACATTTTGCCAATGGCAAAGGATAAATCCCGAAAATCTGTAACATTCTTTCTTTGAGAAGGCACAACATATGAAGACACAGGAACATCACACTGCTTTTTTAGATGATTTGGACTGGGCTATATTGAGAATTCTGCGAGAAAATGCCAGGCAGACATACACAGAGATTGGTCGACGCTTGAATTTAGCTCACTCTACAGTTTATGATCGTATCAAGAGGATGGAAGAAAATCGAATAATCACCCAATATGACGTTTTGATTGATCCTAAAAAAGCTGGAATGAAATTTCTCACTGCCATTGTGACGATTTTCACTGATCCAAAAGAAAGCGAAAAAGTTGCAAACCAACTGTCGGAACACAAACAGGTGCTGGAAGTTTTCACATCCCTCTCTGAGGAGTTGCTTATAATTTCGAAAATAGTTGCGGAAGACCAAGAAGAACTGCATTCTTTTCTTGCAGAATACGTTGCCCCCATGCCTGGTGTGCTGCGGATTCGAACTTCCATCATTACACGAAAGTATAAAGATGAACAATTTCCCTTTTAAGCAGCATAATCAACTTTCGGTTTTTGAACTTTTTCGGCAAATGTCTTAGAAAATCCTAGCTTCTTCTTTCCCGTCGCTTAATCCAAAATGCAATACTGAAAACAGCGACAGCAAGCACAATGTTTAGGCTTAACCAAGTGTTAAGGAGAGGCGACTTTATGGATATCGTGGAGCCTCCCACAACAACTTGTTCTTGTCTATAGTGAGCAGTTGCGACGTGGGGTGAGTCCATGGTTACTGAGATAGAAGCAACTCCAGAACCCTGTGAAGCGCCATCGACATCCCAGTAGAGGAAATCATAACCTGCAACAGAGGGCGCTGTAAGAGAAACATTTGTTGATTCATCATACCAACCTTCTCCTGGAATTGTGACGATGCCCAGTGGGCTAGTTTCAACTGTCAGGTAATATTGAAGAACGTAGTGGGCTGTGGCAGTATGATTTGCATCCATGTGAACAGTAATTGAATTGACCCCTGCACTCTGTGGAGTTCCATCAATATCCCAGTATGTGAATCTGTAACGGGCGTCCGTTGAAACGGCTATATAATTTGGAGTTGTAAGGGGCACATCTTCATTTTCATCATACCAACCCTCACCGGGAATTGTGGTGACTCCTGTAGGATCGGTTTTTACGGTTAGGTAATAAGTTGGTGTTGGGGGTGAGTAAACAAATACAGCTTGCAAGGCGTGAGCCGTATCCATAGTGACGCCATAAGGATTGGCTGAACCGACATTTATGCTGTCAAGTTCCCAATGTTCAAACACATAATCGGTATCTGGGATGGCTGTAACCGAAGCGATAGTTCCAGCATCGTACCACGCGGAACTGGGAGGATTTGTAGTGCCGCCTGAAGTTGTTGTTATTGTTAAGTAGTATTGAGTTTTCCAGCTTGCGATGGCAATTTTCGCT
>Ga0209427_10005638_pt1 | contig 14348 bp, 13 predicted proteins | sample DeeMarSWOR136_30_FD_187465 | JGI IMG/M metagenome (GOLD analysis project Ga0209427, IMG submission 187465) | Marine sediment microbial communities from White Oak River estuary, North Carolina - WOR-1-36_30 (SPAdes) (version 2) | ecosystem: Environmental > Aquatic > Marine > Intertidal zone >... | reverse complement strand
AAATACAAGAAAGTGCTGGAACAGAGGAGCGGCTACAAAATCGCTTTAGCTAGGACGCCGGCTGAGTCCACAGCCCAGAGATTCGCCGTAGCTGACCTCATCACGAACGGTTATCGGGACAATGCGGAGAAGCTTGTTAAGGGAGATGTGGAGCAAGCCAAGTTTCTGCTAGCTAACAGGAAGAAGGATGTTCCCGTCTATTACAGCAACGGAACTCACGTTGATGTGAGCGCCAAGATGGGATTGTTTGATCGGATAGACCTTGAGCAGAAGTTCTTCCCCCTCTTGAATGGAGGAAACATGTTCCATGTCTGGCTGGGGGACGCTTCTCCAGACCCTGAAGCCCTCTATAAACTAACTAAGAGAATAACCACTAAAAGCAACATAGGCTACTACGCATACACTAAGGACTTAACCATCTGCAGCGACTGCGGAAAAGTTACCTCACCCATTTTTGAGCAGTGCCCCTACTGTGGCTCCAACAATGTGGAATGGTGGTCCAGAGTAACAGGCTATTATCAGGCAGTGAGCGGATGGAACAAAGGCAAGAAACAGGAACTCGTGGACAGATACAGAACAGGACTGTAAAATCCTTCGCAAATGTTACGGGAAAGTACCGTAATCCCCAAATCTGCCTTTTTTCAGCCCTTGTACAGTAAGTTTAAAATAGCGGCTGTGTGAATCATTGCGCAGAATTCTCTGAATTCTATTTGGAGTGTCAAAACAGAAAAATGGCAAAGGCCAGAAGCAACGGAACCTACAAGAATCTATCCCATGGGTTGTCGGATTTACGACCAAACGGCTGGAGTGACAATCGCGAACGCCAACTAAAACTGAAACGTCAATCATGGCAAGTTATGGTTGGCAACACAATATTTCTTGAAGCGAGAAACTTGGCTCCTGTGCTGGGATGTGAACGTGTTTATCTGAAGTTTGAGGGCAGCAATCCTACTGGAACGCAGAAAGACCGCATCGCCATGATACTTGCTGATCAGGCGGTTACGTCAGGACTAGAAGGAATTACAACAGCAACCTGCGGCAACTTTGGTGTGGCTGTCGCATACGCTTCACGGCATTACGATTTGGCTGCCAACATCTATATTCCCAAAAAATATGAGGTGCCAAAGGATCGGCTGAAACGTATGGAAAATTTTGGTGCAAAGGTCCACTTTGTGGATGGTTACTATGAGGATGCAGTGACTTACTCTTCCCAGCAGGCAATAGAGAACCATTGGTTTGATGCCAATCCTGGAGTAAACGAGGTTCCAGAATTGTCTTTAGCCGCTTATGGAGAAATTTCGTTTGAGATTTACCGCGATTTAAGGCGGGTTCCCAACTATATCTTCTGTCCTGTTGGAAACGGCACATCTCTTGCGGGCATCTACGCTGGCTTCAAAAAACTGTACCTCTCCGGTAAGACCATGACTGTTCCAAAGATGGTTGCTACCAGCACACGCCGAGGTAACCCTATCATAAAATCCTTCAAAGAAAACAAACGAACAATAATTGATCTAAAACCTGAAGAAATCAAAGAAAGCAAAATCAATGAGCCGCTAACCAACTGGCGTGCATTCGATGGACAAGTTGCCCTAGACGCAATTTATGAATCTGGAGGCTTCGCAGAATACGCCTCAGACACAAAAATGATGGAATTCTCAAAGCTGGTCCGCTCAGAAGAAGGACTAAGTGTTCTTCCCGCAGCCGCTAGCACACTTGCTGTCATGCAAACTCTTGGCAGAAACGGTTTCATCGTAAAAGGAACATTCGTGGCAATCCTGACTGGCAGAGACTTTGACTAAGACCTGCCCAAACAACCCCGCATTTGGAACTACAGCATGCGTTTCATGATGACATCGTTTTCGGAAATAGAGACTGTCTCAAACCCATGTTTTGCATAGAACTGCTGTAGAGGAATTCCTTTCTCGTCCTTTAATTCAGTGTCCAAAACTATTGCCTGAAACTGTTTTGTTTGTGCCCAGCGAATCAGAAACTCCATGACAATATTTCCGATGCCTTCGCCTCTGCGTCTGACAGCGAAAGTGTCCAAATAGAAGGATTTCTTCTGTTCGTCTGGAATCGAGTAGCCAAAAAGAAGAATTTGGGGCTCACCATCCACTGTAATGAACCAGAAAACCAGTTCTGGATTTTCAAGATTCTTTGTTAATTCTTCAAAGGAATACTGTAACTCCCGCCTGAAGCCCGCCTCCTCCATGCTGTGAAACCATGAGAAGTAATGTTTGTTCCATTCTGTTGGAAAAACTATCTCCAGCTCTCCGCTGAACATCTTCTCTAATTCGCGTAAAAGCTGCCGCCAAAGTGGATTATTTTTTTCTGGTTGGAGTATATGTTTTGTTTTATTCACAGCTTTCTTTTCTCCCCCAAGGCTGTTCGTTGACTAGCCTGAGTTCTAAATCTTCTATAGTTTCAGACCATAACGGGCACAAGCAGATTCGAGAAGTCTGCGGACAAGCTCATCGTAGCTGTAGCCCGACTTCATTGCCATGTACGGATAGAAAGAAAGATCGTTTTCTTTAGTATCAAAGTCCAATCCTGGCAGAGGATTAATTTCCAAGAAAAACAGTTTTCCTTCATTGTTCATTCGAAAGTCGATTCTCGCGAAATCTTTGGTATCCAACGCATACCAGATGTCCACTGAAAGCCGCTCAAGTCTGTTCTTCAGTTTTTCTGGGATTTGTGCGGGACAAATGTAATGGTCCAGAGAGTCTAGGACGGTTTTGGCTCGTTGCCCATATACGCCGCCTACTTCAGGGAACTTGGAGAAATCGATTTCCAGAATCGAAAGAACCTCTGGGTCTCTGCCTGCCCGTCCGAGTAGTCCAGTGCTGAATTCTCTGCCCTCAATAAACTGTTCAATGAGGATTGGCTGCTGATACTCTTTGATCATCTGCTTCAGTCTTGTGTGCAGTTGTGTTTTGTCTTGTATCAAGTTTTCTTCGGTGATTCCGATCGAGGAGCCCTCTTCGTTGGGCTTCAGGATATACGGGAAGCCTTCAGTGATTTTTTCTGCCTCTTGAAGATTTTGGTATACAAAAAATTTTGGCGTCGAAATGCCATGATAATGAAGAGCCTTTTTTGTCCATGCTTTGTTTAGACAGATCGCAGTGGTCAGCACGTTAGAGCCAACATAGGGTATGTCAAGCATTTCAAGTATGGCGGGCACATGCGATTCGCGGCTATCTCCTCTTAGCCCCTCTGCTCGGTTAAAGACAAGATCTGGATTCGCTGCTTTAATGTTTTCAGCAAAGTTTTCGTCAGCTTCAACAAAGATGTACTCATGTCCAGTGGCATCGATGCCATGTTTTATAAGCTCAATAGTGTGAGGCGGATCGTACTCGACTTCGAATTCGGTTTCTGTGTGCCGAGTATTCAAAACTAACGCTATTTTCATTATGGTCATCCTTCTTTACATGGGAATCTACGCGGAATTAAGCTTAGTTCCTCACTTTTGTTCTGTTAAATCTGGAATGAAGCCAGTTCTTCTTTATAAATTGAATTCACTCTGTTCCTTAATTCGTGAGGCACCGAGATTGAAGTGTATAACGTGCAGAACGTTTTCCACAGCTCCTCTTCCCTGTTCTTTGCTTCCTGAATTAGTGGGCTTGCCTTGAACTCCTCAATCAGCCCTCCCTTAGCCCCCCTCTTGGCTGCAAGATAGAACGCAAAAAGCTGTTCATCTCTGCCCACCTTCGTATGCGCATACGTCATTGTGATCGATTTTCCGCCAAACAAAGTAAAAAACCGTTTATACTCGCGCTCCAGCATGTTCTCGCGTAATCCAATCTTTTCTGGGTCGATTCCGCTTCCGACACACATCAAATACATTTTAGCGCAAATCGAACAGTTGTGGCACCAGTGATAGTTTCGTCCTGCCTCTGTTTCGGTGAAGCAACTCATCTGATATTTGGCAATTTCTGGATAGCGATGCGCCAGAATGTACTGGACTATCATGTCCATAAGCGGCTCTATCAAGCTTCCAGTGTTGACTGAGCGTCCCGAGAATGTCTGCGTGATCTGGTCAATGTGTACGGTCCAGCGGTGAGACTGATCATAGCAGGGATGAACTGTCCATCTGCCCTCGGCATCCATGTATGTTGCAGCGGCGGTTTGCTCGTTGCCGAACAGCAGATACTTCGCTTTGAGAGCATATGCAAACGGTATCAACTCCAGCGCATACTCGGTTGTCTGAAGCCCCCAACCCATCTCTGTGAAGGGCACCCCCAGATATGGATAGTCCCTGAACTTTCCGGTTTCATGCCTCAAAACATTTAATTGTTTGCCGAATTCGTTTTTGAAGCGCCTCGCCAGCTCTGTTTTGTGTTTCTGTTCGTAGGTCATGCTCTGCTCTACAACATAGACCATTTCAGGTTCAAGACCGATTTCGTCTGCCACTGCGTAGGTGAGGAGGCTGTCCTTTCCGAAGCTTGTTCCAACAAGGGCGCCGAATGGCGAATCTACAGGCTGCTGGGATGGGTATGCTATATCCGGGTCTAAAAACTGGTACTCTGTATTGAAGAACTTTCGAACAGTCTCGTCAGTGCTGGTTCCATCAACCTCTGTGCAAGAGGGGATGTCTTTCAGAAAGTTTTGTACGAAGTAGGGCTCCAGTAGAGGGCACCCTGAATGGTAGACGATGCTGGGTGCATCTAGTACTAGTGGCAAGTGCATGGTGGTGGCGACTGCAAGATTGTCTTTTAGTGCTGTTTGTGTTTCTTTGGGTGTTGCCTCCCAAACATGCGTTGGATATACTATTGGGTAGGATTTTTCGCGAAAACGAATGTCCACCCCATTATCGGTGACGCTTGAATGGATATGTATCGGCTTCATACCAAAAGAAATTGGCAAAACTCCCATTAATAACTGTGCATGCACGCACTTTCTAGTCTTCTTCTTTCACTAGCTGCATTGGCTGTCCACAGCAGACAAGGATTCCGTTACCTGATGCGATAACTTTCACTACGTTGCCGCAGATTTTGCATGCGTACATTTCTCCCTCTTGTGTCACCTTTTCACCCCCTCCTCGCTTTGCAAGCTTTATTACGCTCTAGAGTTCTGTTGAAGGAAACTCTATTTGCCGCAAATATTTCTTGGCGTACTCTGGCTCATGCGCAAGCTCTTGGCTTCTTAGAAGCTGCCTCTCAAGCCGATCCAATGCTGTGCGAAACGTTGCTTCAACTCCGTAGCCTTCGCTGGAACTGAAAAACGAGCCTCTTCTTGTCCTAAACTGTAGCCGACAGTGTATCAGCTGCTCTCCCTTAAAGTTTGTTCCATGAGTTTTCATGTAAACAAAAAGTGCGCCTGCTTCTAGCGTCTTTTGGTATTTACGTGAGAAGACTTCAAAGTCGCCCATTATGAAGCCGCGTTGAATGTCGCCTATTTCTACGCCCTTCACTGAAAACTGGACACTGATTCTTTGTTTCGGCATCTCCATTTCAGCTAACGGCTCAAGAATGTCTCTCTTTGTCAGAATACCCGCAGGTCTTCCTTTACTGACAACAACCAAAGAAGAAATGTTGAATTGTTGCATCTTCTCCACAGCATCCTTTAGTGTGGTCTCGGGCAAAACCGTGATGACTGGCTTCGTCATTATCCCCTTCGCTGGAATGCTTAGAACCGGCACTTTCTCTCCAACTATGTCGCCTACCTTTTGGCGCTGTCTTGGCTGAAAGATGCTTGTGATAATGTTCTGGATGCTTACAATCCCAACGAGGCTGCCGTCTCTAACCACGGGTGCGTGAGAGATGCCATGCTCCCTGAAGAGGCTCAGAACTGCTCCTACAGACTCGTCTTCTTCAAGAAGAAACGGCTTCTTGGTCATCACTTCCTCAACTTTGGTGCTGCCCCATTTCCCAATCACTGCCCCCTGAATAACAGCATCATCCGTAACGATTCCAGCCAGTTTCTCTCCGCTGAAAACTGGAAGCTGGCTGATTCCACTCGCTATCATTAGCCTCGCTACCTTACTGAGGCTATCCTCTAGGGATACTGTGGGCGCTGAACGCATCAAAGTCTCCACTTTAGTTGTAGACGGATCATACCGCGATCTGACTATCCATCTGTGAGCAATTACGCCCACGTATTTTCCTTTGCTGTTTAACACAACAAAAACTGGCGCCGATTCTTCTTTAAGGAGCGAGAGACAGGCGGAAAGCGTATCGTCTTTGTTGACGCTCTTGAACTTTGTTGAAAAAACATCTTTTACGATGCTTGGAACCATCCCCAATTCTCCGTTACAAAATAGCGTCTAACAATAGAACAGTACTTTATTGCTCGATTTTTAACGTTTTGCCTACCTTATGCGGGGCCTTTCTTAGACTGTTCACAGGCTATTTTTTTGCTCCCAGAATCAGCGCAAGGAGAGCTGTTCGGGTGACTATGCCGTTCCATACTTGCTGGAAATATCTGGCGTAGGGCGTATTGTCCACTTCGTGATCTATCTCGTCGACCCTCGGCAAAGGATGCATAATAATCATGTCCTCCCTCGCATCCTTCAGCATGTCAACTTCGATCTTGTAGGTTCCGCTGACCTTGGCGTATTCAGCTGGGTCAGGAAATCTTTCCTCCTGAATCCTTGTTACATAAAGCACATCCGTTTCAGGCAAAACCGCCTCAACCGCTGTTCTCTCCACTATCTCAATCTTCTTTTTTATAGCTTCAGAAACCTCCCTTCGCATGCGGAGAAGCTCTGGCGAAACCAGAAACAGCTTCACCTTATAGAGGGACAGGGCGTAAGCCAATGAGTGAACCGTGCGTCCATACCGCAGGTCTCCCATCAACGTGATGTTAAGCCCGTCAATCCGTCCCTTCTCTTTCAGTATTGTGTACAAATCCAGTAGAGCTTGAGTCGGATGCTCCTCAGCTCCGGAACCGGCATTTATCACTGGCACATCAGCAAATTCGGCTGCTAATCTAGCTGCTCCCTCCAGCGGATGCCTCAGCACAAGGACGTCAGCGTAGTTTTCAACAACCCTGATGGTGTCTGCCAAGTTTTCGCCCTTTTTGATCGCCGCAACCTTAGGTTCTGCGAAGCCTATGGTGGTTCCTCCGAGTTTGTTCATGGCAGCTTCGAAGCTTAGGCGGGTTCTTGTGCTGGGTTCAAAGAAGAGGGTTGCCAGTATTTTGCCGCGAAGCATGTCCGAGCCTTTTTTGGCTATGGGCTCCATGGAGCCGGAGGTTTCCAGAATATAATCAATCTCCTCTCGGGTGAAATCTTTGATGGATACTATGTCGCGTCCCTTAAACTGCAAGCCTTACACCAGACACACTTTGGCAACTCACAAATAAATGCTTAATCTATCCAAAGTTATCTCAAGTGTAGTGAATCAACTCGCTGGAATGGTTGAGCTTTTGTATAAAAAAATTTTACACCCAAAAAATCGGGTGGGGTTCAGCTAGGTGTGTGGATGAAGGCGGAATCTTAAGTCTGCGTGTGATAAGCCAAAGACGCCCGTTACAACAGCTGTCACAGAGTCAACTATTATTGTGTGGTGTGTTTTCGTTTTTTGATTATGACTACCAGTAGTGTTGCTATCATGAACAGCGGCAGAATCATCCATGATTGAAACTCTGGGATGGGTTCACAGTCGAAGATGTTGGTGTCAATAATGCTGTACGAGTTCGTGTAGGTTACTGCCGGTTCAATTATGGTTATCTCCATTTCCATTCCCAGCTGCATTCCAGAAGCCTTATCGTATATGTAAGTGACTCTAATATTCTGACCTGCATAGGAGTTGGTGAAGTTGAGGATGTTGACGCTTCTGCTGGCACCTAGAATCGTTCTGGTCTCTGTTTTGTTGATTATGTCTGACCCTGCTAAGTTGAGTATTTTGTCGCCTTGGTTCAGGTTTGCTGCTAAGATGTATCTTTGATGTCCATTAATTATGCCCGTTTCAATATTACATGTCCCCTCTTCGCTTGGAATAGCCGTGCCATTCATATAAGCTCCAGTTGTACGTAGAGTGACTTCCTTTCCGGAAACTCCAACCACCTCTATCATGCCCCAGTCCGGGCTGATTACTGTCTCTGCTGGAGTGGTCACCACGTAATTGCCATATTTCACCCATTGCCCCACTGAAACACCTGGATTATATTCTGCAGCCCATACAGGAGCAACGAAAGCTACTATCAGAAGAACACAAACCAGAGGAAAGGCAATTTTTAACCTTGAATTCAACATATTCTAACATTTCCCTCCTGTTCCTGTTTTATTACCTCTAGAACTTTTTACCAAACTGGAATCCGCCCTTGTCTCTTCTTTCATCAGCAATCCTTCTAGCGGTGTCTTCTACCCTCTGGTGCAGCAGTTCCCAGAGCCAATCCGTGAATTCTCGCAGATTCTTCGTTTGAATCCAGACTTCTCCTGGTCCATAAATTTCGGTGACTAAGCCTTCTCCTCCCAGTATAGTCGATTTTAATCCGCCGAACTTCTTGACATCATATCTGCAGGTGTCGTCGAAGGCTACCAAGTGATAGTTGTCTACGACTAGGGATTCGCCGCCTTTGAGGCTGTGATGATCCATGGCTCCGAAGGCGTTCACGAACATTTGGCCCTCTCCAGAAACCTTGAGCATGAACAGGCTTTGTCCAAAGAGTCCCTTCTTGAATCCCTGCCACTCCGTGTCCAAGTGAATATCCTTTGTGGAGGCTACATAGGCGGACTTCTGAAGAATGATTCCTTTCCCAGCTTTTACCTCAAAAGGTTTTATGTCTCCAACAGGTGCTGGAACGAAGCCGACCTTGCCTGAGCCTTTCTCTGCAATGTATTCGTTGACGAAGAAGGATTCTGCGCCCAGAAGAGTTGTTTTGATGCTCTTCCATAAGCTTTTCTCTTCCCTTTTTCTGGTCTTGACGTTGATTTGGGGTGTCATGTAGACCATGGCGCCCGCTTCTGCTACGATAACCTCGTTGGGGTCTAGATTGACTTCCAGCAACGAGTAAGCTGGACTGTATTTGATTTCATGTTTCACGTTTATCATCTCCTTTAGTATACCTTAGTATACGTATTGTAATACGATAGTATACTTATATTTAAACATACTGCACGTTACAAAGCCTGACCTGCGGCTGCACTGACAAAAAAGAACAAGTTTATATGTATACATTGGTATACTGTACAGTATACTAAACTCAAAAATGGAGGAATAGAAATGAACGTTGTGCCCATACGCCTACCAGACAAAATCATCGAAGAAATCGACAGAATGGTCCAAGAAGGATTCTATTCTAATCGCAGCGCTGCCATAAGAATAATAGTAACCCGTTACGTCCTAGAAGAAACAGAAAAGACCAGAACTTAACGTCCACGCAAGGTCCAGAAAAACAAGTTTTTTGCTGTCCAAATTATCCTTTATTCTATTACTGATTCGACAGTCATGTTTAGGACAATCTCTGCTATATCCATAGAGTACTCTGCTATTCTTCTCACGCTCTCAATCACCAATCGAAGATTAGCCATTTCCTCTATGTCCGTCTCTTTTGACGAAAGCAGCGCCTTCTTCTCCAGAGAAACTATCTTGTTAGCTTTTGCGATAACGCTTTCTGCTAAGTCAAAATCAAGCCTGAACAACGATTCTATCGAAGTTTCAAAGGAGGAAATCGCCACCTCATTCATTTCCTGAATTGCTTGAAGAAACTCTTTGTCTAACTGTTTTTTGAGGAGTAGAACATTTTTTGCTATGTTGGTGGCGTGGTCGGCTGTTCTTTCCACCATTTTAGTTATGAGCCTATAGCCGAGGCAATCTTTTGGGGTTTTTAACCCTATTTCTGTTATTATCCTCGGGTTCTGAATCGCCATCTTCAGCTGCCGTATTATGTACAGATGAAATCTGTTAACCTCATAGTCGGTAGCTCTGACATCCTTTGCTAATTGGTAATCGATGTTTTTGAGGGCGGTTATGGCATCCTTGTGCATAGACGCTGTTATGATACTCATTCGCCGCAAAGCGCTCGGAACAGATAATTCGGGGTAACTTAACAAAACCTGTAAAGTCAAATCTTTGGAAGTGTCAATTACTATTTCTGTTCCAACAAGCATATTTCGAGCAAAAGTTTTGACGGCGTTTCTTTGTGTTGACAAGATTTCTTTTTGGTCTTTTGCTCTTATGTGAATTATGTTGTAACCCAGCAAATACACAGCAACGGTTTTTCTTATTAACGCCTCCGAGTTGTCTTTTGGAGAAACTTTGATTAGTGCCTCTTCTGTTCTTTCCGGTTTTCCCAGTTCTGGAGGTAAAATTGCTAAGGCCCCGTTTTCTTCTTGGCGGATAAGTAAATGACTGCCTCTTTCAAGCCCGTTTTGGATAACCCATCTTTTTGGCAATGAAATTACGTAGGTTGATCCTCCTGTTATTTGGAGTTTCCTTGTTTCTTCATTCTGATTATGTAGAGAATGATTCAATTCTAGAACCTTCATAGATGAAAAGCGATGTGCATAAATTTATTTTTTTCTATATATTATATAGGAAAACTATATACTTACAGATCCTTTTTTTGCTGTTCGAAAAAATGAAGTGAAAGATTTGGTCAGAAAATCAAACAAAGGCACATCGACAATGATTGCAATCATCGGAATGATAGCACCTTGTAATTGGATTAGCAACTGGATATTATCTGAATTCAGGACAAACTGGAACATCCCAAGAATTCCCCGAAACCAGTTCATGGCTAATGGAAAAGCGAACAGCAGCTATAAATAAACTCTTCACGCATTAAATTATAGCATAGAATCCTGAAGGAGCTGATTAACTTGAGTGAAACTACTTTACGTGTATCCAAAATCAAAGACGGCACGGTGATAGATCACATCACAGCCGGGCATGCCTTAAACGTCTTAAAGATTTTGAGGATCACGGATCAGGTAAATGGCGTCGTGACCGTTGGTATGAATGTGCCCAGCAAAACTCTGGGCTTGAAAGATATGGTTAAGATTGAAGGAAGAGAACTGAAATCCGAAGAAGTGGATAAAATAGCTCTGTTGGCTCCCCGCGCCAGCATCAACATCATCAGAAACTACAAGGTTGTAGACAAGCAGCGGGTTAGGTTACCTAATATAATACGGGAAACAGTCAAGTGCGCTAACCCCGCATGTATCTCAAACAGCAAAGAACCCGTAAAATCTACCTTCTACGTGGACAGCAAAGAGCCTCTTCGGCTAAGGTGCCATTACTGCGGCTACATCATGGAAAAACAGGACATCCCCAAACAATTCTGATCTAGAGATCCACGTAGATTTTTCTGAATTTTTATTGCGTTGTTTCTGGCGTTCTTTTGCCTCTTTTTTGTTCGGTAACACGATTATTTATTACTATATAGTAATATTTATATGGGAAAGGCTGCATTTATTACTTTACGGTAATAAATGGGTGAGGCCACATGAGCTTAAAACTGCAGCTAGTACGTGACGGAAAAACAATCTTAGAAATACCCCTGTCCCCCCTAGACTGGCCAAAAGACCAACTTGAAACAGAATTCAAAGCGTTCGAAGAAGACTTACAAAAGTTTTCAAACATGTTTGACGTCCTATCCAACCAAACCCGCCTAAAAATGATGAGAAGGCTAGTAGAGGAAGAAGACAGCACAATGAGCTTCGCAGATTTCATGCGAGACTTAGATTTGAACCCAAAGACCGTCTGGGAGAACTCGAAAAAGCTCAGGGACGGCGGATTTCTAACAAAGACAGGCAGAGGAACGTATTGCTGCTCAGAGTTCAGTCAATCAGCATTCTTAACCTTAAGCCTCGCCCTACGCCGACTATTAGAATCTCTAGAAGAGATAGAGAATTTGAGGAGGTGAAAAGATCGTGTCAGACGAAGATAGATGGTCGCACTGGTCTAAGAAAGGATGGCCTTTCTTTAGAGGCAATCTATGGGACATAGACGAAGCCTTCAAAGAAATGGAAGAGATGATGGCGAAAGAGTTTGAGGACTTATCCAAGAGAGCACCCGAAGACCTCCTTCGAGAACGAACATTACCTGACGGAACTAAAATGAAAAGCTGGGGACCCTTTGTGTACGGCTACAGCGTAACCGTGGGTTCAGATGGAAAGCCAAAAGTAAGAGAGTTCGGAAATTTCAAGGCGGAAACCCGCATGGGAAAACCATACATGGATGTCAAAGAGAAGAGGGAACCCTTGGCAGACGTGATAACTACTGATGGCGAAGTCAGAGTGATAGTTGAACTGCCCGGTGTAGAGAAGAAAGACATCGAACTCTCCGGAACAGATGATAAGTTAACGATTTCTGTTGACACTCCTGAGCACAAATACTTCAAAGAAGTTGAATTACCCGCCAAGGTAGACTCTAAAAAGGCAACATCAAAATACAAGAACGGCGTCTTAGACATCACTGTCCCCAAAAAGAAAGAAGAGAAAACCAAAAGCGAGACCATAAACATAGAATAAACAAACAACGTCACCCACTCTTCCCCGCCCCTCTCTTCTTTTTCCGCTAAATTGGAAGAAATTGACACAATTTTCCATTCAATTCTAGAAGAGATAGAAGGCATCTAAATTTGGAAACGAAAATAGACCATATAAACCATGAAATAGACCGTAGATACCTTTAAATCCTCAAATACTGGCGACGTCTCCGACACATCTCCCCCTTTTTTTGTTTTCGAAGGGGCTCCAAAAGTGTGCACGCTGTGGAGGTCTTTCTATCATGAAAGATCGAGAGCGCGACATTCTCCGTAAGACTATCTTAGAACTACTCACAAAAGGCTGTATGCATTACACGGACTTGGACAAGAAAGTGTGCACCACATGCCATCCATTTGCATGCGCGCGCGTTGAGAGGTCTGGTTTCTGTTCCTCATGCAGAAGAGTAAAGAGTGGACTTGACAAGACATTAGCTAGAAGAGGCTGAAATTGGCTCGATAAGAATTTTCCTTCGTTCCAATCCAAGAATTTTTTGCGCGCCATGTGAATTGGTTCACGTATTTGCGTTCGGTTATCGAATTTCAAATTTTGCTAAATGTTTATCTCGTCCCATGAAAAGGACCTTGCTATGGGCTTGGAGTAATTCTTTGTATAGTTCCGCTGCAGAGTCAGCTTTGTCAAAAACATCGGCGTTATAGGCACACATGCCGATGATTGGACTATCTAAGATTCTGTGTAATGCTTTTTCATATTCCATCAAGTTATGATTCAAGTTGCATTGGAAGAAACAAGACATCTCTCCGAAGACTCTGCATCCTTTAAATCCCTTTTCTAAGGCATCGTCATACATTTGTCTTATCAAACCGGTGGTTGTTGATATACTGAATTTTCCGTCTATAACATAGAATTCATTGTATCCAAGGATTCTTAGCGCACCTGCCTTTTCGTTTTTCTCTACGTCAATGCCAAATCGCTTTAATACGTCTCTAACCTGTCCATGATTATCCTCTGAGATTATGTACACTACAGCTTCGCCATTTTCTAATCCAACTTTGAGGTAATTGCATAGAACATCATATTTGGATTCCAAAGATCTGTAAATGAATACCAAGTGTTCTGTTGGTTGCAAGGTATTAAGATAATGTCTAAGCTTTTCGTTATCATCCTCGTTTTTCATAGTCTCTCTATCTTGAGAAGTTAGCCATATTATTTCAAAATTCTCTACAATTAATCTAACGAGGTTGCTCTCATCAGTCCATAGATATGCACTCTTTCCCAGCCCAGTGTATTCCATAGAGGTTGATGCTAACGCTTCTTTGTAGTCTACTAGAAAATAGTGATTTTGTTGTTTATTCACAAATCTTATGGCGAATGAGATTCCAGACGATTCGAATTTTTTTATAAGCTCATCAATTGTGTCATCATGTTTAGCTTTTTCCAAGATTATGCGAAATTCTATATCTCTCCTTAAAGCTTTCTCAATTGGCAAACTGTAATTCGTAAAAAAATGGATAAACTGGTCTCGGGATATGGCTATGCAAACTGTTCTCTTAGCAGCTCCAATCATAGAAAGTATTTTTTGAATTATTGCTTGCCTTTGTGAGATAATTGTTAAATGAGCTGCCTCTTCAGATTTTGGCTCCATTTTGATCGTTTGAAAATCTTTTAGAACCTCGTCTCTTTGTGCTTTTAGTTTAGAAATTTTTTTTAAAATCATGTCTTTTTCACGGTTAATAAGGATGGAAAGAACAGATTGAACGTTTGTAGCTTTGATTCTAATTGGTCTTTCAACAGTTTTCTCAATTAGACCCATTTCTTCAAGCTTGGGTAGTATTCGATAGACTTCTTCCCGAGCAACATTTGATTTTTTTGAAATCTGACTGACCGAAGCTATGCCCAATTTGGCTGTTGCAATGTATACCTTTGCTTGATTATAGGTTATCCCGAAATCAGATAA
>Ga0209427_10005635_pt1 | contig 14352 bp, 12 predicted proteins | sample DeeMarSWOR136_30_FD_187465 | JGI IMG/M metagenome (GOLD analysis project Ga0209427, IMG submission 187465) | Marine sediment microbial communities from White Oak River estuary, North Carolina - WOR-1-36_30 (SPAdes) (version 2) | ecosystem: Environmental > Aquatic > Marine > Intertidal zone >... | reverse complement strand
CCGCTTTTCGTGGTCGAGGGTCAGCTTGCTCTCCACGATGAGGCTGTCCACCTCCTGATTGGAATACGCGCCGAAGTTGTTCATCCAGGGCCCGATCTCGGATGAATGGAAGAGGGAGGTAATGTCGGCTGAGTCGTCGAACACCCAGGATGCAAAGATGATGTCGAAATCATGCCTGTGAAAAACGTCATCTTTCCAGGATAGCCATTCCTTGAACTCCCCATTGATCTCTACGCCGATTTTGCTCAGATAGTTCTTGAAGGCAAGGACAACGCGCTTTACGGCTTCGCTCTCCTTTTCTATGGGGACTTTCAGCGTTAAGGAGAGCTTCTCGCCGCCTTTTTGCATGATTCCGTCATCGCCTCTGGTGAATCCGGCTTCCTCCAAGAGTGCGACCGCCTTTTCGGGGTCATACGGCAGGGGCTGCACGTCCAGGTTATAGGCCCAGCTTCCGGGGGCAAAGGGGCCGGAAATAATGGTTCCCCGTCCTTGGAAGAACGAATCCAGCATCTCCTGACGATTTACCGCATGGGTAATGGCTTTTCTCACCCGTTTGTCGGTCAGCAGCGGATTGCGCGCGTTATACCCGAAGAACGAGTACGACAGGGCGTTGTACGGTTGCAGGATAAAACGATTGTCCCCTTGTATCTGCGGTATGTCCCTGGGGTTCACCAGCACGATCATGTCGATGGCGTTGAACATCAAGGCCTGACTCATAATATTCTGGTCCGCAAAGGGTCTTGCAATGAACTTATCGATATGGGGTCGGCCCTGGAAGTAGTCCTCGTTTGCCACCAGTACGACCTCGCGGTCGGCGGTGATGTTCTTCAACATGAAGGGGCCGGTCCCGATAGGTTGGTGTACAAAGGGGTCTTCCCGCGCGAGGAATTCCGAATGTTCAGGCCCGTGTTGTGGGATTATCTTAAAGCTGAACTTGGCAAGGGCATTGAGAATCGGCCGTTTGAGCCTAAACTGCACGGTGTGGTCATCGATCTTGGTGACGCTCTGGATGAATTCAAAGCGAACCTTGAGGGATGTGATGGTCTTAGGATGCATCATGACGTGGTAGGTGAAGATGACATCGTCGGCGGTAAAGGGCTTCGGCTCCTCGCCCTCCTTGGGATGCCATGTTACTTCTTTCCGGAGGTAAAAGGTATAGGTGAGGCCATCATCGGACATCTCCACGCGCTCGGCGAGCTCCGGGACAATTTCCTGCTTTTCATTTATTCCGACGAGACCATTAAAGAGGAGCTCGGTGATTCGCAATGAAATCATGTCATTGCTCGTTATCGGATCCATGGTCGCAGGTCTCCCGTATTCGCCGTAACCGAGGGTGCCGCCGTCCGGATTCCCGTCATTCTTCCGTTTTGCCTCTGTCTGAGGCAGCGTCATAACAAACACAGAAAGCCAAACGATTACCAAAAAAGTGGATACCCTTTTCATAGCTTCCTCCTCTAGGTTAATTGGGGAATATCGTTAAGCACCTTATCGTGCTCCATATTTATGCCTCGTATTCTCCTGAACCCAACGGGTTCACATGAGGGCTACAGAATCCTCGCGTCCCCTGCGCTCTTCTGCTCCATGGAGTAAACCCCCTGCATGGCAGCCTGTATCTGACGAACCGCTGGAAACTGCTCGCTCATCGCGAAATAGATCTCCAGGGCCTCGGAGAATTGCATGGTTTGATAGTATGCCTCAGCCAGATTGATAAGCATCAGGGGATCGTTGTACTCAATCTTATTTTTGTTGCCCTTGTTCCGCCCTGCCTCCATGTAGGCGATGGTCTTCCCGAAGTCCTTCTTACCCAGGTAGTACCTCCCGAGGGCGACGTTGATACGGGGAAATTTTCGCCCACCTTCCGCCTCAGCTAAGGCCGCTGCTCTCTTCACAATCTCACTGCATTCCAGTGCAAGCCTGCTGCAATCAGTGAGGATATCCGCAAGGAGGTCGGGGGAATTGGGCCTTTGCTGCAGAAGTTCGTTCCACCTGCTCATTGCCTCGGTTTTCCGGCCTTGCAAGTACAGAAGGGCTGCATGTCTGGCCTTTGCCTTTGCCTTGAATTTCTCGGGTGCCCCCCTGGATGCAATAAAGGAGGAGGTGACCTCTGCTGACCGGTCGAAGCTGCCGAGAATGACATACGCCTCCCCAAGGTAGTAGTTGGCCGCGGTCCTGGACCTGTTGTCCGCCGTTGCCCTGGTGAGGTATTCTATGCTCGCCTTTCCGTACAGCTTGGCGAGGTTATCCAGCAGGGCGAGGTCGTAGAAACGGAGTACCTTGTTCTTGGCGAGGACTTCCTCCGAGGAACACGCCTTCAGATCCGTCCGCTTCAGGAGGTCGAGGCCCTTCTCTATGAGACCGGCCTCGGCGTAGACTCCGAGGGCGTTCTTGATGACTCGTATCGGCGCCCCATTCACGGACTGTTTGGCAAGCGCAAGGGCTTTGTCACACATGGTTACGGGATTCTCGCCCACCAGGCCCGCCTTACGATATGCCGCCGCGAGTTCCGAAAGTACTTCTGGTTTTGTTTGATTCACCGCCTTCCAGATATCCTTCGCTTTCTGCCCATCTCCCTGCACGTGATAACAGAGCCCCAATTTCGCCTTTGCAATCTCCCTGTACTTCTCCGGTACCCCTTTATCCAAGACAAACCTCTCCAAAGAACGTGCGGCTTTCGCCGCATTGCCCCCTTCCAGGAGCGCCTCGCCCCTATAGAGGTCCACGAACCTGCTTTTGGCATCTCCCCGAAATGCGGCGATTTTTTCAAGGTAATCGAGGTGCACGGATACCGAGGTCAGGTAGAGCTCACGGTGCAGATCGGCGTTTTTCAGATACACCACTCCCAGGTTTAAGTGGACAATACCCTGGCTGCCTGTCTTCACGGACGGCAAGGAGGAACGGAGCGCAGCAGCCGCATCCTCGTAGTGGTGCGCCTTGTAGAGCGCCATCGCACGCTGTACAGGGTCGTCCGCGGGGTAGGCCGGCGCCGCCAGCAGAAGGGTCATAAGGCAGCATAGACGGATCCATCTCACGTTTCGTTTTATCAAGGGATGAAAACCTCCCTCACTATTCGTCGAGCCTCGCGACATGGATGTGATCCCACTGCTCAACCTGGGCGCGGAACGCGATGGTCCCATCGGCTGAGCAGGTGACGTCATGGTTCATCTTGGCCCCCGTCCTGAGAAGGAGACTTGCCCTTTGCTCAACATCCACAATGTAGACTGGATTGTATGCCTGGCGGTCGTTCTTCACGTAGACAATCCTCTTGCTGTCCGGCATCCACGCGGGTCCCTGCTCCACATCCGGGATGATATCCGCGGCCACTACCTTCATGGCAAGTCCCTCGCCCTCCGTGGGGTCCGACCCATCAGCGGCAATTACCACCAGGGACCATTCCTTTGGGTCGTTCTCCTCGTTATAGTTGGTATAGAAGGCGACCTTCGTGCCATCCGGCGACCACACCGGCCTCAGGTCGTCATATGGCCAGGTAGTGAGCGGCCTCAGGGTCCTGAGAGGCTCTCTTACATCGGCGATAAGATAAATGTCGTGATTCTCGTTGCTTCCATAGGTCATCACGATTCTTTGGCCGTCTGGGGACCACTGGGGGTAAAGATATGCCTTGTTTCCCCAGGTAAGCCGCCTCAGCGCAGTGGTTGCAAGATCCATCAGATAGATATCCCCGTAGCCCGTGCGACCCGATACGAAGACCAGGTGATCATCGACGGGGGACCAATGGGCAAGGCCGTCCTTTGCCGTGTGCTGGGTGAGCCTCTTCGTCTGTTCGCTCCCGATCGCCCCCAGGTAGAGATCGTAGTTCCCGCTGCCACCATTGCTCATGACCACAAAGCGATCCCCCCGGGGGGACCAGCTGAGCCCCGAGTTGTAGCTCACCTCCTCGAAGGTGTCTGGGAGAAAGAACTGCATCCCACCATCATCCCCGTCCAGCTGTAGGTATACTTTCTGAATAACCGTGCCGACCGAGCTGACGATGACGATTTCCCTCTTGTCGCCGACGCTTCGCTCGAATGCGATCAGCTCCCCCGATGGTGACCATACGGGGTTCGAGTCGTTGTGGCCTGGCGCAATTTCAGTAAGTTCACGGACCCACAGGGGTTCTATCATCATCAGTACCTCCCTGTGCGGTTCCTCAAAGGGTAGTGGTTCGCTCCCCCTCATAATTTCCTCTCGACCTTTTGGCTCATAGGGTTTCCGTGCTCCGGCCTCCCCCTCTTTGGCCGCTCTGTCCGCTCCGGGTAACCCAGGGGGAACTGTCCACGCAACGTTTTCCGCGACCGGATCCTCATCCACCATGGATGATTGACCCTCAGTAGCTAAGCTTACGCTTGCGATGATCGCTGCCACAAGAACCGTACGAGCCCACCCCCGGAATCTCACGCCGCCAACCTCCCCGAACGCGTTTCTTCACTTCAGATCCTTTATCTGAGCCCAGTATTTCCTCGCTGCATCGCGGCTCTTTGTGAAGCTGCTGTCCACCTCCAGCTTTTTCGGGAAGAAATCGAAATATTCACGCCACGCCAGATTGGCTTTACGAAGGAGGGATTTCTTCCTGGTGATCAGGAATAGCTTATGATGGGCAATAGCCCGGTAATAGTAGGTGTCGTGGACGGCCTCCTCGTAGTGCTTGGTTGGGAAGAACCGGGTATTCTGTTTGGCTATGTCCAATCTCCCTATCGCTTTGGCGAGATTCTGGGCAGCAGCCTTCTTGTCCTCATGAATGAGTTGGTTTCCCTTCTCATAGTAGGCATGTCCCAGATTGGTGTAGGTCACCGCAAACTGCTTGTAGACTATCTGCTGGTTCTCGGGAAGGGACAGCACGTTCTCGAACTCGCGAATGGCGGAATCGTAATCGTTCTTATCGTCCATATACAGCTGCGCAAGCCTGTGGCGAGCATCCGAGTAATCAGGATGCCCCTTCTCAGTACTGGCATACGCCTGGATCGCCCCATCAATGTCGCCATGTTGCTCGGCCATCTTTCCTATCTTCAGATAATCCTTTACGAAGACAATCTTATTTTCGCCGATGCGTTCTATGATCGGTTCATTGAACTCCAGCACCTCTTCCCAGTCGCGGTACTCACCCCCCACCGAAAGCTTCACCTTGCGGAATCCGAAGTTCACCGGTTTCCCGTCGACCATGGGGGTCTTGCCGATGTTGACACCGTCAACAAACACATCTGCCTCGGACGGCTGGGACTCGACCTTAAACAGGGCGGTGGCAATTTCGAGGAGGAACTCCTTTACCTGCTCGCCTGCATCCACGTTGAGGGTCTCGTGCAGCGGTTGGTAACCGTACCGGGAGAGCAGAAGGTCATATTCCTCCTTCAGGCGCACGGGTATCTCCACTCTGCCATCCGAACCGGTAGTTCCAACCCAGGTATTGTCGAGGTAAACATTTACCCCCCATAATGGTGCTCCATCGGGCTGAGGTCCGCCTTTGGCGAGCAACACAACGGAACCCTTGGCAAGCTCTCGTTTCTCTTCGAGGTATATGCGCCGGATCACCCTGTCCCCGACATTGATGTGCTCACCCTCGTTCAGGGCCACAATCTCGGCCCATGACGATGTATCATCGTTCTCCTCGACGACGAGCATCCCCGCTTCATGGTAGCCCTTCACCCTGCCGGACTGGTCAAAGTCAGGAGCCATGTATTTGAACTCATTGCCCCGTCTGATCCTGAAGTCGAGTTTTCCGAGGTTGATTCTGTAACGGTCCTCCTGGACAGCCTCAACTATTCCTTCAAAGGGGAATTGATCTATGATGCTGTCAACGATCAGCTTTACCGTATTCTCGATTTCCTTTTTCTTGGTGACCCTGTTTATTTGACTGAGGATTGTGTTCCCGTCGGAGAAGTTGACCGTGGTCTCGATGGTGATGCCCCGATCGTCCTTGGCCACATTCCCCGCGATAATCATATCAACGGATTCGATAAGGGGCGTATGTTGCCAACCCTTTGTGGCAACAGTCTCCATATCCAGGATTGCCTCCAGCATCTCCTCCCGGAGCTTTGGCTTCGGAACCTCGAGGAGGCTTGCATAGAGGGAGAGATTATCGCTGAGCGATTTTTCAACCGTGTTGAGGATGTCCGATAAATCCTCTTCCGGGGTGTTGTTCACGTAACCATAGATACCTACCTTGATTGGTTGCGGTTTTGCGGAATGGAAATACCGTTGGATGCTCTGGTCGCCCCCTAAGTCGACCGATGTCTGCCACTGTTCAGGGATGTATCCCGGAGCGGTGAGCTTGAGTTGCGCCTCTTTACCCGGTTCGGCTTTATACACATAGGTGTACACACCCTGGGGATTGGTCTTGCCCACCTGTTTATCATCGATATGTACGACGACATCTGGAATTCCCTTTGAGACACCATATGCCTCGGTAACTGCCGTAACGGAGATAGTCGCCTTTTTTCCCGCTCCCTTGACGGCCGGTGCCTTTATCGCCGGCCTTTTGGCCACCGTTTCCTTTGCTGCGGGGGCCTTGGCCACCGTTTCCTCTGGCGCGGGTTCCTTTACCGCTGGCGCCTTTGCAACTGCTTCCTTTGCCTCGGGTGCCTTTGCTTCCGGTTTCTCGGGTGTCGGTTCATTTACCGCTGGTGCCTTTGCGACTTCTTTCCTTCTGGGAAGAGAGACTTCCACCCTCTGCCCCGGTTCGACCTTGAGCGTCTTTCGCCACGCGGTGTATCCCTTTTTGGTTACCCTGAGCTCTAAGCCTTTTTCCGGCACATCCCGATAATTGTGTACGTACTCTCCGTCCCGGTCAGTCTTTACGGCAGTCTCTCCCTGGATACGGATGGACGCGCCGGGAAGCGGTTCACCTTCATCTGTGACGACGAGGGTAAAGTACTTGGTCGCCTTGAGGTCGACGTTGAGCGGATACCTCTCCACAGTCCCGTCCTTCGGCAGCTTCACCACGAATGAATCCTTCCAGGGCTCGATAAGATATCCCTCGGCCTCCTTCTGAACGGCCACCATGACCTCTTCGCCGGGTTGTCTCCTGAGCCTCTTTGAGAAGTATCCGTCGCGGTCGGTAACCCCCGATTGGACCCCATCCAGCAGCACCTTGGCCTGGGGCGACGGTTTGCCGTCCAAGGTGACGTTCACCTGCACCTCAAGTTCCGCCTGCCGCCCCGCTTCACAGGCAAAGATCAGAAAGGATGAGAACAGGATTAACGCGATTTTTGTAATGTGCTTGACCATGGTATATCCCTCCTAGAGACATAACCTATCATTGGACATATCTGCCCGGAAATGTGTCTTGATGGTTGCTCCGTATTTGGTCCTCAAACCTATCCCGCGCGATATCCATAAAGAAGATGGGCTACATTCCCGGCGGCCGGATGTTCACCTCTCCGGGATTTATGATCTTATCCGCATCGGAACTGGCCCCTGCAATGGACTTGTGCTTGCCCTCGGGGATTTTCTGGAGCTGGAACTCCACCTTCTTACGGGTGCTGCGGCCTATCTCCACAGTTCGCGTTTCCGTGTCATAGCCGATTCTTGAGACTTCCACCTTATAGGTGCCCCGCGTTATTGCCTTCTTCTCGGACTCGAATTTCCCATCCTCATCCACGGGCACCGAGTAGGAGGCCTTCTCCACCTTTTCGGTGGTGTTAATCATATTCACTACCGTGCCCTTCGGGCTTTCACCGACAATAGGCTGCATATCGCTATCCACGAGCTGAACCGTCCCGCGAATCTTTGGCGAACAGGCCGAAAGGACAGCGGCAAGTAAGAAAACGAGAATGATTCTATGATTCATAACTCTCTCCTCCTCTATCTTGAGATTGCAAGGAAGTATTACCAAGCGCCCGGGGGGTAGAGGAACTGCCTCCTTGCTCGCTACCTGGTCTTCCTCTTTCGGGCTTTCGTTTTGCTCTTCTCTGAGGTTTTCACCTTCTCCCCTTTTTGGGCGTTAACCTTCTGAGCTTCGATCTGTTTGGTGAGCTTTTTGATCCTCAGTTCGGTGGTGTCATATTCAGCCTTAACCCGAATACCATCGGATTCAATGCTGAGCTGTTTGGTCTTCAGATTTGCAATCTCCCTTATGTTGGATTCCTTATCCCCCAGATTAGAGTTGTCTATTGCCTCCACCTTGCGTATTTCCACCTCCAACTCCGCCTTCTTTTGGAGGATTTGGGCCAGTTCCATTCCATAATCCGCGTGCTGCCTTTCAAGAAGCGCCCGTTCTTTTTGCAGCTCGGCGAGCTCCACTTTTTCTCCGGCCAGTTCAACCTTGGCCGCGGCCTGTTTGAGGTCGAACTCCGCCTCTCGCACCGCAGCTTGATTGGCCGCCGGGACCTTGGAATATAGTTCCTCTTTCGATCTCCTCGGTGAGCTCTTGGTCCCTGAGGTTTTTGTACCTGAGCTCTTGATTCCTGGGATGGTGGCGCAAGCGGAAAGTAGGGAAAGTGCCATGACAACCGTCAAGCCCGTATACCATAACCTTTTCATGATGCTTTGCCTCCTTTGTTGGAAAGACGACCCTTATACCCTTTGCAATGGGTAAACCGTATCATGAAGGCGTTGGATTTCCCTCGCGGTTGGCGAAGCCGCGTGGGGCAAATCCCATATTCGGTCCACATGAACGGGCATAAACCATGCTAAGATAGGTAGTCGGCGGCCAGCCTTCTTGTGAGATGAGCCTCTATCAGGGGTCCGATGGAGCTTGAGGCCTTTCAGGAGCCGCGCTCTCTACAGTCGATCAACCCGTTTTTCCCCCGATAGTGCTAACCGCCTTATGATCTCCCGGTGCTTTCTAGATCTAGACAGCCTCGGTTAGCAAAATGGATGCCAAAATCCGTTGGAGACCGGCGCCCCCGACAAACGGGCGAAACTCTAGTCTAAGCAAAAAATCGGAGACTTCCAGGGGCATGCAGCGGCCTGGGGTGGGTTGAAAAAAGTAAACGAAAATCGAATAAATTCTGACCTTTTTGCATATCTGCTCCCCCAGGGGATCCCCCAAAGGGAGCTCCGAGAACTTGGAGACGAGACGTTCATTCTCAAGGGATTTGGGCAACAGCCCGTCAGGAACGGATCCCTCTCCTTCCAGGAGGGCCTGGATCCTCATTGTCCCATTCACGGATCAAACCATAGGGGGGATTAATGCCCTTTTGAGACGCCTTATCGATGAAGTGTTATTTCAGGAGGATGAGGAGAATGTGGTTGGCGAAGACGGTGAGGTAGAAGAAGAAGACACCTATAATGATAGTCCTGGCAATGAGGAGATTCTTGTAAATGCAAAGGAGGATGAGGCCGAGCCCGGTTAAAATATACTTTATGATGAAGAAGTGGATGTTCCCGTAGCCCATGAGGAAATCCATGAGGGGGTTGATTTCACGGGCTCCTTTTTCAACGTGGAAGATGGTGAAGTAGGCATCGAAAACGCAAAGCAAGATAATGAGGAGGAGGAATAGGAAGAGGTGGTGGCCATAGAGGTCGACGTAGATATGGTTCTTCCGATCCGATTCCCTCCGAATGGATCCACGGCGACCGAAGAACATATGTCTGCTGAACGGTTTCGTTGGCTCTTCTCGCCGGTCCCTTCCCGTTCGTCTATCGGTTTCCAGCCGAAGCATGATTCACCTCCGGGGGCCTTTTGTAAGAACGATTCCAGGGAGTCAAACCCCTCCCAGACCATTATGGGTACCCCTCTCGCGCGTAAGATCGACAATCCTGCCCTAGAAACCACCCCTATCAGCGGAATCCCCTCAGAACACGGTCCGTTGGAATTCATCCAACACACAGAGCTCGACATCTATGCTCTTAGCCAGACCGTAGATACAAAGTTCAGGATTCTTAATCCCTTGGAGGCAGAAAAGCTGGCGTCTGTGGCGTTCTCCCGCGTTTGTCCTTTGGACGGTATCCAGGAGGCAGCCTCTGTCACAGGCAAAACACTTCTCCAATTGGTACGGAATAAGGCGTGCGGTCCGAGCGGCGACAAGGGCTTTATCCCACGACCAGATCTCTCCCTCACCCCTTTCATCGATCTCGATTCGATTCGGCCTTTTAAGGATCAGCCGACCCCGATCCACTGAAACCCTCGCGTAGAGGTCAAGCTTATCCCCTCTGGAAAACCGATATTTGGCCTGTAAACCCCTGCCAATGGTCAGGTAGCAGAGGTCTTCGAACCTTGTGAGATCGAAGAAGGCGTCGCGGAAAATAAGCACGAATCCGTTCAGTTCGATGCGGCCCCTTTTCCCTTGGATGATTTGCCTCATCCTCGGCTTGACGGAATGGATTGTTCCGGAGAGATTAACCTCAATCCCCTTCAGACCCTTCAGCCAGCTCTCAAATTCCCCCAGGTCCCTCCTGAATTTCGAAAACTCCTCCTGGGAAAGGACGACCTCCGGACAATTGATCACCTTCTCGTCATAGAATTCCTTGCACCCGAAGCAGTTTCTCCCCACATGCTTGAATTTCCGCGGGCAGCTCTGCCCCTTATTCAGTTTCCTGCACCTCCAATTGAAATAGATACAGCCGCGGGGATAACAGCCTTTTTCCTTCAAGACATGGTATACCGAAACCCTGTTCTCAAATCGAGCATGGGCCTGTTGGACACATTTGAATACGTCTTGTCTCTTGTAATGGTTAATGGTGGTTCGAACCCTCTGATACTGCTCGGTAGGCAATCTCACGGCTTGGCTCCCCTTTAACGCATGATCGGAGGCGTCTACTCATAGGGGTAGACGGAGGCGGCCCTCTTCTCCATTTTACCGTATTTTTACGGAGAATGGGATGGTTTAAACCCTCGGTGCAGATCCCCGCAATAGGGAAGGAAGGTTTTCTTCCCTCTGGGCCAACGCATTCCGGGTAATGGCCCCCTGCATTTCGGGGATTGATTTTCATAGTTGCGTTCATATATAAAGGTGGTAATTTCACTTCGAATGAAATAGGGGACGGGGGCGGATAAGAGGGAACGAGCTCTTGAGATCGGTATTTATCCATTCTCACGACCTCGCCAAATTCGAATTTGGCCCGGGCCATCCCTACAAGCCGGAAAGGGCCATTAAGGCGTACGAACTCTGCCGGCGATACGGGGTGATGGGTAGGCCTTGGATGAGGACCATGGCGCCCAAACCCATCGATCCTGGGCTCCTGAGCCTCTTCCACGACGAGGCGTACCTCAAGCTGTTACGGGAGGCCAGCACCGGTAAGGTCACCCTTGACATGCTGGCCCATGGGATCGGATCGGAGGATAATCCCATTGTGACGGGGATCTACGAATGGTCCCTCATGACTGCCGGGGCCACGTATATGGGGATGAGGCTCATCCTTGAGGGGGAGGCCGATGTAGTCTTCAATCCCCTGGGAGGGTTTCACCATGCCCGAAGGGATTACGCTGAGGGGTTCTGCTACGTCAACGACGTCGCCGTCGCCATCGGGGATGCCATGAAACGGGGACTCAGGGTGGCGTTCATCGATATCGATGCCCATCATTGCAATGGGGTCCAGGATGCCTTTTATGAGGAAGATCAAGCCCTCATCATTTCGCTCCACGAGACCGGGGAAACCCTTTACCCGGGAACGGGGAGGGCGGATGAGATCGGCGCCGGGAAGGGGGTTGGGTACAACGTCAACATCCCCCTGGCCGAGGGGACGGACGATGAGGTGTATGTCTATGCATTCCACGAGGTGGTTCCCCCCCTTGTCAGGGCCTTTGAGCCCGACTTCCTGGTGGCCGAAATTGGGGCCGATACCCTGAGGTCTGATCCCCTGACCGATTTAATGTTGACCAACAACGGATACCAGGAGGTGGTCGAAGCGATAAAAGGCCTCTCCGGGCGCCTCCTCGTTCTTGGGGGAGGAGGATATGACATATATCGGACCGCCCGATGCTGGACCCTCGCGTGGGCGATACTCAACGAGGTTGAGCCCCAGGACGAGTTCGCCGGTGCTGTAGGGGGGATGATGTTCGGTCCGGAAATGGAGGTGAGCAGCCTCCACGATGTGCCGCGCCCAACAACGGGGCAGGTAAAGGAGAGGGCCTTCGCCGCGGCCAGGGAGGCCGTGGAATTCATCAGGTCAAATGTCTTCCCGGTCCACCGAATAAGGGGGTAAAGGTCTTTACGGGGAGACCACCATCAGGCGTTCCACATCCGGACCGCTTGCGAAGCAAAACCCGGCCTTTTTGAAAACCGTAACGGCGATCCGGTTCAGGTTTTCCACCACTACCCAGACCCTTTCGCAGTCCATCACCTTGGCAGCATCCAACATGGAGAAGGTCAGGGCCTGCCCGATGCCCTTGTTCTGATAGTCCTGATGAACGAAGATCATGAATTCCCGGGAGTTGCCCGAAACCGGCCGATCCAGGGCGGCGTGCCCCACAATCCGATTCTCCAAGAGGGCGACAACATTGAACCACTCCCCCACAATTCCGGTTATCCACTTATGACGGTTAGCTTGCCGTGCCGGGGGAAGTCCCATGGTCTTTCCCTTGGGCTCGAATTCATCATACATTGTGGATAGGCCCGTGAGATCCCCTTCCTCGAAGGGTCGAAGGAGGATCGTTCTTCCCAGCTTATCCTTGATGGACCGTCGAGGAAAAATGACTATCACCTTCCCGCTTTTCCCCGCCACTGGAGGGGATCTCCATCCCTTAACATAGTGGAAAAGAGGGATCAAATCAATGGGAGAATTGTTCTGGAGTTTCCCGATTTTTATTGGCAGTACTCCCCCTAACGTGTTGATCATAGAGGAAGTCGGGGACTTTCCCTGGAGTATTGGAATAATGGAATACTGGAATGATGGGCTGAGGGAGAGAAACAATAGATCAGCGCCTTCCAATTTCTCTATCCATCTATCCAATACTCCACTTCTCCAGCAGATTGCGCTCATGGACAAGGGTGTTCTCGATAGCATTGAGGAAACTGCGGGAGAATTGGCCGAACATTGGGGGTAGGGGAGAACGGCGGTATTCCCCCCACGGTCCACTTTTTGTTGCCATGGAGGCACAATGTCGTATAGGATCTTATGGGACTAATGACCAGGTAATTGGAAAAGCCCAAATTGTGCCGAAGTAGCGGCGACAGTATCCACAAATTCACCGCTCAATAGGATCAAAGGAGGGCCCATGAAGGAATATCGATTTGTTCAGGTGGATGTCTTCACCAGCGAAATCTTCGGGGGGAATCCCCTGGCCGTCTATCCCGATGCGGGGGGACTTGACCGGGAACAGATGCAGAAAATCGCCAGGGAGATGAACCTCTCCGAGACCACCTTCGTGTCCACCCCCAGCACGCGCGATGCGGATTTCAGGGTGAGGATCTTCACCCCCCAGAGGGAAATCCCCTTCGCGGGCCACCCCGTCATCGGCACCTGTTTCGTCCTGGGCGACGAGGGGAGGATAGGCCCTAAGGAGGGGAAAAGGTTGACCAGACTGGAGCTGGGGTTGGGAATTTTCCCGGTGGAGGTGATCTTCATGGGAGGGGAGCCGGTTTTGGTCAAAATGGAACAGAGGCCCCCGGAGTTTCTCGGCACCTATGACGAGGTGGAGCTCTTGGCACGCCTCCTATCCCTTCCCGTGGAGAAATTGGACCTGCTCAAGGGCCCTGCCGAGGTGGTCTCCACGGGGCTCCCCTTTCTCATCGTGCCCCTTACCTCCCAAAAGGCACTATCTCAGGCCAAGATCAATCCCTCCATCTTGGAAGCGGTGGCCCAGGAGCTGGATACTTCCCTTGTTGCCCCCTTCACCATGGAGGGAATGGGAGGGAATCGAATCCGGGCCCGCGTCTTTGCGCCGTTGCACGGCGTCCCCGAGGACCCGGCAACGGGAAGCGCGGCCGGGTGTTTCGGCGCATACCTGGTCAAGCACGGGTTAGTCGCGGGAGAGCCCATCACCGCCGTTGACATTGAACAGGGGTTGGAGCTCCGTCGACCCAGCCTGATTCAAGTGGAGCTGGCCTTAACGGAGGGGAGCATCGAAAGGGTGTGGGTGGCGGGAAGCGCAGTCCGGGCCTTGGAGGGGACGATCCGGTTCTAACGGGATCCTCGACGTTTCGTTTGGGCTTGGCGTTACCTCACTTCTTGGGTTTGCTTTTTTCTTTGGCGGAGAGGAATTTCTTCTCATCTACGATGCGGGGGGAGATGCCCCGGAATCCTCCCAGTGCCTCGTCGGGAGGGAGCCTTATCCAGGCAATGCCCAGTTCTTCGTCGATCTTCACGATCTCGTCACCGGGCTGAACCTTCTTCATACCATAGCACATTACCAAATTCCCGGATAAAAGCAACGGAAGGGTTGACCGGAGTTTCCCGATTTTTATCGGTAGGATTTTTGTAAGCTGTCGATCATAGAGGAAGTCGGTGAATTTCCCTGGAGTATTGGAATAATGATGTGCT
>Ga0209427_10005632_pt1 | contig 14353 bp, 10 predicted proteins | sample DeeMarSWOR136_30_FD_187465 | JGI IMG/M metagenome (GOLD analysis project Ga0209427, IMG submission 187465) | Marine sediment microbial communities from White Oak River estuary, North Carolina - WOR-1-36_30 (SPAdes) (version 2) | ecosystem: Environmental > Aquatic > Marine > Intertidal zone >... | reverse complement strand
TTGAGGAATGTTTTATCTTTTTAGATAAGAAAAACTTCGGCGCGCGCTAGGTGTATAGGTGTTGTTGTTCGCTGAAAAATTCCGGGAATAACAACATGTGAAATTGCTGCAAGTTTTGTTTACGTATGAAGGGCGCTTTGAGGTTGTTGGCAGATGCTCTCAAACTTTTTAGATCAGTCTGACCTTGATAAATTTGAGTTTCATTTTTCTTTAAATGGTTCAAATATGTGTAAGCGTCAAGCATCAAAACGGCCCTTAAAATATAATCTATTTTTTCCCAAATACTCGTCGCTTTTTCTTGAGATGCTTGATTTCTCTTTTGAGCCTCCATTAGAGCCTGCAATTTCCTCATTCGGATTTTCTCTAATTCATGTTGTTCCTTTTCTTCTTTTTCACTCATTTTTTTTCCACATTATTTATCTCATTAATTATTTACAATTTTAAGGGCAATATCTAAAGCTCGAATCCCGTCATCCAAACTCACTAAAGTTTCTGCATCGTATAGAAAATTATTGATTTCCCTTCTTAGAGGTTCATCAGATCTTAAAGGAGTATAGGAAATTTCTTTTGTTTCTGGCCATTCTCCCTGCAAATCCTTTCCAGTGCGTATATTAACCTTCTGAGATATAAAATCAATCATAATTCCACCCAATTCTCCGTTAACATACATTCTTCTAAATTTAGAAGGTGTTAGCCAATTCGATTCAATATTTCCGATTGCTTTTCCAAAATCTAATATAATAAACGCAGCATCAGCATGAATATCATCTCTAAAGCATTTCTTAAAGCCTATAGCATTTAAGATCTTATTTTCACCCATCACTTTTTCTTGAAGGTAAATATCATGGATTGATAAATCTAGGATAACACCCATTTGCCAATCTCTTCTCGGATATAAACCTACTCGTTTGGAAGTTAAAGACAAAATTTCCCCGATTTCAGGTAAATATTTCAGTAATTTTTCAAAAACCGGGTTATAGAGCTCGATAAAACCGGGCATAATTCGAATACTATTCTGATAGCCCTTAAACTTTTTTAAATCTTCAATTTTTAATGCCATTGGTTTCTCCATTAAAATATCAATACCAGCTCTCGCAAATTTTTCGGAAATCCACGGTATATCTTTAGGAGGAGTAACAACGCTTACAGCATCTAATTTCTCATTTTTAATTAAATCGTCTGCATCAGTATATATATTTACATCGTCATATTGTTGATTATTTTGAATTACATCCAATTTCGCTTTAGTTATGTCACAAATTCCTACTAATTTAGATAATTCATAAAAATTTCTTATATGAGCTCGGCCAAACCAACCAGCACCGACAACGGCGGTTCTTTTCTTTTTCATTTAACAGGATCGTATTTTTATAGTAATGTATAATGACGCGTAAAATAATAATTTTTTGGAGTTTTAATATTCCTTATTGTTTAAAATAAAAAAATAATGGTCCCCCCTCCCGGAGTCATCATTTTCTGAATATTTTTCAAAAAAATTTGAGCCGGGGACCTCACGGTCTCAGCTGACGTACATTCATTGGCAAAAGCCTTTGTACGCGATAGTTATCTACAGCCGCTTAAGCCAGTATTGATATGATCCATACTGTGCGCTCTGACCAACTGAGCTAAGGGGGGTAAGATAATGCTTAAAGTTAATTTTAATAAATTTTTTAATTATTGAATTAATATAATTTTTACTATTCACTTTTAAAAAATCAATAATGGAAACAATACTTTATTTATAATTGTTTTTTAATGAAAAAATTTATAATACAGTAATATATTTAATTTTTATAAGAATTATTAAACAAAATTAATAAAATTGATTCAGACATGAGAGGTGTATGCGTTTGCGTGAAGAAACAGATTACGCGGAAGCTCTAGAGGCTTATAAAGATAATGATCTTGTAATCCTTGAACCATGGGGTAGAAGCATTGACCATCTTAGATTGACGATAATAGGTAAACCGAAAACCCCCTATGCTGGAGGCAAATTTGTTTTCGAAATTAAATTTCCAGAGAATTATCCTTTTGCTCCTCCTTACGCTTATGCTGTGACGCTTATGTGGCATCCTAATATTGATTCTTCAATCCCTCCAGGTAAACTAAATATCTGTTTAGACTTAATAAATCCTGATCTGGTTGGTAAAGTTGATGCAGCAACGGGTGCGAGTGGATGGACTCCCTCAAAAACCTTGACCAATATTATTGAGGCTCTCAAAGCAATGATGCATTTAGAGGCTCCTTTCTTTAATCCGGGAGATCCTTTAAACCATGAGGCAGGAGAGCAATACTTTAGGAGTCTTAAAAAATTTGAAGCAAAAGCCCGTCAGTGGACGGAAAAATATGCGATGGATTAATTATTAATCGTTAGTCCTATTCTTTTTCTTTAATGTATTATTGATTTCTGATTCTAACTATTAAGCATAAAAGGCTTATTTATTTTTTCTTTAAAATATTATAGAAAATTATAATGATTTCATTTGAAAATAAAAAAATCATAATTTTTGATTTGGATGGAACAATTGTTGACTTAACTGCTGATTGGCATTATATTAAAGAAATTATGAGTGAGAGGTATTCTAAAATTTATGGAGAAAAATGTGAATTTAAACATATTTCAGGCTGTCTTGATTATGTTGTGGATAAGAAAGACGAGAGAGAACTGAAAAACTTTTTTAAAATTTTGGAGGATTATGAAATGAAGAATATAAATAATACCAAGAAAATCGAAGAGACTATATTCTTCATCAATAACTTACAGTTATTTGGAGTACCAAAAAAGGCAAAACTAGCCATTTTTTCTCTTAATACAAGAAAAGCAATTATAAAGTCATTAAAATTAGCAAAAATATATGATAAATTTGATTATATTGTTGGAAGAGAAGATATAAGAAAATGGAAACCAAATCCAGATGGATTATTAAAAATTAAGGAGTATTTTCGAGTAGAAAGTAAAGATATGATCTATTTTGGTGATCTTAAAAAGGATATCAAAACTGGTCATAATGCTGGAGTTGAATCTTACTTAATAGAAGAAATTATAAAGATGGTAAAAGAAAAGAGACGAGCAATGGTTATGCCTTAGAGTTCTTACATATAAGTTATAATAACATTATATTTCTTAATTTCAAACTCTTCCCTTGCTTTTCCTAAAGGAGTCATTGAGATGATATCATTGCTGTTAATTTTTAAAGCTTTTAATTTATAATTTGGATCCTTTAATGAGGGAACCATGGGATTCCAAATAATTTCTTTAGACAATGGATTGGTTATCATCCATAGTTCCGAATCTAAAGAAAATCCGCTAATTTTCATGGCCTCAAAGATGTACCCCACATTAGCATCAAATGGAACAACGATATTAACATTTTCTTCTCCTGAAATTTTACCACATGCAAGGCACTCCTCTCTTTTTATGATATCTAAATGATCAAATTGTCCATAGACACCATTATAATTCACATATGGAGGATCCATGGGAGGGCCTATATTTCGACCTTTAACACGAAACAAAAGTTTTAACGTTTCTTGAGATTGAATACTGGCGATTACGGAACTCACCGTTTGAATCGCAGCGATTTTATTTCCTAAAATATTTTCCATCTCTTCAAATTTATAATCTGGTCCAAAAGAATCTAAAATGTTTTTTTGCCACTCCATAATTTCTTCTTGAGTTAAAGAATCTCTTTTTTCTGGAGGAACATTTTCATTAAATACTCTCTGTCTCAATTTTCCTAATTCTTCTTGGGCAATATCTCTTAATTTAAGAACTTCGTCGTCTTTATTTAGATCTGGTTTATGTCCATAAGTTTTCTCAAAATCAACTTCTGCTTTAATGACACAATGATTTCTATTTCTTGGAATTCCTTTTAATGTACATGCTGCAACCAATTTATCATCGGCGGGAGGAATAGGTACTAAGCATCTATAGCAAGGAGTTTGATCTAAGACCTCTGGAGCATATTTTTCATCAAACATGGCTTCTATTTCTTTCCTAATTTTTGTTTTGATTGGTTCAATCATAGTTTCATTAATTTGTTCAATAAGATTTTCTAATTTTTCAATTCTTTCCATAGCCTGATAATATTTTGGATAATCATTTTGATTTAATTCCCATAATTTTGCCTCGACTAGTTTCTCAATTTCAGCATCTCTATTTTTATAATTTAAACCAGAGTCTTTTGGAATGATAATTTGTACATGCCCCTCAAACCCTACGGTTCCACCTTCAATCATAGGTTTTTTCAATCGAAGACAAATTTTATTTAAATCTAATCGTGCATTAAAATTATCTAATGCCGCAACAACTACATCTGCTTCTTCATATACGGACATAGGTAATTTTTGAAGCTTTTCAAAATAATAATCAATTTTTAAATAGGAATTCATCTCTTTCAAACGTTCAGCAGCAACTTCTGCTTTTGCTCGTCCTTCATCTCCTGGTCTAAATAACATTTGTCTAGATAAATTTGAAGTTTCGATCAAGTCCAAATCCACTAAAATAAGTTTTCCAATGCCCATTAAAGCAAAATCTTTAGCAATTTCACAACCAAGAGCTCCTATACCTATTATTAATATACATGCATTATCAAGCGTCGCTTGATCCCAACCATCGATTAATTGTTGCCTTGCAAACATTCGAGATTTTATAATCTCATCTTTTTCTATTGTCATTTTTGGTTATAGTTTATTTTTTGTTTTTATATATATTGTCAGATTATAAATTTTTAATATAGATTTTAAGATGTTAATGTCCTTTTCAGAAAAATTTTCATTCATTTATGTACTAATTATGAAAATGGATGCTTTTAATAGTTGATAATTTTAATAAGTTTAAAATTTAAATAATCAATTTAAAATGAAAAATTTGATTTTATTTTTCCTTTTTCTTAAGATCTCGAAGCATTTTTGCAATTTCATCAACTTCTTCTCGCTCTTTAGCTTTTTCTTTCTCTTCTTTTTTCTTTTTCTCCTCTTCTTCTGCTTTCTTCAATTCAGCCAGTAGTTCTTGTTTTATACGCAACATTCTCCCCATATTTCTACTAAATTCTTTTGCTTCATTTTTAATCTGTTGTTTTCTCTGCTCTACCGTAAGTCTTAATTGTTCCTCACGAGCTCTAAAAAGACTGCTAACTTCTTCAGTTAAACTCCCAACTTCACCAATAGTTGCCTTCATCTTGAGATCTACCTGTTTCCATCTTTCCATCTCCAATTGTCGTTTTCTTTCTAATTCATCCTTTAATTTTTCTCTTTCAACTTCTTCACGGCTGTAATTTTCTTCTAAAATTTTTGTATTTTTAATCTCAGTTTCTATATATTGGATTTGTTCATTCCAACCAATTTCTCTAAAATTCGATATTGCCCTTTCAAACAAATAGTATGCTTTATTAAATGCTTTGAGCTCAGCATTTTTTTTTCCCTCTCCTATTAATCTTAATCCTTCGTCTCTTAGTGCGGATTCTAATTCTCTTCTCTCTTCGAATTGTTTTAATTTAGATCTCTGATCTTCGATTTGTTTTTCATGGTCTATTCTTTTTCTTCTCATTTCTTCTTTAAATGCTTCATATTCTTGTTGACGTTTTAACTGTGTTTGGGCTTCTATTTGCTGTCTTTTTAGAAAATTAGCCTTTTCTTGTTGTAGATCTTTAATAAGCCCCTCTAGATTTACTATTTCTGGCTCCCATCCAATCTTTTCTGCTAATATTTTTTTAGCTTGTAAATATAAAGAGATAGCTTTATCATAGTCAGGTACCTGGCTTTTTAAGTATTTTCCTGCTTGTCCTAAAAGAGCATAGGCAGCTTCTCTTTGATTTTTTTGTTCTTGAATTATTTTCTCTCTTTCTTGGAGAGCTATTTGTTGAGCGGTTTTTTTCTCTGCTTCTTGTCTTTTTCTTTCTTCTATTAACAATCTTAATTGTTTTTCTTCCTCAATCCGCTCTAGTTCTCTTTTGAGTTCTAACTCTTTTTGTTTCTCTTTTTCATTCTTAAGTTTTATTACCTGAGCGATCATCCCTCTAATCGATTCAGTTGAGAAGTGGAGTTCATTCAGAATTAATTCTGCTTTTCGATAATATTCAATAGCATAATTAAAATCTAGTTTTTTTGTAAAATTTTGAGCCTCATCCAAAATCTGGAAAGCTTGTTCTCTTTTTTCCTCTAATTTTGCCTTTAAAATCTCTCTTTTCTCTAATTCAAGTTTTTTAACACTTAATCGTTCTTTTTCTTTCCTAAATTCTTCAGAAATCTTTTTATGGAAATCATAAGTTTCTCTTTCTTCTTGGATTTTTTGCTCAATTTCTTTTTGCTTACCTATTTCAAAATTCTTTTTCTTTTCTTGCACTTGATATATCATATTTCTAAGAACATCTGTAGGATACTGTATTTCATTTAAAATTAATTGAGCACTTTGGTAAAATTCTAAAGCTTTATCATACTGAGATTGATTCATAAATATTTCGGCATCTTCTAGTAATTTAAACGCATCTTTTTTTCTATTTTCCATATATTCCTTAAGCTCTTCTTTTTTCTTGACTTCAATTTGTTTAGACTGCATTTTCTGTTTTTCCATCTGCATTTTTTCTGACATCTTCTGTTTAAATAAGAATTCTTCCTGGTTCTTTTTAAGTTGCCTTTCTAATTCTTTTTGTTTATTCAAGAACTCCTCTTTCTTTTTATCTTCAACTTTCATAATTGCTTCTTTGATGGCTTTGGCTGGAAATTGAATTTCGCTAAAAATTAACTCTACCTGGCGATACTTTTCTAATGACTGATCGTACTGCCCCTCATTTAATAGTTTTTCTGCCTCATCTAATAATACAAAAGCTTTCGATTTCTGCTCTTCCATCTTTATTTTTAATTGCTCTCGTTTTTGAAGTTCTATTTTTTTTGCCTCCATTCTTTCCTTTTCTTTTTGAATTTCTTCAGTAATTTTTGATTGGAGTTGTAACTCTTCTAATTGTCTTTTTTCTCTAATTTTTTTTTCTCTTTTTATTTCTTTTTCTTTTTCCGATTTCCTAATTTGTATCGTTCTAAGATTATCTTGTAATATTCTTAAATAGCCTGGATCCCATCCTATTTCCGTTAAAATAGATTCTGCTGCTTTAAATTTTGCTATAGCTTCATCGAATTTTTCTTGTTTAAGAAGTTCATCCCCTTCATCAATAATTTTAAAAGCATTTTCTTGTTTAGTTAAATTTAGGGCACTTATTTCTTTTTGTTTTTTAATAAATTCACTTTTCTCTAACAATTTTGATTTTTCTATTTCTCTTTGAGTTTTCATTTGGCCAATAAAAGTTTGATAGTCAATTTCTTTCTCTATACCTTTTTTCATTGTTTTTTGTTTCCAAAGGTCAATCTCTATCTTTTTTTCTTTTATTTCTTTTATGGCATTTTGGATAATTGGAATTTCATCTACCCATTGAATTTGCGCGAAAATATTGACAACATTATAATAAATTTCAAGAGCTTCATCAAATTTTCTGAGAGAAAGTAAAGAACTTGCTTTATCAAGCAATTCAAAAGCTTCTTGTTTTTTATTTTCACGATACTTCAGTTCTTGCTCTTGGTCTCTTATCGTAATTTCTTTTTCTTTCAACTTTTCCAATTGATTTTGAATTGCTTTTGACATATTTTCTTGAAAAATTCGTTCTTCACGTTCTTTCTCTAAAGTTTTTAAAAATTCCTTTTGCTTTTGTATTTGAGTCTCTCTCTTTTTATTTTCGATTTCAATTATTGCATTTTGAATTAAATTTATTTCATTATCCCATTGAATTTCAGCAAATATATTCGCTATTTGATGATATACTTCACTTGCATTATCAAAATCACCCTTCTTAAGGAGATTCTGTGCCTCTTCTAATAATTTAAATGCTTCATTTTTCCTTTTTTCTCGATATTCCAATTCTTTTTCATGCTCTCTTAATTTTATCTCCTTTTGTGTTATCTTTTCACGCTCTAGTTGTAATTGCTCTGCTAATTGTGTCTGAAAATCTCGTTCTTGTTTCTCTCTATCGATTAATTTTTGTATTTCTTCTTGTTTTGATAAAAATAATTCTCTTTTTTTCATTTCAAGCTCAGATATTGATTTTTCAATAAGGGGTAACTCATCAGCCCATTGAATTTCAGCGAAAATATTACCAGCATTTTGATAAGCATAAATCGCTTTATTAAAATCTCCTTTTTTAATATAATCTTGGGCCGTTTCTAAATATTGAAAAGCTTTTTTCTTAGCTTCTTCTCTATATATTATCTCTTCTTCATGTTCTCTTAATTCGATCTCTTTTTGTTGTAATTTTTTTCGCTCTTTATTTAGTAGTTCATCAACTTGTTTCTGAAATTTTATTTCTTTTTCAATTTGTTCATCCTTCTTTTTCAGAATTTCTAATTCTTTTTCAGATTGATAGTCTTTCCTCTGTTTTATATTGGATATAGTAGCTTGGATCGTAGATGTGTAAGATTCCCAACCAGCTCCTAAGCTTTTTAGCATTTTTAAAGCTCTTTCATATTCATAGATTGCTTTGTCATAATCTTTATCGTCCTGTAAAATTTTATCAGCATTCTCTAGAATATAGAAAAATTGTCCTTCTCTTTCAGCTTGGTTTAATTTTTCCCGTTCAAATTCCCTTTTGCGTATCTCGAATTCTTGAGCAGAGTGTACAAATGTCTCTTTTTGCTTTTTATATATTGTTTCTTGAAGTTTATTTAAATCATCTTGTCTTTTCTTCTTTATTTGTTCTGCTTTTGACTCTCTATCTCGCTTTTCTTTTATACCATTTATAAAATTAGCAATTGGTTGAATATAAGAATCCCATGAGATAGATTGAAGAAGATTTATAGCCATTTTGAAATTTTCAATCGCATCATCATATTTTCTCTCCCTTTCAAGCCTTTTCCCAATATCAATTAGATTAAATGCTTTAGTTTGAATTTCTTCCTCCTTTTTTTTTTCACTTTCAAATTCAATAAGCTTTTGCTTCTTTAATTCACTTTTTGTTTGAGCTTCAGCTTGATCTGGAGCAAGTTTAACTTCTAAATTATCAAAAGCTAATTTCTCTTTTCTTTGAGCTTCAACTCTTTCAAAAGTTTCTTTATCTTTTTTAAGCTTTCCAATTAATATTTGTAAATTTTTTGTCTGATCGGTCCAACCAATCGAGTTTAATAACCTAATTGCCTCTTGATAATTATTAATCGCATTTTCATATCTCTTTTCTTTCTCAAAAATCTTTGCTTGATCTATTAACTGAAACGAATCATTTTGGATTTGCTCTTCTTTCATTCTTTTTGCTTCAAATGCCTTAATTTTTTCGGATTTTTTGTCTATCATAGGTTTTTCTATGTCTACACTGATACTTTGCGGTTTTGAGTGTACTGGTATTTGAGCTTGTTGTTGAATGTATGTCGCCTCTCTTTGTTCTTGAACTAATTTTTGTTGCTCAATGTTTTGTGTTAGACTTAAAATTTTTGCTTTTAGATTTTCAAGTTGAGATTCAGTCCACCCTGCATCTACCAATAATCTAATAGCAGACATATACTGTTGAATTGCATCCTCAAAATAGCCATCAGTTTCCAATTTCTTTGCGGCATCTAATATAGCAAATGCCTGTTCTTGTACTTGTTCAAGTTGGACTTGTTGTTCTTGCATCCGATATTGCCTTTCTTGGTCTAAAAAGACTTTAATTTCAGTTATTCTTTTGTAGATATCTTCTATTCGATGAGGTAAAAATCCAGATTGTTTTAAATAATCGGCAGCTAGTTGATATTTTTCAATTGCCTTAGCCCAATTCTGTTCTTCTTCAAGTTTATCTGTTTCGTTCAATAACTCTAAAGCTTTTTGAGCCAATTCTTGAGCAGCTGGTTTTTCTTGCATTTTAAAATCAACCCTCTTAAGGATACTTTTATTTATTAATCAAAGATTTTGAAAAAAACAATAATAATAATTAATTTAAATATAAATTCTATTATAATACATAGGAAAGTTTCAATATTTTTAATTTTGGATTCAGATTTTTAAGGTTTAAATCTATTGCTATTTTGAAATAAAATCTTGTAATCTTTAATTATTTATTAGGAACAAATAATTTAAAAAAAGCACTTATAATTATTACTTTAGATTAAAAAATATAAGCAATTTAAAGTTTTAATTAAATTTAGATTATTATAACAAAAACTGCTATTAATTATGATTTTAAAGATTTCGAATATATTGAATTCAATTTGTTCCCAATGGGCACTCATCTTATCAAATGGTAAAATAATAGAAACGAGTTTGGAAGATAAAAATCTTGGAAAAATTAAAATTTTAAGAATTTTGAAGGCAGTTATTAATGATATGGAAATTGGGAGTGTAATTATTATTAAGAATCTTGTAATTTTTAGGCTTACTTTTGATTTTTTCATGTTCTTAGTCGGAGAAATTCCAAGAACTATCCTAAAACAAAAGTTTAATGAGATATCGGCAGCCTGTAAAGCTGATATTAAACATAAATTTGATATCAAGAATCGATCTAAAAACATAAAAATCAAATCGGTAATATTTTCAATGGCACTGGATGAGGGACCAATTCCTATTTATTATTTTCCAGAAAATTTCGATGATAATGATGCATTAAAAGTTGCTATGAAGAGTTTACTCCTCCTCTCCGTCGAATCTTCGGGAGCAAGCAGTGATATGATTTCATTTCAACCCTATATCGATCTTAATTCTTTAGGAATTGTTTATTTATTCCAAATTGAAGATGTTAATGCTCGAGGTGGTGCTTATGATTCAGCCATTACAGTCTTAGTAAATTACAAATATAGAGGCATTATCTACGAAAATTATAGTCTAGTTGAGAAAACTTTAAGAGAAGCTAAAGAACAATTTATTAAAGAATATAATTCTGAAAAAAACTACAAAAAAATTATCGAGTCAACCTTAGAGAATTTAGGCACTGTTTCCTTTGAAAATATAGAACAAGAAGATATTAAAGCTGAAATGATTGAACAAGTAAAGAAATTGGCAAAATTATAGGGCGATTATGTATGGAAAAACAAAATAAAAATATCTTAATTGATTTTGAACCGATTTCACGCAGAATCTATTATTTAGATAAAAACTTCTATGAAATCCTATTGAAAATAAATGTTCCTGTTCAATCTCTATGTGGTGGTTCCGGAACATGCGGAAAATGTAAAGTTTTAATAGAAAAAGGTATCGAATTTTTAATTCCTCCGACAAATGAGGAGAAAAAACTTCTAAGCAAAAAGGAAATTAATAATGGATGGAGATTAGCATGTAGGGCGAAGATTGACAATAAAAATCTAAAATTACTAGAAAAAAAAGAGATCCCTCAGTTTCGAATATACTTACCTGATGAATTTTTACTAGAAGATTTTAAGATATTAACTTCTGGACCTATTAGAGAAATAAATTTAAATCCTGCTGTTAAAAAAATCTATTTAGAAGTTGAGAAGCCTACATTAGAAAACCCTATCTCTGATTATGAAAGAGTTTTAAATGCAATAAGAACGAGCGACTACAATGAGATGTCTAATGAGAATTTACTTATTGGTATAGATCTACTTAATAAATTATCAAGAATTCTCCATGAAAATGACCATAAAATAACAATTACAATTTGGAACGAAAAAAAAATCATAGATGTTGAACCGGGAAATTTGGTTGATAATAATTATGGAGTTGCTTTTGATATTGGAACGACTACTCTTGTAGGATACTTAATGAATTTAAACAATGGTAAAGTTTATTCTCTTGCTTCTAAACTTAATCAGCAAACTGCATTCGGAGAAGATCTAATTACTCGAATAACTTTTATAAAAAATCATAAAGATGGTCTTCAAAAATTAAATTCCGCAGTATTAGAAGGAGTAAATGACATTATTTTAAAGATTTGTAATAAAGCTAAAATTCTACCCTCACAAATCTATGAAGCTACTATTGTAGGAAACTCAGTTATGCACCATATCTTTTTAGGACTAAATCCAACGAATATTGGATTAAGTCCTTATGTGCCATTAATTCAAAAAGGTTTAAATTTTAATTCCAAAGATATAGATTTAAACATATGCCAAAGAGGAAATGTATATACGGCTCCATTAATAGCTGGATTTGTTGGCGCTGATACTATGGGCGTAATTCTCTCCTCTAATATTGAAAAAGAAACAGATTTGACTTTAGCTATTGATATTGGAACGAATGGAGAATTGGTTATTGGAAATCAAAAAATATTGGCTACAGGATCTTGCGCTGCGGGTTCTGCATTAGAAGGAGCACATATTAAAGACGGGATGAGAGCTGCCGCAGGAGCAATTGAAAGAATGAAAATAGATCCTGACACTTTCGAAGTGTCTTATACAACGATAAAAAATAAGAAACCGATTGGTATCTGTGGTTCTGGTTTGGTGGATACTATTGCAGAAATGTTAAAGGCCAAACTACTAATGAGAAGTGGTAATTTCAATAAAAATTTAGTTGATAATGATAGATTAGTAAAAAAAGATAACAAATTAGAATTTATAATCGCTAAAAAAGAAGAAACTTCTATTGGGAGAGAAATTTCCTTATCGCAAAATGATATAAGGCAATTACAAATGGCTAAGGCTGCTTTCTATTCTGGTATGAGGATAATTTTGAAAGAACTAAGATATCTAAATTCGAATATGGATCTAGAAATTAAACAAATATTTTTAGCAGGAGCTTTCGGAAATTATATTGATAAGGAAAACGCAAAATTTATTGGGATGATACCAGATATCCCTAATGAAAAAATTTTTCAAATTGGTAATGCTGCGGGAACTGGTGCCCAAATATGTCTACTTAATAAAGATTTCAGAAAGGTTGCTCAAGAAATATTAGGAAGGATAAAATATGTGGAAATAGCTACTAAAAAATCATTCCAAAGAGAATATGCAGAGGCAATGTACTTCCCCCACCTCAATCTTGAATATTTTCCAAGCTTAATAGAATATAATAATATTCCCAAGAGATAAAAATTATCGAAAAATAATCTTTCTTTTTATCTATTAATATCTATTTAGTTAAAATTCAAAAATACTATAAATAGAAGCGTAAAATTTTAGACGGATTTAACTTAATAAAAAGTAATTAAAACTTCAAATTATTAAGTTTTCAGATAAATTAAAATCCTTGTATATAAATATATTGTATATACCATTAAAATTATTAAATTTTAAATACCATTAAAATTATTAAAAATACAAATTTATATACCATTAAAATTATTAAATTTTATATACCAATAAAATTATTAAAAATCGAAAGTGAAATTGGATGAGTAGTTTCAAACTGAAAGTTCTTTTAACGGGAGCGGCTGCTGTTGGTAAAACGTCATTGGTACAGAGATTCATAAAAAATCGGTTTCAGGCAAATTACAAACTTACAGTTGGTGTAGATATCTTAACTAAGGACGTTGAATTTGTTCCTGGGCAAATGGCTACGCTCTCAATATGGGATATTGGAGGACAGCAAAGATTTGAATTTATTCGTAGCACATTTTATAAAGGTGCTGCAGGAACTTTATTAGTATTTGATCTCACAAGAGAACAAACTTATAATGAAATCCGGAAATGGTTAACAGAGATAAGACAATTTGCAGGAGATATACCATTTGTTTTAATAGGAAATAAAGCAGATTTGATAGAAGATGTAGGAATAGTTATAGATCGAGATGAAGCTCGCTCTTTTGCAGAAAATGAGGGAAGCATTTATATTGAAACTTCTGCTAAGACAGGCATTAATGTAGATGACGCTTTTACTGAACTAACACGTCGAATTATTGATTCAAGAACTTAATTTCAATGAGAGAATTTTTTTATCTCAGTTTTATTTTAACATTAAAGAAATTTTAATTCAAATTTGGTATTAATTTTAACGGCATTCAATTAAAACTTTCGAATTCTTGGTAAAGGTCATCATGGATAACATTTATAGCATTAACTAAATTCTCTCTTTCTATAACAAGAGACAAATTCAACTCGTTATGACTTTGTGAGATTGCTTTGACTTTTATGTTCTTTCTATATAGGGCGTTAAAAATTTCAGCTTTTGTTTTTGTTTCAAGGATTTTTGAACCTGTTATATTGATTACTGCAACATTTTCCCATTTAATCTCAAAGAATTCTGATAATAATTTTGAATTTTTTAATGCATTAATTGCTTTATCGGCATCTTCTTGCATAATAATAAAAGATGTAGATATTTCTGATGAACTCTGAGCTACTAAAGAAACACTAATTCGATTTTTACTTATAAGCTTGAATATTTTAGCCAAAACACCTGGAACATCAACCATACTTCCAGAACTGACAGTAATAATTGTTGCAAATTCTACTG
>Ga0209427_10005629_pt1 | contig 14359 bp, 5 predicted proteins | sample DeeMarSWOR136_30_FD_187465 | JGI IMG/M metagenome (GOLD analysis project Ga0209427, IMG submission 187465) | Marine sediment microbial communities from White Oak River estuary, North Carolina - WOR-1-36_30 (SPAdes) (version 2) | ecosystem: Environmental > Aquatic > Marine > Intertidal zone >... | reverse complement strand
TTCCTGGTACCAGTCTGAGTGTGCCCTCTCTCCAGCGATAGGCGCATCCCACCACGGCCCGGGCGGTGAATCCAGGTCCCAGGTCATGTGTGTCCACACCCGATGAGCTTGAATCTCGAACACACCGCGCCGCAGACCCTCGTCAAGTCCTTCCTTTGTGGAACCGTAGTCCTGCACATTGCCAAACGGATCAGTGAACTTATCAATAGTCCAGGGATTTTCGACCATGCGCGTCACCGGGTTGGCATAGCCGGGCGTGACGTTCTGGACCATCACGAAACCGTACTCCTCCAGCGGCTCAACCAGGTACTTGATGATGTCCTCTTTGCTCGGCGTCGGATAGTGCCACCTCAGACTATAGGCATGTTCCGAGGCCCCCATGTCGTCCATGATGAAGATGAAAGCGTTCTCGAAGTTATCGTTGAACAGACCATACCCAATGCAGTAGACAAGCGCTCTTCTGAAAAGCTGCCTCATCACGGGAAACTTGCCAAACCAATTGCGGCCGCCGCCGATCCAGACAGCCTTCGTTTCGTCGCTTATGTCACGCACCACCAACTGTGCGTATCCTCCTATCGTGCCGAGCACAACTGTCGCAGGACGCGCCGTGCAGCGGACAATCCGCAACTCGGACTGCTCCTCGGCCTGTACAACCGTTCCAACTGAGCCGGCAGTAATAAAGTGCTCCCCGGATATTGTCAACGCGGCGTTTGTGCTCTTCGAAGGTCGGTCTGAAACGCCCTGATAGTCAATGCCCAGAAGGTTGGACAGTTCGGGAGCCGCGACATTATCAAACAGGGCTATCAGGCTCATTCCATACTCTTCCACGGCGCGGCGCACGGTTTCATAGTTGGCGGAGAATCCCTCCAGCTTTTCCGGATTGGCCATCCATATCAGGCAGCCGTAATTCGGCTCGGCGATGCCGTTCAGGAACCGGTTGATTTGAAGCCGCTGCTGGTCGAGACGAAGAATATCGAAAGGAATGCCCCATATTTTGAGCATGGTAATCACATCACGAAAGTCTTCGTTCGACTCGCGTGTTCGACCACCAGAGCTCGTTTGCTCATCAATGCTGTAACTACCTGGGTCGTCCCACTGGTCACCGATTATAACAAGCACCCGGTAAGGTCTCGAGGCGGCCAGGCTGGGCTCGCTGGCAATCGCACCGCTTGTGACTATCACCAGAAGCAGCACGAGAGAAAGCAGGGATATCAATTTAGTTCGCATAGTTGTCTCCCCGAAAAACTCCATCCTACCTGTCACTGAGGGACTTACGTGAGCTTGCTTCATGCCACTAATTTTACTATCTTGTTACTATGAACACCACAGGAAATCTTCTAATAAACCTTCGTACTCTCCTGTGTACATTGGAGAAATGTCTTGAAATTGATAATCAGCCGCCTAATTCGTGTTTCTGAGGTTTTTCGTACGATAAACTACCGAAAAAGCGAACAGAACGCTTGCATTCTCAGGAGAGACTTGATATTTTATTGGACATAAGACTCAGCAGCGTAGCTGAGCTGCTCTATATGAGAATGTCAGATAAGACATTCAAAACCTGATACCATTTGCACCATGAAAGATTCTATCTCTTCAAAACATTTGCCAAAAGGTTACCAAACAAAAAATTCGCAGGCCGGCGTCTTGCCGCCGGGACACAATTGTCTGACTCGTCGCAATGTTATCAAAGCGTTGCTGGCATCTACGAGCGCGGCGGCGTTTTGGAGCCCGTCTCAGGCCCAGACGACGAAACGCAGGCCCGATCCGCGAAAGGGTTCGCCCAAACGCTATGCTATGAAGAAATCCATCAACCAGTGGGCGTTTCCTTATCCCCAACGTATGAATTTGAAGGAATGCCTTCAGTTAGCGAAGGACGCCGGATTTGATGGCATCGAATTAAACTACGACCTGGAGACCGACCTTTCGCCCAGGTCAGGAACAAAAGACTACCTCGACATTCGACGAACAGCCGACAAAATCGGCATCCAGATTAGCGGGCTTTGCTCCTTTCTTTTTTGGCCTTATCCATTGACAAGCAACGACCCGGACAAACGCGCGAAAGGCATCGAGCTTGCTGGTAAAATCGCGACCGCAGCTCACGACCTCGGCGTAAAGAACGTGCTGCTGGTGCCGGGTGCGGTTGATATCCCCTGGCGAGACGATTATGAGCCGGTGCCTAACGACGTCTGTGACCGTCGCGCCAAAGAAGCGGTCGGAAAGTTAGCCAGCCAGGCCGAAAAACTAAAGGTCTCCCTGAACATAGAGAACATTTTCTTCAACGGCTACCTCATGACGCCCATGGAAATGAACGATTTTGTCGATTCGTTCCAAAGCGAACATGTGAACATTCATTTCGACACCGGAAATATCTCGATATTTCAGCATCCTGAGCACTGGGTGCCGATAATGGGTAAACGCATTAAGAATATCCATTTCAAGGAATTCACGAAGAAAGGCACTGATTATTCACTGGAAACATTTCGCCCTCTGCTGGATGGCACTACCAATTGGCCCGCAGTAACGGAGGAATTGGATAAGGTAGGATATCGTGGATACGTCACCTTTGAGTATTTTCATCCCTATCCACACTACCCGGAGGCCTTGATTTACCAGACGTCGGACTCTCTGGATCGCATCTTGGGGCGGATTTCATAGCAGGTACAAATGGGAATTCTGAGGAGATATAGTAGCACGGGCTTCCAGCCCGTGCTACTCCTTCGGCTCCAATGCGACAAATCCCAGCCGCGAAGCGGCTGTTTTGGTTGCGGCCGAAAGCCGCGCTACGTAATTAACTATCCCCAACCGAAAGTCGGAGCATTTTGGCTTTTGTTCATAATCCACAAATCACTTAACCGGATAAGGTGGCATCGGCGGTATCTCTTTTTCCTGTGTTTTCAATTCTTCAAGAATAACTTCGATTGCCTTATCTAATTGTTCATCAACTCCGGCGTATTCCTTAGCGGGGTCGTTATCAACGTAAATATCCGGTTCGACACCGTACCCTTCGATGATCCATTTTTGTCCTTCCACATCGTAACGGGAGAACTCCGGCTTATTGAGATAGCCGCCATCTAATAGCGGCAGAGAGCCGCGAATTCCAACGACACCGCCCCAGGTTCGTTTGCCGACGACTTTCCCCAGTTTATGCTTCTTAAAACGATAGGTAAACAAATCGCCGTCCGAGGCAGAGAATTCGTCCGCCAAACACACCATAGGCCCATAAATCATACTGGATGGGTCTGGCTCAGGTGCAGTATTCCTTGCGAAATCGATCATGGTAATTTCCCTCCGCAGCCGTTCGATCAACATAGGCGAGACGTTCCCGCCGCCGTTACCACGGACGTCGATGATCAGTCCCTTTTTACGAATTTGAGGGTAGAAATACTTCACAAACTCATTCAATCCGCGACGTCCCATATCAGGCACATGAATGTAACCAACCTTTCCATCGGTGGCGTTACTGACTTTTTCAATATTATTCTGTACCCATTCATAATAATACAAGTTCTGTTCACTACCGGCTGGCACAACTATTTCATCTCGAGCGCCCTCGGCGAGAGGCTTTGAATTGAGCTTCAACGTTACCTGTTTACCCGCCTTGTTGATAAGCAGCTCATAAATGTTATTCACATCAGCAGTAGATTTGCCATTTACTGCGAGAATATAATCGCCTTGATTGGCGCTAACTCCGATCTCGGTCAACGGCGAACGCAAAGTCTTATCCCAGTTCTGACCGTGTAATATCTTTTCAATCATGTAGTATCCTGATTTTGCATCGCGTCCAATTTCGGCTCCGAGAAGACCTGTTGTTATCCTTTTCGGCTTCGGGTATTCTCCGCCGCCCACATACGTATGGCCCACATTTAATTCGCCTATCATCTCACCGATGATATATGTCAAATCGGCCCGGTGATTCACATGAGCAACCAGAGGTTCGTAACGTTCGCGCATATCTTCCCAGTCAACGCCATGCATATTAGGAACATAGAAGAATTCCCGCATCTGCCGCCAACATTCATTGAAGATTTGCCTCCATTGCTTTTTCTTATCCAAGTGGACTTCCATACCGGACAGGTCCAAAGTTTCTTTCATTTCGATTCTTGATTTGGGCAGATTGATGATGGCATATTTTCCGCCCGAAGTGACCAGCATCTTCTTTTGATCTGCCGATATCTCGTAGCCGCCGATCGGGCCAAGCTCGGTTTCCTTTCGTTCCTTCAGATTATACATCTGCAACAAGGCTTTGCTGTCCCTGCCGCCTCTTCGAGTGTAATACAGATAATCACCAACCGAATTTAGATTGCGGTAACTTGAAACTGCTGTGGGCAGTGCAACAATGCGGTCCTTGATGCCGTCAATGTCCACTTTGACGTTTGGCTTTTTCTTCTTCTCCTGCTTGTCTTGCTGCTGTTTCTTTGCATTTTTGTTTGGCTCAGGCTTTTCAGCGTCCGGCTTTTTGGCTTTATCTTCTTTCTCGACCTCGACTTCATCACTTTGAGGTTTAAAAGGAGAATCGGTGCTCTTTGCCAGCGTGACCAGGTAGATTCGAGACATATCCCGGTAGGCGTGATTCCATTCAGTCCTGCTGTAAATCGGATTGAAATCCCGGTCGGAAATAAAGAAGACGAATCTGCCGTCCGAACTGAATACAGGATTGGATGCCGAATACCAGCCATCGGTCAGCTCATAGGATTTCTTGTTCTTGAGTGAATAGAGATAAATCTTGTCCATTGCTTCGGTTTCCGATTTGGCGTAAACGACCCACCTGCTGTCCGGTGACCAGGAATAATCACTGAATTCCCATTTATCGGATTTATCAACTTCGATTATCTTGCTGCTCTTGATACTTACAAATCGCAGACGTAATCGTTTGTCTGCCCAGAGAATTTTTCCGCTGTCCGGCGACCACTCGATTTTGTATTTGTAGGTTTCGGCGTTTCTTGTTATCTGCTTTGCCTGTGCGCTACCGTCTTGAGGAACGATATAGATTTCATCTTCACCGGAGGCGTCAGATATGTATGCAATCCACCTGCCGTTAGGTGACCATTTGGAATTTCGTTCGTGAATTCCCGGCGAATTCGTTAGATTTCGGATAGCACCGTGTTTAGCTGGAACGGTAAATACATCCCCTCTGGCGCCAAACAAGGCACGCTTGCCATCAGGAGCGATTTCATAATTGGTCACATTGTCAGCAACACCGACAATACCACTTCTGCCGCCGCTCAAATCTTCCTGAATATAAATAACCACTTTCGAGTATTTCTCACTCTCGATGTCTAAACGATAGATATAGCCTCCGTTTTCAAATACAATTGCTTTTTTACCCAATGATGGAAATTTGATGTCAAAGTCAGTGAAATTGGTAATTTTCTTAGTCCGCTTTGAATTGACATCACAGACGAAGAGGTTCATGCGTTTATTTTCATCGCGATCAGAGAGGAAGAATATTTTATCACCACTCCACATTGGGACAATATCCTGTGCAGGATTGTTGGTAATATTCTCAACCTGTTTTGTTTCGAAATCATAAACCCAGATATCATCGGCCATGCCGCCGCGATATCGTTTCCATGTGCGGAATTCGCGAAATATTCGATTGTAGGCTAATTTCTTGTCATCCGGTGAGAAAGAGCAAAAGCCGCCACGAGGAAGCGGCAGTTCATCAGGAAGACCACCTGATTTAGATACGGAATAGAGTCGGCCATTGAAGCTATTAAATGAACGCATTCGTGAGCGGAAAATGATATTCTTCCCGTCGTTTTTCCAGGCCATCACGATGTTATTGGGTCCCATTCGATCGGACACATCATCCCGCTCAACCGTTGCTGTGAAGGTCAATCGTTGAGGCACACCGCCGCCTGCCGGCATTAGATAAATCTCCGTATTACCATCATATTGACCGGTAAAAGCGATGTGCTCGCCGTTGGGAGAAAAACGGGCAAACATTTCAAAGCCTTCGTGATTGGTAAGTTTGCGGGCCACACCGCCGCTCGATGGAACACTATAGAGATCGCCCGCGTAAGTGAAGACAATCTGATCCGCGTGAATTGCTGGAAAGCGCAACAGCCTCGCTTCATTATGGGCAAATGCAGAATTTATAATTAGGACAGCAACAATCAACAAAGCAAATAAGCGATTCATCTTAACCCCCAACTTATCAACAAAGATTCTATGCCGACACTTGCTGTTTAAGCTGGCTCCCGCAAACTTAGTGCCTGCTGTTAGAAGAACAACCACCATTGACCGAATTGCCAAATTCCTCCTACCCATTTTCCGACCCTCTCAAAAAGTGTTAGTGTTTGATGAGTACCATGCGCGATATTATCGCTGAAATACGAATTGGAACTCCTTACTTCTAATATGATTATATACACCTCAAAGCCGTCAAATCAAGAAAAAAATAAGCTCAATATCAAAATCCCGTAGAATTTCAGACTTTAAGACCAAAGACCAAGAGTTCAAGGTACTTTTGGCCGGTTTAGAATACAAAACCCGTAAGTACAAAGATTGTATTTAGCACTTGCGGGCCATCTTGTGCTTTCATAGCCTGAAAATCAAAAGAAATGTCCCCTTTGTGCTCTCTTTACTTCCCCGGCTTTGTCGGACTCTGTCATAGTGAGCGAAGCAAAGCGGAGTCGAACCTTCCGGCCTTCGAAATTTATATAAATCCTATCTCTCAACTTCTTTTTGCCTTTCAATTGCAGATTTGTATTTGATCTGTTATAATCCAATCTTGAAAGGAATATAAGAGAGGATTCGAAACTAATCACTATCATAAGGGGATGCAATATGAATGCAGTTACTTACGATCGACGTGGATTCTTGAAGGTAAGGGGTCTTGGTTCGGCGGCGCTGGTAGTACTTTTTGCAGTGGTTGTCACGTCGGGACAAAAAGCAGCCCAGGGCCAGGGAATGGATATCGTCAGGGACGGCCAGGCAGTGGCAGTAATTGTTGTGCAAAAGGCCCCTGAAAGCTTTGACCAAAGTCGGATTAAAAAGTCACAGAAGAGAAGCTCCCGTGGCTTTGAGTGCAACGATCCGGCAGCAGCTAAAGTGCTGGCTGACTGGATTGAGAAAATAACCGATGTGAGACTGGAGATTGCCGGCCAACCTTACCCTGGCAGGCCTGCCATTTACATCGGCGCTGCTGCGGTTAAGGCCGGCCTGGATCTCAGCAATATAGACAGTCCGACAAAGGAGGGGCTGCGCATAGTCAGCGATGGAAAAAACAAGATTCTAATCGGGGGTCAAAATGAGACCTCGACAATAAAAGCGGTATGCCGGTTCCTGGAAGAGCTGGGCTGCCGGTTCTTTATGGATAATGAGCTTGGTGAAGTCTATCCCCGGAGCAAAACCATAACTATTGACAGGCTCGATATCACCGACAAACCGAGCATAATGCTGCGCAAGATCTGGGGCTCAAAATGGGGAGGCCTGAACCTATGGAAAATATGGAACGGCATGGGGGGCTTGCAACTGTCAACCGGACATGCCTGGGGCAGATATGTTGATGAGAGCCTGTATGAGAACCATCCGGAGTATTTCGCTTTGCGTGACGGCCAGCGGAGAAAAGGGGGATGGTACTGCACATCCAATCCGGAGCTTCGCAAGATATTTGCCAAAGGGATTATTTCTAAGGGAGGATTTAATCCGTCAGTCTCCCCTCCGGACGGAACCGGATACTGCCAGTGCGAAAACTGTTGTGCGCAGGATGATCCAGATAATATTGAGCCGTCTTCGGGCAGGCCCAGCATGACAAACCGGTACGTGGATTTTCTGGATGAGGTTGCCAGGGAGGTGGCCAGGACTAATCCTGACTGGCTTTTGAGTTTCTATTGTTATGCGGACTATACTCAGCCCCCGACCCTGAATCGCAGACTCTCGCCGAACCTCGTGGCCTGGATTGCCCCTATACGTTATTCCCGCCTGCACGGGATAGGCAATCCCAATTCACCGAGCAGGATGCAGCTTGCAAAGGTAATCGATGGTTGGGCTTCGAAGGCCGAGCACATCGCTTATCGAACTTATAACTACAACCTCGCCGAATGTCTGCTTCCGTTCTCGAAGCTCTCGGTTTGGAAGCATGACATTCCATATCTTGTGAAGAAGGGCTGCATTGGTTTCAATCTCGAATCCCTCGTGAACTGGGAAATTTACGGCCCCCATCTCTACCAGAGCATCCGCCTTGCTTATAACCCGGATGCCGATAGCGACGCGATGATGGAAGACTACTTCATGAAGTTTTATGGTCCTCAGGCCGGGCCGTTTATGAAACGGTACTGGCTGAGTATTGACCAGGCCTTTGCGAATCTCAAATGTGAGTCCGGCAGCTTCTATGCACTACATCTGGTTTATACACCGCAGTTTTTGGACAAGCTTAACGGCCTGGTGAAAAAGGCCTCTAATGCTGCCAAGGACAACGAGAAATATTCCGCCCGAATTGCAATGACGTCTCAGGGTTTACTGAATGCCGAACAATATATCCGGATGCGTGATGCAATGAACAAGGGCGATTTCGCTGCTGCCAAGAAAATATATGATGAGTTATATGCCCGGAACGAAATAGAAAGCAGCAAAGGCTATGGCAACCACTACACGCTTAACTACCTCAATCGCTTTGTCGGCACACACATTTCGGCAGGTGCTAAAGCAACCGCGCCGCCCAGCAGGCTCTTGCAGGTGCTGCCGGACAAAATGAAGCTAACATACGACCACAGTGACAATGGTCTCGAACAGGGCTTCCACAAACCCGATTTTGACGATTCAACCTGGAAAGAGGTGTCCACCTACGCTAATACACTGAACGCTCAGGGTCTGCCGGATATAAAGTCTATAATTTGGTACCGCACCTCGATAGAAATTCCGCGCAAACACGGCCGGCTCAGCCTTTTTTTCACCGAGGTCGATGGCCAGGCGGTGAACATTTACGTCAATGGTGTTGAAGTGGCTTCATTAGAAAGGGAAGCCCGCCGAAGGCCGTTTGAAGTAACAATCCCCGATTCGGTCAAGCCCGGCAGGAATGTTGTGGCTATCAAAGTTGACCATCGCAGGATTACCGAGCTTTATCTCGGCGGCATTATTCGTCCGGTGCTGCTGATTGAAAGAGAATAACCTGAGAAGCAGCTAAGCAGCGGTGAGTTAGAGGATAATACCTATGGGACTAACCAGGCTTTCGGTCGGCTGGACAAAAATATTCAGAATTTTCATATTTTTTATTTGGGTGGTGAGCAGTACTTCACCCGCTTTGGCTGGAGCCGCCGGACATGCGGTACCGATGGAACACCCGCGACTGCTTGGTTCACGAGAGCACTTACAAAATTTAGCAAGAGAACGCACCGAAGCCTATCAGCGGGTAGAGAGAGTTGCCCGCGAACTTAAAGCCGATGACCATTCGAAAATGATATCGATGGCGCTGGTCTGTGCGATAGAAGAAGATGAGCAGCTTGGAAGGGCCGCGGTTCGGTTAGCGATGAAGTACGTTACCGGCCCGATTAAAAAAGGGCATATTCCCTTTGCCCACGACCTGGCACGATGTGCGATTGTTTACGATTTGTGCTACGAGTACTGGAATGAAAATGAGCGAGCGAGCTTCCACGAGTATATGAACAAAACGGCTGATGCCAATGTTCGCTCCGAGACCCACGTATTCCACAACGGCTGGTACGGCTATAAGAGCTGGGGCATAGGACTGGCCTGTTACGCCACCTATTACGAAAATGGCCGCGCGCCGGCCATTCTCAAGACTCTGGAGCAGGACTGGCGGACCAGGGCAGCCCCGGCGCTTGAACTGGCTGGAGACGGCGGCGGCTGGGCTGAAGGATACTACGTCAACTACTGGCTGTACGAGTGGCTGTTTTTCTGCGAGGTCGCTCGTCACTGCGAAGGCGTTGACTATTACACCCAGGCGCCGAAATTCTTTGAGAACCGCGCTGTCGCCGGCATGTTTGAGAGCTATCCAGGTATTGGTATTTACAATTCGCGAAGGCCAAGCCCTATGGGCGATGGAGGGGGGCGCAGATTTGGCGGCGATCGCGACAAGGCCCTGTCGGCCAGACGCATCCTCGTCAACCGCTTTCGCGATGACCCGGCCCACCGGGTGGTTCACACATTCAACGAGCTTACTCCCCGCTCAAGCGTGGGTGTATATGCGTTTAAGGATTTTCTCTGGCGGGACACCACCGTCGAGAAGGGTGATTTGCAGGGCTTTAAGCTCTCGCATATTAGTCCGGGTCCCGGTTACGTTTACGCCCGCAGCTCCTGGGACGAGGGCGCCACCTATTTCTTCTTCAAATGTGGCGACCGATTCACCGCGCATCAGCATTTGGATGTGGGGCATTTCCTTATCTATAAATACCAGGAGCTGGCGGGCGATGGTGGCCACTATGACTCGTTCGGCTCGACGCACGATGTCAACTACCATTTGCGAACAATCGCGCATAATACGATATTGCTCTACGACCCGTCCGAGTCATGGCCGAATATACGGGCCGGCTCTGTTACAAGCAACGATGGGGGGCAGTCCCATGCCTGGCCTCACCATAACGGTGCAGTCACCGACCCGGCCCAATGGTGGAAGGGACGCAAGCTTTATGATATAGCCGATATTGTGGCCTTCGAAGACCGGGGCGATTATGTCTATATTGCTGGCGACTGTACTCGGGCCTATTCCAGCAGCAAGCTGACCTATTTCACACGTCAGATTGTCTTTCTCCGGCCGGCTACTTTCGTCATCTTCGATCGGGTACGTTCCAAAAACCCAGACTTCAAAAAGACCTGGCTGCTGCAGGCTATGAAGGTCCCTACCCAATCGGGTGAGCATCTGATAATCACAAACGGCAAGGGTCGGTTGTTTCTCCAGACCCTGCTGCCGGTTAACCCACAAGTCAGGCTCGTCTCCGGTCCGGAACTCTACAGCTATGGGGGCCGGAACTATCCTTCATCACGTGACACCGGGCCCGCCCCCGAATGCCGAATCGAGATATCGCCTTCCGGGCAGAATTACACCGACCATTTCCTGCACGTCTTGACAGTCACCGACAGCGGCACCGCCTCTGTAGATAAAGCTATAGCAAACGTTGCGCCCCGCCAAGTCGGAGTTTCCATCGGTCAGGCAACAATCAAATTCACCACAACGGCAGTAGGAGGCGGTATTGAGCTATTCGGACGTCAGAGGCAATTTGTAAATAAAGTCCCCCGCACCAAAACGGCCCCTTGAGAAGCCGGAATTCCTGACGAAGAGAAAACAGAGGTCCGAAAAGTACGTTTTGGTGCGGGGTGAACCTACTGTTGGACTAAACCCTTAAGCCAAACGGATTTATCTGTCTGCAACAATAATTTTTGTTTTACATTTGGGTATCGCAGCTAAAAACTTCACGCCATAAGATTTGCTGACTATTCTGCTGTCCAAAATAACCACGATGCCGGTATCGATCTTGCTGCGAATCAGTCGTCCAAATCCTTGCTTGAACTTGATAATCGCCGAGGGCAGCTGGTAGTCATTAAAAGGATTGCCTCCCAGCTCTCTTATCTGCTTAAGTCGGCCGGCGAGTAGTGGCTTCTCAGGAACCGCGAATGGTAACCGAACAATAATTACGTTGGAAAGCGTCTCACCCGGCACGTCAACTCCTTGCCAGAAACTGTCCGTGCCAAACAGCACGCTGTTGCCCTCAGCCTTAAAACGCTTCAAAAGGGTGGTCCTGTCAACATACGATCCTTGCTGGAGCAGCTCGATATCATTTTCGGCCAGCCAGTCAGAAAGCTTATCAGCTGTTTCTTCGAGCATTGCGTAGCTGGTAAAAAGCACAAATGCTCTGCCGGCGGTTTTGAGTATATATTTTTTCAACACCTCAGCAGCAGCTCCGGTAAAAGCCGATTCATTCGGATTCGGCAGGTCTTTCTCGATATAAATGGTAACCTGCTTCTGGTAATCGAAGGGCGAGCCGAGTTTAACCTCATCAAAATCATCTAAGCCGATTCGGCTGGCAAAGAAATCAAAGCCACCTTTTTCTCCCACCGCGCCGGTGCTCAAAGTTGCACTTGTCAGTATCACAGATTCATATTTATCGAACAGACACCTTTTAACATCCGGCCCGACATTCACTGCTGCGCTTCTCAAGCGTACAGTTCCAGTTCTATTACCATCGGCCTCGACCCAGTAGACATAATCCGCCTGCTTCTGCGTCAGAAAGTTCTCCAAATCCTGGGCCAGCGCTTTGCAACGGTCAATGAACCGCACAATCTCAAGTTTTTCATCAACTTCTTCTGATTGCTTTGCGAGCTTAGTTAATTCCGATCCAAGGTCTTTCAAGTATCCAGAGATTGTATCATCGACAAAATTCTTATAGCAACGGCCTTTGGTTTCTTCCTTTATGCCTTCGTACCAGTGCCGAACGTGATTCATGAAAATCCTGCCCCCTTTACTTGTTTGGCTAACTATGTCCATTGCTTTTTCGGCATTCATATAGGGTAAAAGTCCCTTATGTGTTCGTGGATTGTAAAGTCCGTCCAGCAGAAATCTAATTCTGTGATTACTGATATTTATTCCAAAATGGTCTTCGGCAACATGTTCGATGTTATGTGCCTCATCAATTACTACAAATCCATAATCAGGCAAAATCGACACTCCCTCTTCTTTGAGGACGAGGTCACTAAACAACAGAGCATGGTTAGCAACGATAATGTCAGCTTTCGCTAAGCGCCGTCTGGCTCGCCGATAAAAGCAGGTACGAAAATGAGGACACCTTCGGCCGCGACAATTGCCGTGTTCGCTTTTGACTCTGTCCCAGATTTGATTTGTTGGCAAAAACGTCATGTCACTCAGCGAGCCGTCTTCGGTTTCGCCGGCCCAATTGCTTATCTGTTCGAGCTGAGAACCGGAATCGTCGAAAAGGCTTCTTTGCCTTCGCATCGCAAATTCAAGCCGTCGTTTGCATAAATAATTGCCTCTACCCTTTGCCAGAGTGGCTACGAACGTTTGAGGTATACAATCAGCCAGAAACGGGATGTCTTTATTGATTAGCTGCTCCTGGAGCGTGATGGTATAGGTGCTAATTAGTGCCTTACTGCCTGTACGGCAAACCAACTCGATAATCGGAATAAGATATGCAAAGCTCTTGCCGACACCAGTACCGGCCTCAATGGCCAGGTGCCGACCATCCAGAAGTGCTCGCTGAATAGCGCAGGCCATTTCGACTTGTTGAGGACGTACCTCAAATCCAGTTAGGAATCGCGAAATAAACCCCGCTGGTGCAAAAACTTCTCGTATATCTAAAGATGTATCAGGTCTTGTCATTGTCAGGTGTATAAAAAGGACCGCCCCACACACTCACGTGTGGGGAATGCCACTGCTATACCGGTTGACCCGCACATTGATAAATATTATGATAATAGATGTTACAGAACACATAATGCTATAAGAAAGGAAAGCCTATGTCAAACTATAGCCGTAGAGATTTTATCAAAGCCTCGGGGAGTATTTTGGGCGCCGGCGTATTAGGCGGAGCAGTGTTTGGTTGCCGTAAAAAAGAAACGCCTGCTCCTTCCGAATGGCGTGGCTTCAATTATGCCATGTGTAATGAGAGCATGAGTGATTTAAGCTGGGCCGAACAATGTCAAATTGTCGGCAATGCAGGTTACAAAGGCATTGAAATTGCGGCGTTTACCTTGGTTAAAGAAGGCGTGCAGGAAATATCCCCCGCAGAACGTAAACAAATGGTTTCCGTTATGAAAAATAACGGCATTGAGTGCGCGGGACTTCATTGGTTATTAGCGTCGCCACCAAAGGGATTGCACTTTACCACACCTGATGCTGCTATCCGCCAAAAGACTATCGCGTACTTTGATGAGCTTATCGATTTTTGTGGTGATCTTGGCGGACCTAATATGATTTTCGGTTCTCCGAAACAACGCAATACAAAGGGCATTGCCGTTGAAGAGGCCAAGAAATATTTTGCCGAAGGTCTTGCCAAGGTTGCCGACCATGCCCGGCAGCGCGGTGTTAAAATACTCATCGAACCCTTAGGCAAAAGAACAACTGATGTCGTTAATACTTTAGCAGAGGCGTTGGCATTGGCCGAACAAGTCAATCATCCCGCTGTTCATATCATGTTTGACTTCAATAATACCGTTGACGAAACTGAGCCGTTTGATGTCCTGCTGAGAAAGTACTTTAACCATATCCATCACGTTCATGTGCAGGAAATGGGCGGTAAGCACCTTGGCACGGGAAACGCGGTCAATGATTATGTGAAGGCCTTTCAAACGCTCAAGGACTTAAAGTATGATAAGTGGGTATCTCTCGAAGTATTTGACTTTTCTCCCGGCGGGAAAACAATCGCCGAAGAGTCGATTGGAGTTCTAA
>Ga0209427_10005628_pt1 | contig 14360 bp, 11 predicted proteins | sample DeeMarSWOR136_30_FD_187465 | JGI IMG/M metagenome (GOLD analysis project Ga0209427, IMG submission 187465) | Marine sediment microbial communities from White Oak River estuary, North Carolina - WOR-1-36_30 (SPAdes) (version 2) | ecosystem: Environmental > Aquatic > Marine > Intertidal zone >... | reverse complement strand
TGCCCTGCAGTTGAAAGCTGCCTCAGAAATAATCGAGAAAAAACTAGCCACGCTAAAAGGCATCTTGCAAAAACAGGCTGCCCGGTACAAAGAAACGGTGATGATTGGAAGAACTCACGGGCAACACGCGTTGCCAATCACTTTAGGCTTCAAATTTGCGGTTTGGGGATATGAGGTTTCACGGCACATCAAGCGGCTAAATGCCTGCAGAACTCGCGTTTTTGTTGGGAAGATGAGCGGTGCTGTTGGCACCCAAGCCAGTTTAGGTGAACATGCCGCGCGCATCCAAGACTTCTTAATGAAGCGGCTGGGGATTCGCGCTGCCGAAATTTCCACACAGATCGTGCAGAGAGACCGCTACGCCGAGTTGGTCTGCCTCCTAGCCATGATTGCCTCTTCACTGGACAATTTCGCCACAGAAATCCGAGAGCTGCAGCGACCCGAAATCGGCGAGCTCTTTGAGGCGTTTGAGACGGAGAAGCAGGTTGGCAGTTCCACCATGCCTCATAAGCAGAATCCAGAAACTTGCGAGCGGATTTGCGGTTTAGCCCGAATCGTCAGGAGCCTCGTCATTCCCGCGCTTGAAAACGCTGTCACGTGGCATGAAAGGGATTTGACCCAGTCCTCGGCTGAACGGTTCATTTTTCCCGAAGCGTGCGTTCTGGTTGATTACATGCTTCTCTTGATGAGCAACGTTGTAGCTAACGTGCGGGTTGATGAGCAGCGGATGTTGCGGAACATTGATTTAACTCAGGGACGCGCCATGTCAGAAGCCGTGATGATGGCACTTACTGCGAAAGGCGTGGACAGGCAAGAAGCTCATGAGCTGCTTAGGAAACTGAGTATAAAGAGCGAGGTTGAAAAGCGGCACTTCCGCGAAATACTCCTCGAAGACAAGTTAGTCAGCGGCAAGCTGAGTGAGAAAGAAATTGATGCGGCGTTGAACCCGAAAAACTATCTGGGCACAGCGGTTAAGCAGGCAGAGACGTTCGCAAAGTTAGGCTAATAATCCGCCAGCGACTTCTGTTTCCACTCTTCGCCTCTTTCAAGTTTCTCCCACGTTTCCTTCTTGACGAAACCGCCAACCTGCTCCTTAATTTTCTTAGCTAATCTCGGCCCGATTAACGGCAGGTTTGTCAGATCGTCAAGTGGTGCGTGCTTTATTTCTTCGATTGTTTTGTATCCCACATTATATATTATGCGTCCGCGCACGCGTCCCACTCCTTCCAGCTTGACTATCGGCAGCAGTTCCTTCTTTATTCCTTTAGTTACTCTCTCTATCAGCTCAGCGGCTAAGGGCAGAACCTCCTTGTTTCCTAGAAGCCTGCCTAACTCATGCGTAGCATAGAGGAGCCATTTCGCGTTTTCAATGGTCCTGTAAAGGTCTCCAGGCTGAACTCTGAAGCGGTCCAGCAGCGTTTCCTCGCTAATTTCCTCGATCCAGCTTTTCAGAACCATGGCTGTTTTGATTTCGCCGAGGAACTCTTCGTAAACTATGTGGTCGTCCCACTCGTCGGGCACCTCTGTTAAGAACTCGTCTCTGTGCTCTTCCATGAGAACTGCCATCTCATCCAACTCGCGTGCATATGGTCTCATCACTGGCCCCATGTCTGGCGTGTGCGCAATCAAATGCAGCAAGCTGAAGTCGGTGAGGTAAGCGGGTTTGTACCGTAGCGCGTCGCGGATTTCGACGCCTGATAGTGGGTCTATGTAGAGTTCGCTTACGCGTTTTCCAAACTGGGTGGCGTAAATCTCGTTGCCAAACAGCTCCAGCATTTCCTCATCGTACAAGTACTTCAGGATTTTAGCTATGATGCTCTTGATGGCTTTCACTTCGTACTGGTAGGCATAGAAGGTTTTTCCGAAGAAATCGTAGATGCCTTTTTCCGTGTGCGCGAAATCCGAAGCGATCGTTGCTAGGACATGCCCGCGGATTATCTTTTCAACGGCAAGCCTTGACCATATTCTCTCTGGACGCGCAAGAATGTAGCTGTCCATCAAATAGTCCGCTTCGTCAGCGGTCTTGGAGATAAGTATTGCTTCGCCTATCTTGTCGTACTTGGGTCTTCCAGCTCTGCCAGCCATCTGCTTGTACTCTAAAACGCTTATGGGGTAATAGCCGTAGCCTGGCTCCCACCGTCGGTAATCCTGAACGACGACCGTGCGTGCTGGAAGGTTAACGCCGAAGGCCAACGTTGGCGTAGCCGTAAGCACTTTGATTTTTCCTTGTCGAAATAAATCCTCAATGAGCCTGCGGTGTGCGCCAGCTAAGCCAGCGTGGTGAAACGCCGTGCCGCATTTGACAAGTTCAGCAAGGGATTCGCTGATTCGTGTTCTCTCGCCTGCAGACAGAATCTTCTCTGCCTCATGCGTTAGGGTTCTTTTTATGGGTTTAGACAGGGCTTCGCTTGTGTGTTCTGAAATTTTTTTTGCCCAAGTCACCGAGTTTTTTCTTGTTGATGCAAAAACCAGCGCTTGGCCGCCAGTTTTCACCGTGTTTAAGACGAGGTTTATGGTTGTGTTGCGGGTTTTTTTCTCGATTTTTCTGGCGTCTCCGTCCTTGTATTGGATTTCCTCGTGCAAAAGCACGCCTTCTTTGAGGGTGACTGGTCGCCATTCCGTTATGACGTAGCTGGCTTTGAGCCAAGCGGCGATTTCTTCAACGTTGTTTATGGTTGCGCTTAGCGCTAGAATTTGCATTTCTGGGTTGATCTGCATGAGCCTTGCCAGTACCACTTCAAGCGTTGGTCCGCGTTTCGCCTCGTTTAAGAGGTGCACTTCGTCCGCAACTATCAGCGAGATGTCCTCCATCCACTTGGTCCTGTGCCTCAAGAGGGAGTCGGCTTTTTCGTTGGTAGTTATTATTACGTCGTATCTTTCCAGCCATGGGTCGCTGCTGTCAAAATCGCCAGTGCTGATGCCCACGCTCACCCGTTTTCCACCTGCCTTTCTTATGGAGGTGTATTTCTTGAACTCGTCGAACTTTTCGTTCGCCAAAGCTCTCAACGGCGTTAGATAAATTACTTTGCCGTTCCTCTCTAAGATGTGCTTGAGGCTGCAGAGTTCGGCTATCAACGTTTTTCCAGACGCTGTGGGCGTCGCCAAAACAAGGTTTTTGTCCTCTAGGACTCTGGCTTGTATGGCTTCTTCTTGAGGAGGGTACAACTCGGCAATTCCCGAACGAAGCACTACCTCCTTCACTTGCTCTGGCACTGGTAGGTCTGTTATTTTCACTTACATACGCCATCATTCATTTTTGCAGAACAATATGGAAGCGCTAATTTATAGTGTTAATCTTACCGTTTTTCAATTTTTTTATGGTTACATTTTTCTACTTGAATTCGCGATATAAAAGGTAAAACAATTGTTTATTCTTTAAAAGGTCAGGATATGGTATGGTTGAAAATGTGAAGGAACTGCTGAAAGCGCACGAGGGCATAACACACGAGGTTTACTTGGACAACGAAAACTCCACCATGGTTCCCAAAGAAGTAGTTGACGCAATGCTGCCCTACTACAGTCAACGGGCTTACGGCAACCCCACACTCACGCATAAGCCTGGCTGGGAAGCCTTCGAAACCATAATGGAGTCCGCCCAAAAAATCAGCAAATTCTTAGGCGCAAAAATCCTTGAAGAAATAACTTTCACGCCAGGCGAAACAGAAGCCAACAACCTAGCGCTAATGGGCGCGGCGTTCGCCAACAAACACAAGGACAAAAAAATCGTCATCTCAGAGATCGAACCAATAAACGTCTTGCACGTGACAGAACTGCTGCAGAAGTTTGGGTTCGCCACAACCAAAATTCCTGTTGACAGGGAAGGCTTCCTCAACCTTGAGAAACTGAAGGAAGCGGTGGATAAAGAGACCGTTCTGGCAAGCATAGCAACGGTTAACAACGAGATTGGAACAATCCAGCCCCTGAAAGATGCGCTAGACATTGTCAAAGACAAGAACCCAGACGCCCTGTTCCACACAGACGCTTCAGACGCTTACGGCAGAATCCCCTTAAACGTGCAAGACTTGAAAGTGGACTTGGCAACCGTAGGCAGCTACAAAATTCTAGGACCCCGCGGCATCGGCGCCCTATACGTGAAAGAAGGCGTGAACGTGGACAAGATTCTAGAAGGTCAGATAGGTACCCAGAAACTTTGGCCAGGAGTTGAAAACACGCCGCTTATTGTTGGCTTCACAAAGGCATCTGAGTTGGCTTTTCACAGTTTTGAGGCGAATGTAAATCGTATGCACACGTTGAGAGACAAACTTGCGGACGGCATATTTGGGGGACTCTCTGACTTGAAGCTTAACGGTCCAAAAGGTGACAAGAGAGCGCCTGACAACGCGAACATCAGCTTTCTAAGATGCGAGGGCGAAGCGTTGACAATCGAGTTAAGTCTCAAAGGCGTCTACGTGTCCAGCGGAAGCGCATGCAGCAGAAGACTCCTCCAACCCAGCCACGTTCTCGTCGCCATCGGCCGCAGATTCAGCGAAGCCCACGGCAGCATACTAATGAAGACAACGCGGTACCATACAGAAGAAGATATAACTTATGTTTTAGACGTTATACCTAGCGCGGTAGGAAGAATAAGAGGGATCGTTGGCTCTACAGGAGTTGATTAAGAATGTCACGTGTACCGTTACCTTACACCCAAAAAGTTCTTGACTTGTTCAGAAACCCCAAAAACCTCGGAAAAATGGAGGACGCCACAGTCGTCGCGATCTCTGGGAATCCCGCATGCGGAGACATGATAACCTTCTACCTGAAAATCAATGATCAAGAAATCATAGAAAAAGCCTCGTTCGAAAGCTATGGGTGCGCCGCGAATATAGCCACTGCAAGCATAGTCACCGAGATGCTCAAGGGACTACGCCTCGAGAGTGCATGGAAAGACATAACGTGGAAAAAAGTAACTGAAGAAGTAGGCGGCTTGCCAAGCGTCAAATTTCACTGCGGCATCCTCGCGGTAGGCGCCGTCAAACGGGCTATCCGAAAATACTATGAGCAGAAAGGCGTTGCTTCAAGCTGGATTCCTCAAGAATTAACTTTTGAGGAGAAACAGGCGCTCGAAGAGGAAGAACTTGCTAAAACACTTGCAAAGAGACTACATGTAGCGGAGGAAAAATAATCCTAAATCCATACAGGATTCGCGAAGATTTTCCAATACTAAAACGGAAAATAAACAACCACCCTCTAATCTACTTTGATAACGCTGCAACCACGCAGAAACCCCGACAAGTAATCGAAGCCATAAAAGACTTTTATGAAAACCACAACGCCAACGTCCACAGGGCAGTACACTCTCTCTCTCACGAAGCAACAGAATTACATGAAAACGCCCGAGAGAAAATCGCCAAGTTCATAAACGCAAAAGACGCGACGGAAATAATTTTCGTCAGAAACACAACCGAAGCGATCAACCTAGTTGCATATTCTTGGGGGTTTCGCAACCTGAAAAAGGGCGATGAGGTTTTAGTGTCATTGATGGAACACCACAGCAACATCGTTCCATGGGAACTAATCTCAAAAATAAACGGGTTCACAATTAAATACGCGAAAGTGAACGATGACGGAACACTTGACTACGAGGATTTCGAGAGCAAATTCTCCAGCAAGACCAAGCTTGCAAGCCTTAGCCATGTTTCCAACGTTAGCGGCGTAATCAATAATGTCAAGAGAATCGCCAAAATTGCCCATGAAAACGGCGCATTGATGCTGGTAGACGGCGCTCAATCAGTTCCTCACATGCCTGTGGATGTTAGAGACCTAGACGTGGATTTTCTGGCTTTTTCTGGACATAAAATGCTTGGACCCACAGGTATAGGCGCACTTTACGGCAAGAAAGCCCTCCTTGAAAAAATGGAGCCTTTCCAAGGCGGAGGCGAAATGATCAAAGAAGTGTCCTATAACCAAAAAACCGGACGTTGCGGCATAGATTGGAATGATCCACCTTGGAAGTTTGAAGCGGGAACGCCCAACATCTGCGGTAGTGTAGCGCTTATGGAAGCAATCAAATACTTGGAAAACATAGGTATGCCTGAAGTTTTAAAGCATGAGAAAATGCTAACCGAATACGCTGTAAAAACAATGCAGAGCTGTTGCACCAAACTTGTGCTCTACGGAACCAGTGCCTCTTTCCTCAAGTGTGGAATAATGCCGTTCGGCATCATTGGTTTATCTCCCCATGATGTCGCCCTTTTTCTTGACAATTATGGAATTATGATACGCAGCGGCTTCCACTGCGCCCAGCCACTTCACCAAGTTTTTAAGCTGCAATCTTCTGCACGCGCCAGCTTCTACATCTATAACACACGCGAAGAAATCGACCGCTTTATAGAAGTTTTGAAGGAGATCGAACAACTCTAATGCCTACAGTGGAAGATTATGTGGCGAGAATCGAAGAGACATGCGGCGAAGAAAAAGGTGTCATAGTTACATTCAAATACGACAAAAAAGATGAAGCCATCACAAAAATTCGTAACAAAGCCCAACTGAAGAGTTCTCTTTCTGGAATTATTTTTGAATTCGCCTTTCAAGCCACTTCATTTCGCGTATTCTCAAGCGGAAAAGCTATTTTTAAAGGCATTAACAAAGAAGCGTTACACGATATCTTAGCCGCTCTGTTACTTTAGAATGTGCCTGGAGTTAGGCATTCGCGCGGGGAAAAGATTATCCACTTCCTTTATTTCCTCTAATTTCTTTCAGTATCGCCTTAGGTAGTCCTCGACTTTCTTTGTCAATTGCCATCAACACAGCCAAATAAACTATGCCGCCCACACCGGTCCAAGCCAACGTCGTTGATATTCTATTTGTATAGGGTAAAAACAACAGTACAATGCCCATAACTGCGGAAGCCAAACTATACTTCGCTATACTCCTCCATGGTATGGCGATCTTGAACATTCCGCGAACCATAATAACTAATATTAGAAACATGGCGAACCGTACTATAGCATTAATTGCACAGGCCGAGAACGCTGCCGTCACAGGTTGCTGAGAAGCATATGCTGTTAAAACGTAATAGGTGACTGGAATTGTTATAGCAAACTGAACGTAAGACAAAGAGTAAAACCTGAATAATTTGCTTCGAACGAGTGATTTGAACGATAATTTCTCATGATCAACAGTTTCGACCCCGGTTAGAACGGATCCATAAATGCCAGAAACCACCGAAACCAGAGCATCCAACGCCAAAACTATAAGGATCCATTCTGCGCCCGGGTACATCGCCGTTCCAGGCCTCAGGAGAATTATGTACGAGTTGGATAATGCTATGACTCCAACTGCCATCGGAAAGGCAAACATAAAGACTGTCTTCATCGAAGCCGTCACGTCCTCACTTCGTCTTTTTGTCAAGAGTTTCGGATAAAGTGCGAAAGATAAGAAGCCAGCATAAACGATGACGTTCGCAATCTGAACGGCGGCATAGTATATGTCCATACTACTGTATCCTCCGTAATAAAAGAGCATGATGAAAACGAAGCTTGCGATCACGCCTCCTACAACGCTGTATATGATCAAAACTGAACCTTTAAGCCACTCTTTTACGTACCCCCATTGCACACGCTGTTTCAATTCGCTCGCAAAAAGTTTGAAGTAATAGACTGCTTGAACAGAGAACGCAATTATGGTACTTACTATCGCTCCCAGGAGAGGCTGACCAAGCTGAACGATAATCACGTAGCCTAAAATGACTCTAACTACTTGTTGTAAGATCAATCCGTAGCCTACTGACTGTGGCGTACGTGCTTGAAGGCATGGTTCAAATAGTCCTATTAGGTACATTTCGATTATCTGAACTGAAACTATAAGGTAAAAAGGCAGATACGCCGCGGGATTAGCGACTCCCGCTTCGGAAAGAAGCGATGGCAGGATAAGTGGAATGACGACGAGATAAGCAGCTGTGGTTATTAAAGAAAAAAGCAAATTCACTATAAGTCCCGTTTTGGTTGCTCCTTCTTTCTCTCGTGCTACGCATCGCATAACCCAGAAGGGCACGACTCCAGCTAGCAATGTGAAGTACGGGAGAACGGTGTTAATGTTACCGTATATGGCGTATTCTGGGCTGTTGGTTGCGATTGCTCGTCCCAGCATGAATTGAAAAATTAGTCCTGTTGCCACGCTGGTTAATCTGGAGGCGAATACGACGTAGCCTGAGTATTGCAGTCTGATCTCCTTTCTTTCCATTAGAACACCAAGTTGTATTTTATTGCATAATGCTTGTGTAGTATTTAATTTTATGTAGCCAGACGGTCTGTTCCATAAAGCTCATCTCAAGTTTTCAACAACTTTGACACATTAATGTGCTGTCGTTAGGAGGCTAACCGAAGTTTCATCCGCATTTTGTTCCTGCTAATCCAATTGTAGACTGGAATGAGTGGATATTTAATTGGTTGAGGAAGAAAGTCTTTAATCTCTCGGTGCAATCCCATTTTCACAGCGATTCGGCCTCTCTTCGTGATAGGGATGTAGTAGCGAGTTAAGGGAAATCTGGAGAAGCCATTACTCTGTTTGAACTTGTCCAAGGATGGGTGGTTCCCCATTCTCCCATACATGAGCCAGACAATTTTTTTAGTTGCACAAACTTCTACGGCCTTAACGATTAACGCGTTGTTCACTGCTTTGTTCCAATGCTTTTGTAAGGACAAGACCTGGGAGATAATTGCTATTTTGTCACCGTAGTCAAGTTGTATAAAACCTGCGAGTTCATCTTGGAAAAATGCACTTATGAAAGTGCAGTTCTCTGCTGACAGAACACCGTTTTTTACATCTTGCAATGGTGCTCCATAGTGGGGAAAAGCCCTTTCCTGCCGTATTGGCGTTTCATTGTAAATCTTCCAAATGCCCTCAGCCAGTTTTTCGCTAGGCTCTACCACTTCCGTCTTCACGCCGCTTTTTTCCGCCTTGCGAACCATGTTACGCGTCTTCTTTCCAACATTTTTCCACCAATCTTCATAGGTTGCAACTCGTAGAAGCGCGATGTTATCTTCTGTTTTCAACCAGAAGCGCGGCGGATTGGGAATCGTGTTACACCATTTTCTCTCTATGAAAGTGAAGATGTCGATGCCTCTTTCTCCGAGTTTTTCAATAAAATCAGCCGTTGGAACTAAGTCTCTTGCGTACTCTTTTACGTCACTTGCCACTCTGAAGAAAAGTTTCTTTCTTACCGCTATTGTTTCCACTTCTTTATCTACTTCTAAAATTCTCCTAAGCGTCTCATAAAAAGGACCTCTGTGGTTTAGGTTCCCTCGCTGAAATAGCCAAATAGGATGAAAGTATATAACATATCCCCTCTCAATGTCACTATTCGCTCTCTTGAGCGCCTCCTCAGCATTGCAAATATGGCATACGCCATCTAAGCTGAATGTTGGGTATTGATGAAAAGAGCTTAACGGAAAGGTGCTTGGAATTTCTGGTTCTTTGGCTTTCCATCTTTTCCACATTATACGTGCAAGTAAGCGGGCGGTTCCATGAATTGTATAATAGTTTATCTTTCTCCTAGTGGTTTTTTCTAAAAGTTTCAATTCTTCATAGGCGTCATTTACGATGTGAAGTGCTATTTCGTGTTTGTCGCTGCGTAGCAGTCCTAGCAGTTCTTTGTCTGGAATCGTTTTTGGGGTGAAAAACCAGTAAACTTTCACTTCTTTGGTTGATTCGTTGATCATCTGCGCTATTATCTTTGAATTTTTAAGATAGTCACTGCATATTTTAATGCCTAAAGCTGTGTAAATAAAACTTCTAATCCTCGAAGGATAGGGGTAATCGACATCAACTCTTATTCTTAACAACGTTGTCCCCGTCTACTTTCTTTAGTGAAACCCGCTTTTTTTATATAAACTCTTCATATGAAAATCATTTGAGATGGGTTCTCCCAAATCTCTGCTTTGGTCGTTAACATATTTCGCTTCTTTTTATTCGATAACCTATAAAATAAGCTTTAAATTGTCGGCGCATTTTTCCGCGTCAAGTGGCTGCCAGTCTGTTTTAGGGAGAGCAGCGTTGTAAACTAATTTCAGTAGAATCATCAAAAATTCTCTTCAGTTTTTCGTTCCTATTTTTGATAGAAAACTCTCCGCTTTCTATTAAGTGTCTAGCGGTCCGTCCAATTTTTCTTCTTAAAGAATTATCTTCAATTAGAAGGGCCAGTTTTTCAACGATTTGTTTCACGCGCCATGGTCTGACACGGCGGATTTGGGAGAGGTTTTCATCATGGTGATTTGGGGTTCCGTTCCATAGGTAGAGTGGTAAGTTTGGGCAGTCCAGAAGGACACCGCTTTTCATGTTTTCGATGGCCTCAGGGATGTCATAGATGTTGGATGTGACCACTGGCAGTTCGAAGCTCATTGCTTCAAGAATGGCTTGCGAGAGATTCATGTAGGTGGGGTAAAGACAAATGTCAGTGGATGCGTACACACTGGTCAGTTCTTGTTCGCTCAGTGGAAAGCTTATCTTGATGTTTGGGTTTTTGAAACATTTTTTCCTTATTTCTGGGGGAACCCAAGATGCTAGCACTAGTTCTAAGTCGTTATACTTCTTGTTCAGTTCCAAGAATGCTTCCACAACTTCAAACCCTCCTTTCCATTCAAAAATCAAATAGTTGAATTGATTAGTGCTTCCAACAAAAAGAATCCTCACTTTGCTATCGTCATTTTTCTTGATGAATTCTTTTGGTTCCATTCCGAAATGCACAACTTCGATTTTTTCTTTAAAGGAGCCGCAATTCATGCTTCGCAGTAATGTTCTCTTGGACCATTCACTCCATGGCATAATCTTCTTGCAAAAGCTTGAACCAAGAGACTTTTGGATAAATCTCCTGCAGAGCCTAATGTCCCCATAATCCACTAATGCATTGGCATACTCAAAATCGACAACCCAAGGTATCTTGGTGAACATTAACTGCTGCGAAGAAAACACTAAGTCTATGTCAAGTCCAGAGGGAAGGCGTGAGCGCTGAGTTTTCTTAAGACCCATGTAAAATAAGGTTCTTGCTTCATACCATAAACGGTCATAGGGAGTTCCTTGAAGTTTCCGATTCAAATCATAAAATAGTTGCTTCCTCTTGGTGAGCGAGGGTGTTTGTTGTTTTCCTATATTTTCAGTGTTCCTCGTGAAAACGCTGTACCCATCAGGCGGGAATCTAAGCAATCCTCTATAAAGAGAGTGAGGTATTCCTCCTTCAGATCGACCTTTAAGGAACACATTCTTCATTAAAGAAAAATTCTCCGCATCGTATATAAAACATTTCGGCTTTCTTTATTCCACCTGAATCTTGGCGATTAGGTTTAAGAATTTCAACAGATTTCTGGCTTTCTCGCAATCCTTTTTCAAGACTGAAACTGCCCCAAATCCATTAATTGCCTCGCTGAGGACTTGTTCATAAATCACCGGTAATTTCTGCCCCATCATATCGTAGAAAACGCGTGCATCCTTTCCAAGAAATACCGTCTCTTCGTCGAAACGCAGTTTTATAATTCGCTTTGAGGGAAAATTCGAGTAGAATCCTAACAGCCCGTTAAAGTAAATGTTTTGAGGAATTTTTTTGAAATAACCGTTTATGACACGCATTATTATCTCTCGTAAATGCTGTGGCGAACTTGAGCCAATTTTGAATAATGGTTTCATTCGTGTCTTGAAACCTCTGGTCAATAAAATTTGAAGGTTCAAAAGTGGGAAATTTATTCTTTGACCGATTTCCACTACAGTTCTTAAACAACCGTTCGTCATTTCAAATTTTCCAACGTCGGATTGTACATAATTCTCAGGATATACTCTATATTTATACCAAGAGTCAACTTTTCTTAGTTTCAAAGTGCTAATACTTGTTTCGTCAAATTTTAGCCAGTATGGCATATTCCAAGTTATATAGCTTGAAAGCACATTATCAAATATTTCTTTTTTAACGAAAAAGAAATCAGGAATTATGTTTGATCCTGCTCTCAAAAACAACAGCGCAGGTGAAGAAGAGTTGAGGCTTTCAGCAGTCTTTATCCTTCTCTGAACTTCTCCGTTTTCATTCATAAGTAATAAATCACAAAATACGCCACCGCAATTGTTTTGTTCTATCGCAGAGATATTTCTTTCGAACGCTTTGTTATCTGATAATTCATCATCTGAGTGCAGGAGAGTCACATATTTGCCTTTAATAAATTGGGCACCGATAGCCAGTGCGTTTAGCTGTCCACTACGCTGCTCTCGCAAATATTTGATTCTACTATCACTTTCAGCAAATTCTTTGATAATTTTCGGTGTTTCATCTATTGAGCCGTTGTCTATTACAATTAATTCCAGGTTCTTGTAGCTTTGATTCAGCACGCTTTCTATAGCATTGGATATGTACTTAGCATCATTGTAAGTGGGCATCAGCACTGAAATCTTATCTTCACCGTTCATCTTTGTTCATCTCCCGGTTAAAGCTGTTAAATAAACAATGTTCTTGTTTGATGGCTGATACTGTAGCAGCTGTTTCACTTATAGGTGCAGAAGAGGCAAACCTAACAATTTCATTTAGTATTTTATATTTACATAGAGTCGATGACACCTTTGTGTACTCGAATTGCATAACATTTTTGATTCTGTTTTGGTTGTTTTAATAGTTATTGCTGTTCTATGCCGCCTTCTTCGTATACTCCGACTATTTAGAACTCATTTTTTCTGAAAACCTCGAAAATATTATTTAATATTTCAACTGAACAGCAGTCCTACTACGCAACCCAAATTCTGATGAACAATGTAAACTTTTAATCTCATCTCGTTTAATTTCAAACCGCATACAAGTGCGACGGTTTGAAGTGCCGAAAAACCCAGAATCTTAACCATCTGGATAGATGTTTCCCGCCCAGTCATAACTTTTTTCAATCCTTGCATATCACGTTTGGCGCCGAAAAAGTTCTTCATCCAACTTCTCATGTGCCAACATGGAAGCCTCACGTCCAACCACTTAAATCCTTTCCGCAAAACATGCTGGGTCAAAAGATAATCCTCGTATGCTATGACGCCTTTTGGGTTCCAATCTCTCAAGATACTGGTTCTAAGCAAAGTGTCAACTGTCATTCCTCTTTTTCCAAGAGATAGTTCGCGGTCAGGCTTGCTCCATCTAAAATTGTTAATCTCTTTTTCAGTTGGACTGCCTAACCCGTAAATCCATTCTCGACCCTGAATAGCTCCGACATCGTCGCGCATAAATTTTTGAGCTTTTTGAAACCAATCCGCGCAAAGAAAAGCATCATCATCCAAGAATAAAAACCAGTCAGTCTCAACTTTTGCTATCGCATTCTTTCTCGCTATCGAAAGGGGGGTTGACGTTTCAATAATCAAATTGTTAACTGGAATGTAATCCAGATTCTTAAGCCAAGCCTCCGAAGGCGCAGTTTTAGTCACGCAAACTACGTCTATCTTCAATTTGTTCTCCTCAACATATTCTTGTGATTAACTCCGAGGTACGCACTTTAAAACCACTTGAATTAGAAAAATTGAAACTACTTCTTGAACGACCACTACCACTTTTTTTCTAATTTTTGGGATAACCAATCGCCTCAGCAGGTCTTCCGCAGCTGACCAAGAGAAAGTATATGCGTCCATCTCGTTAAAAGCTCTTTCATTTACCTCTTCTTTTTTAACGAATCGTATATTTCAATCATTTTTCTAGCGGTTGCTTCAGCCTTATGGTTTTCAATCAGGTACTTTTGCTGTTTTTCCCATAAAACGTAATTTGCTTCCTTTACAATATCGGCAACTATTTCTTCAGTGCAGACGTCTTTTAGCGGGAACTCACGGTATTCTTGAAATTCAGATGAGACATATGTTACTACAGGTCTGCCACAAGCTATAGCTTCCAGAGAAACGACTCCTAACGAGCCGAGTTTGAACCGGTCAATCACCACATCCGCGTTCCAGAGATACTCGTTCAGTTTTTCATGAGTTGCTTTTGGGAGCACGTTCAGGCTGAGACCAAGCGACGATGCTAATGCGGATGTCTTTTCGAAGTCCACTCCATTCTTGATTATACTTACTTCAACTTTGTCTTTGATGTGGCTTAAAGCTTTGATAGCGATGTCTGTGCCCTTCACGTTGAAATTGCAGTCGCTCGCAATCAGCACTCTCTTTTTCCCATCATGTTGAGAAAGAGGTTTTGGGTAAAACAGTTCCGCGTTAACTGGGTTAGGCAGGTATTCTGCGTCTTCTCTGTACCGTTTAGCTATGCCGAGAATGTCTGGCGTGCTGACTAGAATTTTGTTGCAATGTTTTAGATTGTGTCTGACGATTCTGCTCCATACAGAGTGATTCAGGCTTGTTCTTAAATCACTTCCATGGGCGTGTCCAATTAACGGTTTTTTGCCTAAACGGCTTGCAATGTAGCAGTCTTG